>Ga0058701_10003876_pt1 | contig 12003 bp, 9 predicted proteins | sample AgamicOrMae_FD_97039 | JGI IMG/M metagenome (GOLD analysis project Ga0058701, IMG submission 97039) | Agave microbial communities from Guanajuato, Mexico - Or.Ma.e | ecosystem: Host-associated > Plants > Phyllosphere > Phylloplane/Leaf | place: Guanajuato, Mexico | collected 2012-06-04 | reverse complement strand
ATGAATTGTTGATGTTCCTGTCTGATTATTACCTTTTTTGTTTAATTGTAAATATTTAGAAATTTATGTTCTTTAGATAAGTTTATCAGCATCATCGTTTTCGAGGGAAGAAAGTTCTCTGATACAGATGTAGCTGTCACGTTGGCAGCGCTTAAACTATTGGGGGGGAGCGAGTCGTGATTGGTTAGCGGAGCGTCTTGGAAGGGGCACGCACAGTGCTGCCAACGGAACAACATTGTATTGCAAAGTGTTTCGAAACTATCACGAAAGAACCTGATTGAAAATGGTGACTTTACAAACTCGAAACTCAATTAGCAGGCGGCGAACAGAAACGCCTCTCTCCCGAGGGAGAGGGCAGGATTTTTAATCGGCGTACTCCTGTCCGAGGAAGAGGGACAGAGTTATTAATGGGTTATTCTCATGGTCAGCGCGCTAATGAAAAATGGACCTGTGTAGGACGCTCTGGTCAAAGCTCCTTTCCGCGGGAATTTCAAATAGAAATCCCCGACGATGATCGATGAAGCACCGTCAAGGAAAGGAGTCAAAAGTCTTGGCGAATAGATCCTAACGACGACGCCTAGGATTGTCCTTCATCAACCAGAATCATCGTCCTCAGGACCGTAATAAATTATTTACCAGGGTATACATACTTCTCTCTCCCCGTAAAATGATGGCACAGGTGTCTCTTCGCAAATCTTTATTTTTTTAAACACAAGAACTAGCCACAAGCTGGAATCTATCATTTCGCGATGGAATGGATTTTTGAATGTTTTCGTCTCCTGCGGTCCTGCCTGAAATCTAAAAACAATGCTGGCGGATTGACGTAATAAAAAGCTACGATGCCTGAGACAAATTCTTAACTCATATCTTCAAGCTGCCGTGCGCTACTGCTGAGGAAATCTGTTTTGTTGTAACTCCCTTCTAGGCAGACACTCTCGGTTTTAAATGATGTATTTTACATCTCTTCCCCTTTCTACAACATTTAATTACATCATGAATAACACACAAACTCGTAGGTTACTTTACCTTAGGTTAGTTTACCCTCTTGATTTGAATCAGTGAAAGTCTCTGAGTTTCGGCGAAAATCCACCGAATTTCAGTCAATACAGCATCACTGATTTTTAGTGGTGCTTTATGGACAAAAATTCAGTGAATTTTTACTGAATCTCTGAGACTCTCACTTGATTCAAATTTAGAGTGGATGTTTATCAACATGAAATCACTTCAATATATGAGTAAACACAATTACGTCAACCACGACGGATTCCCTGTAATTTAGGTTAACCCTTTACAGCCCAAAGTATTTGGAGTGAAATTTAGCTTAAGAGAAATTGGAAGGTTCTTTTTCACTAAAATACGCAATTTTAAGCTTTTTAAAATGCCTAAATTTTAAAATTTAAGGTTTCCAGAGGGGTATGATTTTTTAAATTGAGACAATACTGAAGTGAAAAGATCCTCAATTTTTTTTTCTGTTGCCGAACGGTATCGCTGGGCGGTAAAGGGTTAAGCCAAGTTAGCTTGTAACTTAACCTTAGGTTGCCTTGTGCCTTGCTTACCGCTCCCTACCACTGTCGCTATAAGCCTGATGCCGCTTACTTCCTTTGCCAGCACCTTGCCACAACCTAGATGAGCTTAGGTTAGGTTAACTTGTGTCTCACTTCGGTCTCACAACCCTCCGCTTCGGTGATCGAAATGTGGAACACAAGAGCCAAATCCAACCTTGCGAAACTTTCCGCTGTGACGTGATCCATCTTAGCGCGCTGTTTCCAGCATCCGTTCTCTATCCCACTCTTTCAGGAGGACAATTCGTAACTTCAGACAAGAGTCCCAAGAAGTAGGCCACATCCAGTCGGAGATGTCGACCGCTTTGCTATGCGCAACCGGAAATGAAAAGCACTTCCGTAAATCGCAGGCAATTCTCGCTGATTAGGCGATTACATGGGAGTACCTATCCGCAGACTCGACAAGTGCTGAACCTATTAATAACTCAAGTTTTCAAGTAGGAACAGGGTAAATGACTCGTTTGGGAATACCAGAGGTTGGTCTTATGTTTCAACCACACATCAACCGAGATGAATATAACCTATTTTGGAAAGGTCTTGAAACATAACCAAAGTACCACCTCTTGGTTACCCAAAACAGGCAACAACTTCTAAAGTGATTTTTCAATTTCGAAGACAGCGCGCTGCTTTGGACGATACTGCGAAGCGGCCTCGCGATCATTTCGGACACCTACAGGCTTCTCCCAACATCCTGTACACGAGTCCTAATTTCAAAGCCACAACGGCGAGGGTCTTGGCGTAGCCCTCGCGCCGTGTTTGCTTTCAGCTAATGGACTCCCGCCTGCCGACAAGACCCTCGCCGGAGTCGTCCCCGCACCCGGATCGTCCCCAAGCCCCCCCTCCCTCAGCGAGGTCGCCCACCTGGGGAACCTCTGCCCCTGCAATGAATCTTTCATTCACCTCATCCAAGATGTGTCCTCCGACCTTGAGGTAGCCATGCATGTTGCAGATGGCTGCTGCACGCGGCATCATAAACTCCATTAAAATAGATTTACTTTAATTTTGTAAAGGTCGTTACGCATATTGTACAGGATTTCATGGCTGCTTTGCTGTTCAGTGCTTCTCTAAGAGTCCACAACCCAGTGGAACTTTCACGTTTATACCTTGTTTTAAACCTGTCCAAGAGAGACTTCGCTTAATAACCTTGAACGGTAAGCCGGAAGCTGCTTACTCTACAGATACTGTCGTCGAAACAGCATCAGGTTTAATGAAATCCAAGCGGAGCGACGCACAAGGCACTTGAGGAAATTGCATGCTTTAGCTCGTCCTGTTTTGTGTTAATAATTTCGTAAGCAGTCGTTCGATACTGAACTGCATCACAGTAAAAACAAAAACCCCTTTGGGGAATGCTATACTCGTTTTGGGTGTGAAACCAAAACGGGGACATATTTCGATTATTTTTCAAGATAGGCCTATGTTCAGCCATATCATTCAAAAGGCCTCGGCGAGAGCTTTCCATTAATGTGGCTGAACATAGGTCTGTGTTAAGTACCAAAATACGCACTACTCTCGTCTTAGTTCCCCAAAACAGGTAAAGCATTCTCCAAAACGGGGGTATTGTTTTTACTGTGATGTGACTTTTGACCCAAACCAGGTTCAAATCTACCCAAGGTTTCTATCTTCGCCTCGAGCGATTTTCCGCGAATCTGAGCCGCCTCCAAGCAGCTCATCTTTAGATTACTTCGCGAATCTTTAATTGCAAGACGTTGGCAACTTTAGATTGTTTTCGTCGAAAAAACAGGCTGTGCCTCCGGGAGACAAAGGCCCCGAAATGGGGGAAAAGTCCGCTGATTGGCTTTTGTGGTTTATAATAACGACACGAACGGAGCGTCCCAAGTTTTGATGTAGCGAAGTTGAGGACGAGGCCAAGGAGTCAGACGCAAGGTAAACTTTGGCGCAGTCGTCGGAACGGGATGACCCCAAGAGTGTTCAGCACTGCCCCTAAGAGTCCGCTGTCTTCCAAATAACTTGACGATGCGGTGAGTTACGCCCCTTTATAGAGTATGGCTAACCTCACCCCCTGTTCCATTATCTGTGAGAAATACTTCATAACAAAATCCCCGAGAAAGAGAATTTCCAGATGCTTTAAACAGGCAGACCAAGCGCCTAACAGCGAAATCTTCTTTTTTATGGAGTCTTTCATAATAAGGATTTACCTCAGCGTTGGTGAGGTTACATTAAAATATGTTACGTGAAGAAGTTCAGCCATATCATTAAAAAGGTCTCGGCGAGAGCTTTCCATTGATGTGGCTGAACATGGGTATATCCTGAAAAATAAGGGAGTAGTGCGTATTTTGGTTATTTTTCAAGATAGACCTGTGTTCAGTCATATCATTCGAAAGGTCTCGGTGAGAGCTTTCCATTCATGTGGCTGATCATAGGTCTACATTGAAAAATTAGTTTTAGTTACCCAAAACAAGTATAGCATTCCCTAAAAGGGGTTTTTTGTTACGTTATCAAGCTCTGTACCTCAGGAACATTTCCACGATTTCCGTATGTTACGGGAGAAAAGGAAACCCATGAGAAGTTCGGATAACTAAGAAAGACTGCGAAGACATTTGCCAAAGTTTTGTGATCCGTCGAGGTGACCCAATAATGCTCACCCGCCATTATGACGTCTGAACTAAAACACTACCTGGAGTTGGCGGAGTTTGGCAAGTAGCTCCAAATCTTTGCGCAGGCTCCGAAAAAAGTTTAGGGCGGCGTCGCCGAGGGGCGGAGAAGGGGCCTAAGTGCGTCATGATTTATGTATGGGGCTACGGGATCCAGGGAGGCGACACCTTGCGGCACCGCGCCGAGCAGGACGAGGTCCAACCAGCGGCTGTCTGCCCACGCCAATCAGCACGCTCCGCGGCCACAAAAACAGCCGTAATAACAAACCCACTAAAAATTTAAAAGGTGGAATCCATTCGTCGGAACGTCGAAAAGATACGAGGCAAATTCGCGCAATAGGCTTCGACAAACCATTATCTGGACACGTTTGAACAAGCGTGATAGACTGGTCACGTGAGCACGCTTGCGGGTTGTCACGTGGCCGACAGCCACAGGCTAGCGGTCGAGCGCGCTTCATTAACGCAAGTCCTTCGTCCTTGTTGCTCGGTCAACAACACGGGCCAAACTGCTCTCATAATAACGCGTACTAACTTAACAGGCCCTCAAAGGGCTTACGTGATCGGTTTCAGTACTAAAGCTTCTGAACCCTCACTAATTTAAGGAACTTATGGGCAAGATCCTTGACAAGATCTTCTGGTGACCTAAGCGAGGATAAGGCAATTCGCCAACGAACAACCTTTTGAGCAGACTCTGCATTATTTCACGAATATATGATAAAGACGATTTTAAGAGTTGTTCAGGTGTGTGCGGAGGTCTGTAAAGTGGCATATAACATTATCGCTGTCAAAACACCAGCAGAGTTTTGACCAAGGGATGATAACACATCTGGGTGATATCCTTGATATCCGGCTGTTAGATTCGCTCAAAACATAGCTTTTTTCTGCGATTTTTCAAGATTTTTTATTTTTTGACTATTGTTTACGTTCCCTGATATCTGGCTAATATCCAGGTATATCCAGCAGATGTTTTTGGATATTCTGCCTAATTACGTCAGTTATTTAATTAAAATTTCGTCAGCTTTCTCTTGATATCTGTTTAATATACCTCTGATATTTATCTGATATCCTGGATATCCTTATATCCGGTGAACAGTTTTTTCGCAAGGTGTTACCCGTTGGTTTTGACACATTGTACACTCTGAATTCGATTCAGTGAGTGTCTCTGAGATTCCATGAAAATTCACTGAATTTCAGTCAATATAGCACCATTGAAAAAATTCGGTGGTGCTATTCACTAAAAGTCAGGGAATTTCCACTGAATCTCAGAGACACTCACTGATTCAATTTTAGAGTGAATGTGTTTTTTGTCAGTGCCATATTTTGTTTCCGCCTCGTAAAATTTTTGTAATACTTTTAAAAACAGGATTTCCAGCAGTCTTGAATTTGTCAGAAAATTAAGCTAAAGAAATAAGAAATAAGTGATCATTACGTTAGGCTGCGTTAGAATAAGTTACCTGCCTCCTTTCCATTTTCGTTCCATTTTCGCTCCGTTTTCTCTGCGCAACCAATAAGTTTTGCGCCGAAAGGTGGAACACAAGTATACGGACTATTCCACCTTTGAAATTCACAGTGTATTCTTTTGTAGAGCACGCTTCAGTCTTGAAAACAAACGAGAAATGACAAAGGGGAGCGTCTTTAAGCTACCAGAGACGAATTAGCACAGGTCTCACGTGGCGGGAGGCTGGGCTGGTGATTTCGTTGTCAGTATCCTTGTGTCGCTGGCGTAAGCCTGTTTGCGCTCGTCGCCGCCATTTTGCGGGGACACGAATTGAGACACCGTTGCGGGGGTGAGCCGGGGGGAAGGGGGAGGTTTCTGCCCCGCTCACCGCAGCGTCGCGTCATGGCGCTACGTGTTCCAGCAAAAGGTTCCACTTCTCCTAATTTTCCGACCTCGCAAAATGGGACTTTATTCAAAGCTGCCATTCTTCAGAAATTCCTGGCAAAGGGGGCCCACGCTTCCATGAGGCATTCTTTCTCGTTATTAGATCCCTTCAAGGCCCAAATTATGCACTTAAGGACACTCAATGACTATATTTTACTGCGACAACGGGGAACTGCTTGTCCTCAAAGATTTACTTTGTCGGAAGCTCAACCTCAAAAGCCTCCGTTAAAAATGGCGAAGATTCGCTCAACGCGCTAATAAGGAATAGTACCGGTTATAAAACATAGGAGATTTACTAGCAACAATTGTTCCTTCCTTCATGTTTTTGCTACGTTTTTTTTTGTTGTAGAAGACGATACGAAGTCGATAATTTGAAGAAAGTCGAAGAATGGCGATAGCGAAGTAGGGCACAAGATACCTAATTTGTCATGATCAACCTAAACTAACTTCTTGCAAAAAGAAAAGAATCTTGATTTCAGATGCAACTAAAGTCAAATTATTTGGTCTGAAAAAAAAATCAGTCCAAATATTCGCTGAATTTCAGTTACATCGTTCATAAAATCTGAAATTTATCGAAATTAAAAAATATGTCTGAAATTCAGAAAGTAATTGTTCTTAAATTCTTTTTAGAACAGTGATTTGATTTTTGTAGAATCTTAATTGTAGATTCTCTTTTAACAGTATGATACGGTTGTTGAGGAGCCTATTTAAGATATAAACAAAATTACGTACTGTTTTAACTTTTGAAAAATTAACTTCATGCCTTTTGTTCATTTTCGCTAATTTAGTTTCTTAACACTATTATTCGAGACTCTTTCATAAATGTCAACTATTTAAATCAAAAGATCTTTGATCTTTAGTCATCAACAGAAAGTTTTGCGAATGAAATTTTCTACCGCGCTTAATTGCCCTCTATTTTTGGATGTTGTAAACTTAGCGAAGTTAGTTTAACGTTAACACATATTTATGAGTCACTACCATTTCTTTTTATCAGCACCTACGAAAGTACGTTGAAATTCAATTTCGACTGTTACCAAAAGTGATCTTTCTTTCAAAATATTTATTAAAAAGAACAGCAAAATAAGTAATTACCATGTGATTTTTTTTACCATTACCTCGTCTGCAGGTGAATTTTCTCCTAACGAACCAAGGCTACCGAGATATGTACCAGCGAAGCTAGATTTCATATCAAAGTCTGGGAAAACAAGTGTTTCATATTTGATTCCCCGTTCAATATTCAAACAACATTGTCATGCGGCTGAAATTGAGTCCGGAGATTCTACTCAGTTTCTGTGCCCTCCAAAAATGTCCCCAAAGTTCCTTCGGCAAAACCTTTTAAAAGTCATCCTCGTGTCGCCTTCTTTTCCCTAGTTTAAATATCACCAAGCTTATGTGGAAATTCATAGATATCCTCGGATATCCTTTACAGCATAATTGGACACTGATCTACAACTGGGCAGATCCTTTCTCTTCACATATTTATCCAAAAATAGATGTAAACGTAAATAAAAAATTGATAGAACGTGTTTGGAAATTCCTGAAAAATCCATACATCTATGAACCGGGAAATTCATTATACTCATAAATTATTAGATATCAATGAATTTAGGAATATCCAAGAATGGACTTTTGAATTCTTAGACAAAGTAACATATTTTCCACTTCGAATACCAATTCAAAGAAAAAGCTACGTGAAAGCTAGGGTCTGCTACGAAATTTTAAGAAGTCTTTCTTTCACCATCCTGCATTTCCATATCTTGATGCCGTCTCGTTACCTGAGCGATCCTGAAAGGAGATGAAGCCTCTGAGGACTCAATCCTTCCACGCTAACTCGACTCACCTGAAAAGAGAGAAAAAATGTATGAAGCCTTGGAAAATGGGTTAAAAAAACACACCTGCCAGGTCATAACAGAATCTTGGAAAATACTAAAGCAATTTACGCTCTTGAGCTCAGGATGTTCCCTGGGAGAATGAAATATAACTCCCCATAATGATTCGCATGGGAAGATTTCGGCCCACATGGGGCCCTGCCTCATCGCGGATGGTTCACAAAAGTGTGACATGCGTTCAAGAGAGCCGAAACTTGAATTCACTTCGTATTTCGCTCTTCCAACGAATCCTAACAAATACATGCCCTTCCTTCATTTCCAACTACCTTCAAAACATATCGTATGTCGGAATATTCCTTTGTTTTTCACAACCGAAAATACTAAATTAGTAGATTTTAACTAAGTACTTGTTTGGTTGCTCCGCTTAAGCCCTTTCCCCTTAATTTTAATTTTAATGAGAGATTTAGCAAAAATTCACCGAATTTCAGTATATATAGCACTATTGAAAAAAAATCAGGACTGAAATTCAATAAATTCTCACTGAATCTCAGAGACACTAATTAAAATTTAGAGTGTTCTCCCCGTGAGGTACCCAAGTATTTAGCCTCCGTAGTTTTTGCCGAAATATGATCTTTTGCAGTTATTTTCAGGCGAATAGACTTAATTAGCCCTTTGATTAAATTTCGGATTTGCCCGTAATGAACTCAAATAGTCAGCATACAATGACATATTACTCTAAGGTGAAAACTTGATATCGCGTCGAGAAAAGTTTGAGAAAACAAAACTTTGACTACTGGAAGACGAAGATAAAACAAACTTTCTGCAAAATGATTCAGATTGCTGGAGGTTCCAGGCTCGCCTCAGAAGCAAGGAAGGTATGTTAATAACATTCGTCTCATTTCAGTCCTAGAGATTGAACTTCAACGACTGAGGTGGAGAATTAAAAAACATCCGCTCCTAAGTTCAATTTTACTTACGACAATTATTTTTCTTCCTTTCGACCCTGTAGAATTTAATCAATAAGTGCATAAAATGTTAAACATTTGAAACATGCTTTACTATTTATTCGTTTACTTTTCTTTTGAGGTTGTTATAACCACATAAGCTAGTGTCACGCAGTAAAATCACATAAAACGAGTGCCATAACAATACTAAACTCGAAAAATCTAGTTTGTAGCGCGAAGAGAATCTACTGTACTCTGAAAACATAATTTGTGGAGTATCTCCGAAACAACGATTAACAACAAAGTTGGGTGTGAACTCGCAGCTTACATTTCCTTGAGCATCTCATTTCTAAACCAAATATAAAAAAAAGTTTCAAATCACCTTATCTAAAAACAAAGAATTTTTATTTTTATATAAAGTATAATACTTGATTTTTTTTAATATTGTTATTTTTAAGTACTTCGCGTGCTCCATTAGAAATAGGAGACCTTTATTATTTGCTCCTAATTTCCATCATTGAAGTTTTTAACAACGTTGTATCAAACTCACCGGCTTATGAAACGCTAAGTTAGTTACATGCAGTGTGATATACACATGCTTAATTTAACTCCGGTAAACCATACGATTATACACGGCTTCATTGAGATGGTATTTTGGTTCTACTCGGAACAGTACAAAGACGACTACATAATTGGAAAATGACGTTTAGTTGGGCGTAAAGCATGTCTAAAAACGAGGTTCATTCCGCGGAAAGCCGGCCAATTAAGGGAAGTTCTTTAGATAGATTCTGGAGACGGCAGCTACCAGGAGTGGGCGGATTTCTCTGTTCAGCAAATTAATTTCAGATAATCAGAAGTCGCGTGCGAAGGTTACTGTCAACGGACCGTCGGGGCACAATGGCTTCTTGGGTAATTAGGTGACTACAGCGTCCACTAATTAACAAAGCAAATCCTAATCGAGCGAATTTAGCAGCTGTCAGCGGCCACTCAAACCGGAACCCTGGGATTGACACCCTAAATGAGCAATCATAGACTAGACCGTTCCTTTTTTTCCTGGGTCGTGGCTATTCGCACGCCATTACAGGTATAGGGAGACTTGAGCGCACGTAAACCAACCTGACAGATTTTAAATTGGAGGTGACTTGAACGCACGGAAATCAACCAAATACATTTGAAATGAACCAGCGTGTAAATAGCCACTGCGATTTTCCTGATACAGGTTCCAAGGCGCCCGAATTTAATGCATCATTTTCAACAGCAGCTGTTAGAATGCGGTTTATTTTTAAAGCTATGGATTTCCATGAGGACATTCCATGAATAATTGTACGTGAATTGAGAATTTAAGGTATTCATGGCAAGTGTAGACGTCCATGTCCACACGGATTCTTCGACCCAGTTTTCGCTAACCTAGAGTTACCCCCTAATAATGACGATGCCAAAGCCTAACTTAGGTAAAGTGGGCAAACAAAGAATAATAAATCTATGATTAGCCTATTTTATCTTGGTGTGCAGCTCTCGATAAACAAGCATTATTTTTTGGAGGAAAATCTCTACTCAATTCATATACTTTAAACTTACATGTTGACCTTTTTTTAACCCATATAAAAAATTGAAACAATGTCAGTGAAGAGTTTGCAAAAATTTAAGCAACAACGTGTTGTTTATTCTTTAAAAAGAGGATTGCCGTGATTTTCCCTAGGCTCGAATCAGTAATTTTGACAATGTTTATCATGGAACATAATAAAAAGAGGCAATAATTATGTGTAAAACGATAACTAGATTCATGTATAACATAGCATTTACACTAGATTCATAAATACATAGCTTTTTGAAGATTTAGCTTTTTCAAGGTGTCAGAATCGATTCAATCTTTAAAAACTCACATTCTGGTTTTAATCGCATTGATATAAACATGTTTACAAAGCTTTTAAAAATGTGGTTAGTGACCAAACCTTAGCAGATAAAATCCTGGGTTTCCGAAGTAATTTTATTAAAGCTCGGTTTTAGCGGAGTGGGGGACATTTTAATTTGCGAACGTTTGGAAGATGGGGCCCATTTATGTGATGGCGAGGATGGACCGAAAACGTGCTTTTGCCGAATGTAGGTCGCCCACAATGGGCTGCCCACCGCCCCATGCCCCGCCTCCCATGTTTTCCTATCTTGTCACCATCTTTTCGGCACACTTTTAGTGAATTTCATCTCTAGTGTACACTGGAAACGACAAAGTCCAATAACGGTTTGTATTGGATGGGAGACTGGCGAGAACGGTTTCGCGGGGAGATTTGAGGTAAGGATCACAGGACAGATGTGCAACATGGCGGCGTGTCTATCGGGAAAGCTCACAGCACAACGGGAAGATAAAATTAAAGGACAGACGTAAAAGCCGTGGACACATGAGGACGAAAGAAATTGTAAGGGATGTTCAAGAAATAACAGAATGTTTCTCAAACATTCTAATGTCACGAGACTACTTCTTCTCGTTTGGAAACACCTCTTAAATAAATTAACAGGTGTACAGTAAAGGGGTAACAACTCATGATATCCGATGTACAAAAAGTCTTGATATCCGGTTGATATGATTTGATATCCGGCTGTTGAATTTGGTCGAAACATGGCTGTTTTCAGCGTTTTTCAAGGTTTTTACTCTTTGAAATCTGGCTAGTATTTAGATATATCCAACAGATTTTTTTCAATATTCTGCTGAAATCTGACAGATATATAATTGAACTTTGGTTAATTTTCTGTTAAGATCCGTATATTATACCTCTGATATCCGGCTGATATCCGCTGTACAGATTTCCAGCGAGGAGTAACTCCTCAAATTTAATATTAAAAACTTTAAGATGTTTTCAAATGTTTTATTTTGTAGAAGTTTGAAGAAGCTGAGCGTAACTCATAGTCGTATTTAATACGCTATATACTTTGCGTAAAAGGAATAAAGGGGGTTATGGCGTATGATCGTGATTACTTGGCAGAATATCATACTCGGTAAAAACAAAACACCCTTTGGGGAATGTTTTACCTGTTTTTGGTGTGAAACCAAAACGGGGGTGGTACGTGTTTTGGTTATTTTTCAAGATAGGTCTATGTTCAGTCATATCATTCAAAAGGTCTCGGCGAGAGCTTTCCATTGATGTGGCTGAACATAGGTCTATCTCTAAAACTAAGGGACTT
>Ga0058701_10003875_pt1 | contig 12003 bp, 7 predicted proteins | sample AgamicOrMae_FD_97039 | JGI IMG/M metagenome (GOLD analysis project Ga0058701, IMG submission 97039) | Agave microbial communities from Guanajuato, Mexico - Or.Ma.e | ecosystem: Host-associated > Plants > Phyllosphere > Phylloplane/Leaf | place: Guanajuato, Mexico | collected 2012-06-04 | reverse complement strand
TTTGATCAATTGATTACAATGCCATAAGAAAAAAGCCTTTCAGTAATAAATGAGTTTTGAGATTTCAAAACGACGCTGTTTTCTTATTAAAATATACCCCTGACAGTTATTATCCTCCTCATACTGTATGATATCCACACGTGCGCGCTCTTACAAAAAAAAAATGATTATAACGAATTCGGTTATAACGAACAGTCGATTTTACGGTCCCTACGACTTCGTTATTACGAGGTTTCACTGTACAGGAAAAAGCGCTATGACTGGGGTCGAAAAGTGAAGTATTCAGGGTTACGTAATTTGTGCTCGACCCTTCAGAAAAAAGATATAAAAAAAACGAAAAAAAGAAAACAAGAGGCAACATACCGTATTTTCATTAATTTATGCCGATGAAGATATTTAAGGTGATTAACACAGTTTTGTATCAGGATGGGCCTTGATTAGCGGAAATTAGCAGGGACCGGCGAGACTAATTGCATACAAAGATCCGCGTTAGATTGACTTATTTGATAATTGATGAGGGTATCTTCGAAAATATCTCTTTTTTATCATGGTGGCACATCCGGAATTGCTTAATTGTTGTGGCCGTCCATCCGGTTCAGTCCATTCTGAGCAAAAGCCCGCGCTCCAACCTATCCCACGCCACCCACGCCAATTCCCGATACGTTCCTGAGCAACACTACATGTTTGCTAAAACCTTCATAACTTTTCCCAGGAAAAGGGTGAAATTTTTTCAAGTCTCGTTTTAGCTCGTCAGGCGAGTACAGCGAAGCACAAGGCACCTAGCCACACAATCGTCAAAAGTGATGATGCCGGGTAAAGCAGACAGCCGCCGCCGAGATCCCTAGACCTACCGGCAGCACAGTGCGAAGCGAGGTAAAAGGCACTTTCGAGCGGAGCGGAAGCTGAGCAAAACACGAGGCATTCAGCCATACCTAACTGAGGATTACCTTGATTATTCTAACCAATGCGGTAGTTGGTCATAAATATTCATAATGCAAGTAAAGGTTGAAGCACGGTGATACAAGAAGTTAGAAAAGTCATCTTCAAAAATGAGCGTAAATGCACAGTTCATAACTTCACACGGATCCACTCGTCCGGCGAAAAAAGACATCGTCCTAAGAAAAGAGCTAATTGCAGCTCAGTTTTCCTTTGTAAAGTTGGTCATCCTGTTTGCACCTGGCCGAGGCCAAGAAGAAAATAAAGAAGGTAAAGCAGATATCACGAGAGAGCAAAACCGGCGCGGCGGTATTAGCAGGCCGTGTTTTCATGATCCGGAAGATGTCTTTGACATCGGGGCACCTAAATTACGATCTCCCAGGCAGGAACTCGGAAAGAAATCCGGCTAGCCCAATTCTGAGGCACAATAAAAAGTCCTAACCTGTCGTGTTGAGGGAGATGCTAAGACCCGCCTCCGTTCAACTGTCGGGACAGCCTATCCATTTATAAAAGACGGTAGGGGGCGCTAGTGCATTTTTTATGTTGATTTCACGAAACTGGTTGGATGGATTAAAGCGCTGGACTGAGTTCCCCGTTTTATTGGCTTTTACAGGATAAAAAGTATGCAGAAAACGATTTTGGTTGGCGACGATACTCACAGATCTCCAACCTTGGTCAGGTTTTATAGAGGACCAATTAGTAAGGTGTTTGAGAATCCTGTTTCTAGCGCGTTCCGATCTCGGAACCAAAATCTCTCGAAATATCATCGCGCTGACTGCAGATGCAAGAAAGAATGTGCAGCGTCTTCTTCTTCTTCTTCAAATTTCATTATGAATCTACAAACACACGAAAATCGGATTTATTCCGGAACAAAAAAGTCTATTCTCATTCTGCTCTAGTGTATCCACCTCTGTTCTTCCGCCGCCGCTACAATCGATTTGGTGGAGAAAGTCAATGACGATGTCAATAATGAGATGATTTACATACCACTAATAGTTGTGTGATGCATAATGATATTTTCGTATGATTAGATCACCATGGGTGCTGGTAATAAGTAAAGCAATGCGATGATCCAGTTTGAGGGCAATGTCGAGAGATCGAAAACCAGGTAAGCCCGGGTCAATTTCAAAATATCGCTAACAAATCAACAAGGTTAGGCTGATTACTTCATTGAGTTCCCAACCAGATCCGTCCGTAATTCTAATAAACGTTAACCGTCCCTTTTGACATGTGTATTAAACTGTTACGTAAAGGTTTCCCCCTCTTCCATGAGCCACCAAGAGTGCAGGTCCAGGCAGTACAGCGGCGCGGCGGTCGAATGCTTAATTATGGGGGCCTCCTTTCCTGTAATTAACTTATTGAAACGGGTTCAGGTTGGACTGGCGAGCAGCACAAGACTCCGCCCAGCTCTCAACTATGCTGGTCAGCCCAGCCTGACTGCGTAGCATTTTTTCCATGGTATGTGACGGACCATCGGCGTCTCTTTCGCACTTGCCTCTACCACTGTCTCTTTCTCTTCTTCTTGTTAGGGATAATTACCTCTGACGGGTTTCGCCTTAACGAACACAATATTAGTTTCGACGAGGAGGTAGGGCTATGCTACCAGACGAATCTCTGATTAACCCATTAAATTAGACACTTTGAAATAGGGCATTGCCGAGCAGGTTTTCACCATTGCACTCGTTGCAACCTTCCTGGTCCGAAACATTGGCCGTAAACTGCGTCGAACGTCGTTGTGGTTCTGATCGTGCCCCTATGCTCAAAGGACTCAAAGATAAGCGACCTTTTCCCGATTTATCGTGGTCCTTGGAGTCTGAGCGGAATCATCTGGAATACAAGATGTGCTGGATCATAATGGCTCAAGAAGAAGAAGATGATGCATCTGCTGTGGCTAATAGAAACATGGTGCTGATCTTCTCTCGAGACCTAATGGAGCTTGATGCGTGGCGTGGACCAAATTCTGGCGGCCTCATCAAGTAGGTATTTTCATTTCCCCATAAGTACCATACTTCCCAAAGGATGGCGATAAATATGCAGTGACAAGAAGACGTCTCCTAATTCGCATTCCAGGTACGTCCCTTCCCGAGAACCAACAGCTGAAGATTTTTACCTTTTTTTCTCTTCGTTCTCTGTGCGGTTTAAACATCGTCTACTGACAGCGAAACCCATTAAGTTTTATATGTTTATTAGATACCGGTACACAAGAATCATCAGTCAGGACCTGGAATTAGAATATGCCCGAAGGTGCTATTCTTCTAATCATGGTGATTTTGATCTATTTCCAAAAACATTACGTCATAAGTAATTTGATCGGTGCTGATTGCCAATTTGTTACACAAAGTGAGCCGCCAGGCAAGGATAACGCATAAGATTTTTCAATTGTACGCTGATCCTGCCACGGAGAATGAAGCCCGATTGGGTAGAGGCGTGCTTGAATGCCGGCCCTTCGATAAATTAGCCTTAATGATCTGATTACTCTTCATTGTTTGTAAAGCATTACATGGCAGTAACTTTCTCCAGAGCCTTTCGATTATTCGAGGCACAAAGAGTTCTTTGTTTTTAATTTCAGGTAATACAGAAATGACTCTGATGCTCGGATATTGGAATCTCAAAGAAAGCTCCCAGTTTCAGCGTTTAAGTTGTGTTCTACAATGTTATCATCTGAATGTACGGCATGCACGAGTTTCTAATTCGACGTTGAACTCATCGTAAAAACGGGAGACCTATTTCAAGGACTTCTCACCTGTTTTGGGTGTAAAAATAAAACGGGGGTAAGTCTTTGATTATTTTTCATAACAGATCTATGTCCTGCCAACTAATTCAATAAAAAACTGCCAATAAGTACTACCCCCTTTTTATTTTCACACCCCGGATACAGGTAGTAACTACCCAAAATACATGTTTGGTTTTTCCTGTGCGTCAGGAGATGAAAGCACAGACACGGGTTTTTCCAATAAATCATCCGATGGGCAAACACTTCAGGAGAATTATCACAATTACAGAACCTTTGATCTACGGGGACGTTAAATATCCGCTCCCAGGGGTTTGTTTCAACTCACTTTCATGGATTTATTTATTTTTTAACTGAAGATTTCTTTGCCAAAAGTACTACAGTCATACTGACTATAGTTGCATCACAAAACGCAAGTCTTATTTTCCGATCACTGTGATCCATCTTCAAGGAGAAGGCATAATAAAATCTGCGCGTACAGATGATCCGAAAGAAAAAGAGGCGGAGAAATGCCGAGGACAGGGGGAAAGGGCCCAGATAGACAAAATGGTACGTATAAAGAATGAATTTGGGTTCGGCTGCGATATTACAGCACCGCGCCATATTGCAATACCATCCAATATGGCGACACGTAAACGTGCTTTTCCATCTGTGACCACGGAGAACATCTTTTGCTACTTTGCGCCCTCGCACCTCTGCGCCTTCCTTTTCATTTTGCCGAGGATCTCCCCCAACTTTTTATGCGGAAAGAGCACTCTGCTTTCCTCCAATCACTCCACAGACCACAACGACGATTTTCCCCTTGCTCTGGTGGGTGGGGCAAAGTGGGGTGGGAAAGTACTTTTGCGGCACGGGTGTCAGTAATGTGTGGGGACTTCCTGGGATTATCACAGCACAAGAGCTACCGGGAGGTCGGACACTTTCCTAGAGCATGGAAGGCAAAGGGCGTTCGGACCTCTCTCCGGTTCCTCCTCAAGGAGTTTGAGGTTTCCGTGGGTGCTGCAATCATTCCAGAGGGGATGCTCCGAAATCGTTGTCATACGGTGGCGGCTGCGATGTGCTCGTTTCGTCGAAATATCTTCACACGTGCTACAAAACGGAGTTTTTGCCCGTAATCACGGCAGGGCCAATAAAGAAGCGGTTCTCCGTGATCACAAATGAGGCAAGTCTTGTTTCACGAAAAAACGAGCCAAATTTCTCCATCATTACTGTAGTTTATAACGTGGGTGGAGAGAACAAGGATTTATGAGAGGGGAAGTTTCCGCGGTCACTTTGCTTTTTAATAAGCTACAAAGATCGTTCCGTTTACGTAGCAAGACGCAAGTCGAGTCGTGTTTACGCTTAAGTGGAGACTTGTCTGACCCCATTTTAAAGACAAAAGACGCCCGAAAAGTACCTTTAGAGCCGAAGAAAGAACGTTTGCGCCTCAGCAAGTAATTCAATGCGCTTGAGCAACATTCCCACTGACTGGTATTTCCTTGTATGAGCATTTAGGGAACACGCCTTTCTTTAATGGGCACTCACTACAGTTGACTTACTTTTACATTGCTTAAGGTTCAATTAAGTTTAAGGGCAATCTTTAGTCAAGTTACCCTGAGCTAGGGTTACCTAGGCTAGGTTCAAGTAAACCATGTGTATAAGGTTCATCTGGATAAGGTCACCGTCAAAGTCAAAACAAGTAATTCAATTAAGATCATGCTTATCCTTGTCTTGAATTAAATCAAGTAGGCTTAAGGCCGAACTTAGAAGTTACCTTGAGATCTTATTTTAGGCAAAAGTACTTCAATTTAGTCCGATTAATCTTTATTTTAGTCCTCCACGACTTAAATAAAGAAAATCAAACGATCATTTTTAGCAAGCTCATAATGTAACTGAAAATAGGTACAAGAAATATCAAATCAAGTGCTAGCCTAAATACGTAAACAGAAGACTCTCCGGTATAAGCAGTACGCACACGAGTCTAGAGGAAAAGCACTCTGTCCTCTGGAAAGAGAGATCGGCTCGAATCTCAGTGTGACCTCATGAGGGCATCTCTCTGAATTAACCTAAACTACTAAGATGTCGAATACTGTTGTTTATAAGTGTCTTGTGCAAGGATTTACAATCATCCTCCAAATAATACTTATTATAAACATAATATTATGTATAGTGAATATTAGAAATAATATACAATAATATTTGTGGTTTAAATGGCATGAAATTGCTTAAAACATTTTTAGGTGCTTTATCGACCTTATTTTTAGTTAAAATTAGGACTTAAATTAAGTCGCGTTGATACTTGACTTAAGTTTTAAGTTCAAATATCCGCTGAACATCAGCCACATGACTCCCTTGATTTGAGCATTATATCCTTCACTTAAAACAAGATTTTTTCAACATAAAGATGTTGCATCTAAAAGACCAGACACCATACTTAAATTAATAATTTGTTTTTGCAGTGATGCTAGGTTCCTTGGTGAGGTTAACCAACGTTAATTTTATGTTGCGTATCGCGAATACAAATGTTGTTTTTTTTATTCGGCGCCTTAATCCCGTATGACATCTAAACCGACACCGTTTTTATCCGCCCTCATCGACACGATTAGTGAACATTTCCTTGTCTTGGCTCACAGGTTCCTCTGAAAATCAACTTCCACGTACCGCTCTAGAAGGGGATCAATTGAAGCACTATTTTTTACCTATCCGGAGTAATACTGTACATGTCTTCCAAAGACGGTTACTCGACTACGAAATGACGTAGCTTAAAATGAGAACATTTCACGTACCTACAACATAAAGCAATCGTATGAATAAGAACACATCTCTTCGCGAACCAAATAAAAAGTGGTATTAGAAGTAACCTTGCGGCAATACCATCATAAACAGTTCAGTTCAACTGACACGTGCGGCATGTTGAGCTTTCAGACCTCTTTTTAATCAATCGAGAGCCATCATTGAAACAGACACAAGAGAAAACTGTACACGTTACCTCTGATCGATCAGTGGTAAACAACCGCGGGTATTTGCGCAATTACGTTCCCGTAACATAATTGTTACAATCTTACACTTCTGTGAACACGGAATGACTCTCCTTTAAAGGTAACGGTATTTGTTTGACAGGAGGGTGAACGCCATGGGCCGGGTCTTTCTCTATGTTTCTGTTGATCGGTAAAATTATCGCACGGTTAATTTGAAAAGCGGAATTTTCTGTATCTTCGCGTTCTACATTTTGAGGCGAATACGTAGAGGGAAAACTTTTCTAAGTCTTATTCAAAGATACGAGAAAAGGGGAAATTACAATCGAAAGTTCGGACTTTCCTTTAATCTCTGTCTCCGAGAACGAAAGTTCCTCATCTATGGTCGAATTGGGGGAATTTTCCTCGGTTATGTGACTCTCCTATATCATTCTACTTTAAAATTAACTGTAAATGCGCAAGGAGATATTTATCCCACTTGTATTTCTCCATCTCCAGTTGCTCCTCCCTTGTTCTTTTTACACTCTGCTTTTTGACCCTATTCGACCGCTCGCATCTGACTCAAATAGCGGACACCCGACCAAACGTTCTAAATAATTTTAACGGCAATGGTTTTGAGTTATACCACGCTCTGGAACTTATTACTACATGACTGATTCGGATGCAAAGTAGTCCACTGTAATTCCCTGAGTGGTCTACAGGGCAGCCCACTAACACCACTGTGAAAAAAAAAGAGGAAATTAAAGTCAAGCGACTATATAGAAGTTGCGGCAAATATCGGCTCGCCACTTTTTTTTTCTGCCAAATGAAAAATTATTTTACATACCCATCTAATATATTGCGTACTTTCGAGTTTTGTGTGCTGGTAAATTTTCTTAGACTCCATTTGGAGATCTTAAGGCCGCAAGTGTTTTGATCTCTCTTCTAAAGATCCATTTTGATCAGAAAAATGGCCTCTCTAAAAATTTTGAAAGCAAACATTTCTTTTCAAGTACAACAGTTTTTAAAAAATAGTAATACTTTTTCGGTATTCATTTCATAGTTTAATGTTTCAGATTGTAGAAGATTTTCCTCACAGATTCTACCTAAAAAAAATAAAAAAAATCTGTCAGTAGCGCATTGAAATCTTTTAAATTTATCGGAAACCATCTTACTATAACTGGTTCAAAAGGATTTCAAAAGAAAAGAGTAAATCAACGTAAGTAGTACAGGGAAAAAAGATAATTTGGTTTGATTCACTTAGAGATATTATAGGTCTATGACCTCAATATATTTTTGAAAGAGGAATATGAAAATTATCTAAAAATTAAGCAGCTATAAAAAAATGAGTTTATGGATTTATGGTGGCAACATCATCGAAATCATTGTACCGTACCTGCGATAGCGCTCTCTATCGCGTTGAACATCAAACTTAAATTAAAGCGTCGAAAACATCGACTTCAGCTCTCACTTGCCAGCTTTAAAGGCTCGCGAGGATTTTCATACACACCCCAGTGGCGTAGGTACGATTTTAGTGGGGGGGGGCTGCCTTTCAAAAATAAAAAACTGGTTGCCTATCTAAGCTTCCTAAATACTAATTGGTTGCCTACCACTCAACACCAACAAAAAATACACTGATGTCAGGAGATTACGCGAAAAAATTTGGGGACTTTTTTTTCTGTTAAGTACTGGATATTTTTGTGTGGGAGGAGGGGCATATACACATCAAGAAAGGTCTCAAGAAATTTTTTTCTGGAAGAAGAAGGAAAAAAACCTTCATCCAAGGGGGGGGGGGGGGGAATCCCTCTGATCCCCCCATACCTACGCCACTGATATACCCTTACTACTTTGCTAGCACCGAAGCCATAATGATCGATGTTAAAAAATCAAAATTATACATCGATAAATAATGCACAATTCGTGATGTCATCGTAAGAAAAATCAAATCTCTCTCCAAAAATCAAACATGTACCAAGTGTATCCAGCATCAAAAACAATCCTGGAGAACCTAAAACAATAAGTAAAAGTAACTGCACAATAAAAATAAAACAAGGGAAAAAAGGAAACAAAAAAATTGACATTCAGATTACTAAAACAATTGCCGCAATATTTGTTATTCGGCTTAAACTGTTCCAGTTGGTTGTGATTTTGACCGGCAGGAAACATCTAATAAGGAGGTAACGCTGAAGATGTCTTCCTCGGATGGACCAATGAAATTAGTGGCGCGCCTGGAAGTTGGAAGAGTTTCCGCCAGATGGCTCCAGAGAAGCGGTTGGCAGCGCCCTTGCAGCAAGTGCTGCCCTCGCGGCGGTGCGGACGTCGCTGGAACTGCAGCTCGACGCTCCCGCCGCGCTCGCCGCGCCGCCCGTAACTACCGCCTTCTCTTCAGCACCCTGTTATTTTCCGATCGTGTTTGTAAACCTTTACTTGAAGGAGAGACGACTCTTTTGACTCCAGACGACGAGGTGGCCAAATCTCCGAGGATAACCACTCAATTGGCTATTCCAAACTTGAGTCGACACTCGGGTCTTTCGAAAACGGTTCTCTTCTCTAATTGCTCAGTGATTGTTCCTCAGAGGCCAATAGTTGCATTCATGTCGTCATGTAAGTGGGGCCCTACTTACATGATGTCGTTCAAAGAAAAACGAAACACTTTTGATATGAACATCTGCTGAGGCTATGTCCCTCCAAATTGTGCGTCTCTGGAATCTATTTCGCACTAGGCTCGGTTCGGATATTTTCAGAAGCACTAATGAGGAATTTTTTCCACCAAATGCATGCTTTTTGGTCTTTTTGCTCTCACAAGTTTTCAATGAGAGCAAGGGAGACAGCGATGCAGTCATAGTGAGACACGAAAACTTTGTTAGCTTTGCGTGCGATCCTGCCCGAAACATGAGCGGAGTTACAGAGTATAGAAAGCCACAGGTCCAAAACCAACAATCTCATAAATATTGGTCCGAAGTTGTGAAGAGTAACTGAACTTCCTCACGTTCGGGAAACCGGAGCTGAAACAATATACTAAATAAAAAGATCACTAACAAGGAATTTATATTAACGCAGCAATATGCGCTCTTCGTACCGACATTTACATGTTTAACTCAACCCATTAGACCTCATGCGTCGTATGGAGTTTAAGCAATGCACATGATATTCGTGGTTTCTTCCGACGCCAACTTCTCTTCTTCGCTAAAAAAGGGTAAAATAGAATAATCACGCGTTCATATATTACAGTGAAAATCCTTGCAAATTGATCAGTTTCCGTTTGCAGAACAATTTCCCGTCCAGTTTTACGAGCTGATAACCTTCCAAACTACAGGGAGTCCTGAAGAATGGAAGACAACATCTGAGAGAGTCTAAGTCAATCAAAGTCTGACGACCAAACACAGAAATTTGGAATTATTTCTCACGCCATTCAAATTTGGCAGCAAGGAGTCACGAGAAGACAGGGGCGCTAAATAATGGACTGTCGCGGTGGGGCCGGGGCTCTCGCAAGGCAACAATGACTAAAAACAATCCGAGCAATCCAAACCAATTTTCATCAGGTTCCCACAAAAAACGAGCAAAATGGCCTGTTCAGTTATCCTTATTATAGTAACCTCCAGGGTGGCGTGCAAGAGTTGGGGTACCGGTATCAAGCTGGTAGTGAAGCTATATCACATTTTGATCCGGGTATAAAGTGATGTAATTGGTGTTATTACCGTCAAAACAACGTAAATGCCGCGAGATGCAATACCTAGAGGACTGGGTATGTGTTTACTTGATCGCATATAATATGCGCAATCGGAGAGTCGACGTGAAAGTTTCTGTAATGTCAGGATTCACGCGAAAGTACAGCTGAGTTAAACATTAATCGGTAAAAAAGTGATCCGCAAAAAGGAAATGCTGCGAGGAGAACAATTTTCTCGTGCAGCGCACGCGAAGACAAAACCCTTCCAAGAAAGTTCTGTGCAAGAGCTACCTCAAGCAATCAAGTATGTTCCCTCCTGAAATATATTTTCTTCTAAAAATATCTTCATGTGAATCCTAGGGCTCTTCGTTGTAGGAAAGAAACAAAACAAATTTTAATGAACACATCTTGCTAGGTACAATAGGAAAATTACTAGGCAATTTTCACTTATAGGAAAGAAAAATAACTCTGTCATCACAACCACACAGTCTAGTCAACGAATTTTGTTGCTGCGGCAGCAAGTCGCTTTACCGCGAACTGTAAGTGCTTCGCCTTCGCTCCGTCCTCACTCCGCTCGCCCCGCAAAGCCTGATACCACATTCATCTCAGCGGTAGGAACTGCATCAAGCAGAGGGGAATCACGCACATGGCGTCGGTGAAACACCAACGAAAAATGTCTCCTGAATCCGAGAAAATGAATTTTTGATATTGACAAAACAATATTTCTCTCACTTCACGAATATTTATTCTTCACAAGAATTTTCTCTTGCACTAAGAAAAAATTCTTGAAGCAAGAAAAAAAATGCGGCAAGAGAAAAATGTCTCTTATCACGATTTTTTTTTCCTGGCATCAGAAATCCATTCTATGGGAGGACGAGTAAGTTGAGCAGGGCACCGTCCGATTACAGCAATTTGGTCCGGCCGCGTATTCTGAGTTGGGGACACCAAGCCTCATTCCAGTCGCAAAGGGTGGACCATACCCAGGGCAAGTGTGTCCGCTTGGAACGGGAGATAAAAGGGTTGCCAGTGGTCAACATGAAGGGCGTAAATTTCCAGAAATGGCTCTGTTGGGCAACGCGAACCCGCGTACTTAGCAGGCAAGGGTCGTTCAAACTACCCTTAAGTAAATGATTCTTGCTTTCATGAGGGGAGAAATTGTCGCTGTGAGGGGTTACAAAGCTTATATACATAGTTGGGATGACTCTAATTGTGTTTCAACTCGTAGTGTCTCACCGAGACGGCTGACACAATGAAATTAAGCTCGTGGCGGACTTCGGAAAGTTCTCATACGAGATAAAAAAATGTTATACGAGGCAAATGTACCAGAGCAGATCACCCAAAAACAGATCCTTGCGATTTGAGAGGATTTGTTCTTTTGGGGTCATTTCTTTTAAAAGTAGGCCTATAACGCGAGAGGTTAAATCCTCTCATAGTAGAAATTTCCTCTTAAATTGAAAGCATTCCCATCAAAGTCATTCATCCGCTTACACTGAGCCCGCGGGATACTCTTAATTTCTGAGGAAATGGAAAAATATGACCTCCGAGGGAAATATCCACTCAAAGAGAGGGGACTAATTGTTAGTTGTGGATCTAACTGTTGAGGTAGAGCTCTTCAAAAACGCGCTTCTAAACTAAATTATAAGAATCTTTTTACAAAGAATTCTTACAAGGGCGGTTTGAGGGGGGGGGGCGACCCCCCCCCCGAGAGGTCCAGAGGTAGGCAAAACGCATAGGAT
>Ga0058701_10003874_pt1 | contig 12003 bp, 5 predicted proteins | sample AgamicOrMae_FD_97039 | JGI IMG/M metagenome (GOLD analysis project Ga0058701, IMG submission 97039) | Agave microbial communities from Guanajuato, Mexico - Or.Ma.e | ecosystem: Host-associated > Plants > Phyllosphere > Phylloplane/Leaf | place: Guanajuato, Mexico | collected 2012-06-04 | reverse complement strand
TATTAGCAGTCAAGGTATTGACTGCTACAATTTTTTTAAATATCCTTAACTTTCAAATGGAGATGGGTCAGAAAAGCAAGAAATATAATAGCTAGATTTTCAAGAGAGCTGCTATCATTTTGATCTTAGCCTTTTTGTCGTATCTCGTTTCGTTCCAAAGTTACCGAGGTTTTTAAAAAATACGGCGGGCAAGACGTTTTTGGTGCCAGTAAAAGATTAGTAATGATCATGTACTAGCAGTCTTCCCAACAGGGTGTGACTTGTTCCGTCTACGGAAGCTTGTTTGGAAACTGTACTATATGATCCGAATTGTACGATGGGCAATCGCACGTTCAGCGATTAGGCGAGGAATACGCTTAAAACAAATGGTGCACTGATGTGACTTAAGCCGTTGCCGAAAGTACTTGCCCAATATCGAGCGGCGAACGCTTTGTATACTGTATTGTCTATACGCTACTAGAAAGCCCGAAATACAAACAAGCCGAATGTAATTTGTGCTACAAAATCGTTTCCCTAAATAACGCATGTACAATCCGCAACAATGGAGTAACTGCAGCGTGCGTATTGTTGGCGGTTCACGCATCGGATTTCGGGGATGCCGACTGTCTTCCCTTTAAGGATATCTAGGTCGCGTGAATAGACTTTATGGCTCTGTATTGTTACATGCACCTCGAAACGCTATTGTTGAACTTATTTGGGGTATACTGCATTTCCTTCCCTTGATCCAATTTTAAGCATGCTGTCAACAATGACGAAACTCCTGTTACGCCAATAATGAGCATCTTTCGACATTGAGATTCCAATCGGTAATTAATGCGAGCGTGGTGCGAGAAACTGCAACAATATCAACAGTTGCGAAGGATTTAAAAAAACGTTTTTCAGTTTTCACAAGGTTATTTTTAATAGTCCGTAAAATTACTGTGTGGATTCCCTTCTGCATGGAAAGTAAAATAACATCTTGGATGTATAAAGAACACAAAATTCAACAATATCCAATACTCAGATCATATTTTTCAAATAATTAAAAATAGCATTTTTTTTTTGCAAAACCTACAGTATCCTGATTTGTTATTATAGGTTTTGAGAGGTTGGTTGGATAATGTACCATACACTTCCTCATATCAAATCATACTGTGAGTATTCCAAGTATCATACATCTAAGGAGAAAAATAAATTTGATAATATAAAACAGATTTTTAAAAAATGAGGGGAGGGGGTTAAAATTAAATTGAGCAACATTTGAGGTCTAAACATTAACTTCTGAATCATTTCTCCTTGGATTTCCCCTTCCATTTCAAAACAAATTTTTGTATAAAAGAAAAGGTCTCCTAAAAGTTAGAATCGAGTAACAAAGAATTCAAAAGAGTTTGGCTTGTGCCACTGTATAAGAGTCCCACATTCTGCAGAAAGAACACCATGATAAGCATTACATGCAGTGTATGCAGTGCATCTATATATGGCAAGTCGACCAGTTGGTCGGGCTCCCCTGTCGCACCATCCAAATTAGGTCACGTGATGTATCGCCTGCGTGACTACGCCCTCTTATTGTTTATTTATCAACTTATGACCGCGAGACAGCCACCAATAATGTTTACAATGTTCGCCGATTCCTGCGAAATACATGTAAAACGTTTCGTTCCCTTTGCTCTACTCCCGTTAGTAACGGTTCTTCGTTAGAATAGTCGCGGCAAAATATGCTTTTTAACGCGTTCATGTCCACATGATCCTTCCAGTAACTGACTTCTGAAATTAGACAGGAAGGCAAGTTTATAGATAGTTTTCAAGAGATCATTTCATCACAGCAATTTATTCTTCAAAAAGCATCCTTGACCCAGGTCCACGTCTGAAAATAAATTTTGAAAGTAAACGAAAATTGGTTCATGCTAAGGACTGGAGTTTTTTTCCCCCTCAATCACTTGTAGGCTTGTTATAAACGAAACTACACACTTTCTATGAAGTCAAAAATATAGGATGAGAAGGTTATACATTATTAAAGAGCAAATGTTGCGATTGAAACCTTGCACATTTCTTGTTGTTGCATATTGGTAAGCTGTTTCAGTAAAGGAGAAGTTATCTACCCAAGAAATTTTTGTCTTCAGAATTACGCTGAGTTCTAAATTGGTACCAAAAATGGAAACTGTAAGAATAAACCACCTCATCAAACAATAAATGAACGAATAAAAACTATTCTGCTCGGCGGAGAAATCAACATTGACCTTCCATAGTAATTAGGAATTTACGATTTCGTATCGCGTGCCATGTTTTAATTGACGTTAATTTTCTTAAATGTAACCACGCTTGCCATAAATCGTTCGAATTCAGTTGATTTGAGAATCAGGGAAAGTGACAGTGTTGAACAATTTGGTAAAACTGGTTGCTTTAAAACCGATAAATCGTTTTCAAAGCCAGCTTTCGTTTTCGTTAGTTTTATTTCTGAGCTGCACAGTAATTCTTTTTCCTTTAACTGTCGTTAAGGCAGGCTCGAAGAAAATATTAGCTGCCTCGAGTTAGAAGGCTGTTAGATGGACCTTCTAAACGAGAGTTGTTGTAGAGAGGAAACATTTGTAGCATTTTATGAAAAACGGCTATGGTGATGATATCATATATATCGTTCCTACATCATTCGTCCGTTTTAGAAGAAATCAGGTTACAGCAGGGATCATGCCCTACCATCTAATATAAAAACTGATGAAAGCTATCAATGCCATTGTTCGACGATCGAAATTCTTGCCATTATTTCTAAAAACAGCATTTGGAAAGCGTGTTGAAGTTTAGCTGGGTTAGAGCCCGGGGCGGGCGACGTGCTCATTGCTATTCTTATTATTTTCCTGTTTCTTATCAATTACATTTTTTTTTAATTTCCGATAGTTCCCATGGCTATAGAATGAATAAACGTGATTCTATTTGTCTGATTAAAAGATTACTACACGAAAAACAAATAGTCTAATATATATGCGTGTTTAAGATTCGCCGCAAAGAAAGGCTATCCTTTAAAAACTTCAAAGCTGTCCACCGGTTAATTTTCATGTTCTAAAAACGTGTTAAGAAATTCCGCTGACCTAAAACTTAAAGCTCCGATCCAATATCTAGTCTTAACATTGAATTGATGTCTCAAAATAAATAAAGATACAAAGATAAACGGAAAAAGGCCATTTTCAATTGTTCTAGTAAGTCTGCTTGAATTATTACTATACCTGGTAGAAATTCACATGCTCTGAACAGAATTTCAGGTTATTATGATGTCATCATTAAGTCTCTTTTTAGACGGAAATACAAAACGAGGAAGTGTGAATTGTTGAAGCAAGGTCACGCCAGCTGACAATACGCGCTTTTTTTGGTCCAGCAAGTATTAGCATACGTGCATGCAAATTCCATTCTAGGTGTCGAGGGAAATGATGGCTTAGAGTCATACACTGCAAAAGCGAGTACAGTACACGCACAACTATATTCGCTTGCATCTTTAGAAATCTCTTCGTGTCACAGTGATTGCTAGTGAATGTGTCTTTAACCCTTTCTATATTACTAAATTACCTATAAATTACCAAAAATCTTTCCTAAAAACAAAAGAAAGAAAAAAAAAACGATTCAAAATGAAGTACAGCATTGAGATTCGATATATCTATGCAAACCGAGGCCTGATAACCGGCATTAACAAATGGCATGCCTCAATTTTTTGATTCTTCGTGAAAAGAACCATCACAAGGTTGGGTCGGGGGGATTACGTTGTCTAAGACTGAATACCTATATGCGATCGTTGTTGGAATTAACTATTACGATGCTAGGATTCAGAAATCTGTATCCTAGTGCTTGCAGTAAAGATTGAAGATCGAATACAAATTTGAGTAGCCCAATCAGTACAAGGTAACGATTTATTTCTTGTCACTGAATACGAGGCACGTATCACATGCCGAAACACAATGCTACCTATTTAATTCTGCTTTTTCATTCCGATCTGTTGAAAATGGTCAACAGTGTGCAATCGAGCATTACGTAATACGAGGTAGTAATTTAATGATGCAAAAGGCGTGAAGGTGTTTTTGCATCTCTCATCGGACTGATAAATTGCCGATCTTAGATCGATTATAACATCTAAAATAGGACGGGGACTGATGCTGTATACTCAGTCCTTGAACTACACCTTGAAGTGCCTGGTTAGATTTATTCGCACCGGCCGAGCGTTCAGACTTACGGGTTGATGGATCTAGGCAACGACAATCGGTTGAAGTAGAGCAACGAAGTTGATGTTAACACACGCATCATATTATTGTCACACGGTAAAAAAAACAGCTACAAGATTATCTTTAAAAAAATGAAAAAAAGTAAGATATCGTATATTTTTCAAAGCGGTAAAGCATAGGCATTCACCTCCCCCCAAAAAAAAATTAAAAAAAAATGAATCGATAATCAAAAGGTATACATTTTCAGATGCTACTCTTAAAATAACAAATTTAATGAAAATAGTGTGAACACTACGAAACGGAAAATATATCACAAGAACGTAAAAAGAAAAAAGCAGGGAGGAAACTAATGATATACCCTTTTCCTCACCAAGAACTCTTAAAAAGCGATGCATTCCCGGCACAAGAAAAATAAATTACAAAATAGTTACAAATTTTTACTGTTGTTCAGAGAGGCTCGTTTAAGTTAAGTTTTAATAGCCAAAGTTCTGCATCGTTATTACGGTAAAAAAATTTAGCAATTGATGACATCATGGCGTTGAATAGATCAAAATTAAATTTTTGATGACCGCAAAAGCTATTAAAAAGAATCATCACCAGAAATGAATTGCAAAAAGGCGCTCCTTTAGAAATCTCTGATACCTCGTAAGTACCATTGTTTTTCACGTGCTATTTTCGTCTAGTGTGATTCATAGAAATTGTCCTTGGACGTGCTAAAATCAAAGACGAGTTATTACTGGAGGAAGAAGAATAACAGGGGTGTACAAGCGTGACATGTAAGGTTCCGTTACCGGAAAAAATATTCCGTGCATACAATGGATTCGGATGTTCCTTAGGAACCCATTCAACATATGAAAAGGTTTCATTCTTTGTTGCGAGGAAAAAAATCGTCTGTTATGATGCTGTTTCAAATTAGCGACATGGATAGGAAAATTGAGATCATAATAAAACCATCTGTTAGTCTGAATTGTACACCAAAAAAATATTTCTCATTGATTAGGTGATACGATCGAGCTGTAGAACTTACTTCGTATCAATTTGATAAACGTATTCTGATGGTAATATCGATCACTAATGGATTACGTGTAGATACGAAAGACTATCCTCGTATTGATTATATTGTCAGTAGTGATCATTTTGTAAATCCTTTGGATTTACCGTATTAGAATGTATTGATATACTTCTGTACCCAATTGAATATTGATAATGCCACACACAGATTGGTTCTGGTGCGTGTTAGGACTATCCTAAAAGTACACATTTACTTAATAATTAACGGATAGAGAACAGTTTGTACGGCACATTGTACAAGATAAAATATGACTGTGTTATTCTCACAAATGAAGCAATAATTTACAAACGACCTGAACTATTGACTCACTATTTCAAAAACAAGAAGGGGTCTCCCTTGATAAATCTCCATAATACCATGTTCCAAAATTCGATCCACTGAAGGAGTTACTCAATCGTTCACGAAACCTAATGCCAATAAACACTGCAATAAATATTTCTTTGCATCTCTGACAATATCAGTGGCCAAAAGATCGGTGGTGTAATTCTTGTGACCTTTTGCGGGGTTCGATTCCCGCTGCGCCCCAAATAGCCCGCGCCACTTACAGGGCGTCAAAGTCGATACTAGGTTCGATAAAGCTATTCGATATCTCGATCGAAAACGAGTGCTCGTAAGTTTGTATTGCGAGACGAAGTTTCGGGTCGCACGATTGCTCATTGATACGTTGATAAAAGGTTGCCGCCAGGATCGCTTTAACAAAACGCAAAAAAAATGACTTTGCCACAGTAACAAGTGTCTGTGACTGACAATTGCGCTTTGTTCCTATGCAAACTAGATCTGTTGAAATAATAATCATTTTTTGTCGCCTTTTCCATTTTTTCGTCACCATTACAATATTTTTTAGTAACTGTAACCAAATAAAAAATTGTCGTAAGAAAATTGGAATTTGGACAAAGTCCAAATAATCCCTTTAGCGAGTGATGAGTATAAAATATGTCACTAATATTGTTCCTCATTCATTCATAAAACGCATCTACACAGATGTGGCAGTTGTTTAATGTCGGGCATATCCGAGTCTGATTTTTTAAAAACATACTCTAACTGTATCACATACTTTCCTTTTTCAGACTTGTGTACTGTGTATTTCCATTGCAACTAGGATAGTTACGTTTAAATGATTGGTTTGAGTAAATCTCTATTCCAAACGACTTCCTAGAGTCAAAATCAGAGCAAACATACACTCATAAGGTAAAAAAAGCTGTTAATATCTCACCTAAATTTGTCTTCAGCAAAACTTTAAGCAGCTCTAATAACGTGAAAGTTCACAAAAAATTGGGCTGTCAATGAACGCCAGTTTGCAATGGGAAAACATCTCATAGAAACTCCCTCGGCAAAAGTAGGTTACAATCTGACAATTAATTTAAACCAATGAATTGATCCATCAGTTCACCCTTTCAAAGTGAATATGTTTGATGCACGACATAGACTGATACCGAAATACTGTGCAAGTAAAATTATGTGGTTTTTACTGACTTGTATGACACACGACTTATCTGAGCAACCGAAGACTATGTTGGGAGTGGTTGTTAACTTCCCGAGGAAGTTCGCTCATTTCCTTCGTTCTACGAACAAAGTCCACTTCACTACTTTGTCAGTAAGAATGTTTGTGTACACGCAGTGGGACACATCTTACTTACAGTTTACCTGCTGTTAAATGCTCGAGCTGCTTGCCCGACTAATTTAGAAGTTGGCTCACCTGCAACACACAGAAAATCACGTTAAATTTCACTCCATAAACATACTCTACTCAAGACATGTATACATATGCAAATTTGTGAGACAATGTTTTTCTGTTCATTAAAACATGAGAGAAGGGCGGCCCTTCTCTCATGATTAAAAAAATAAAAAAGTGACTTGATGGAAATATCAATCTGAAACACGTGTTACATCCTATTCATCCTCGCTAAAACAGGTGTAAGAAAGTGTAATTTACGAACACCAAGTCAGCACTCTGTTCTACCTAATTGTCACATTACGAAAAAGAAAGAAAAAAACTGGTTCCATATTACAAGAAAGTCCTGTTTGAAAATGATTCCGGCGTTACAAAAATGAAGAATTACAGCGGCATCTAACTTTAAAGATAATATCTCCTTCAGGTGCAAGTGTAAAGTCGGACAGAAAAGCCGCTATCACTGGTCCGGCATCGAACTGCGGAGTTGAAGTCGTAAAACCTACACGCTGACATTAATGCCGCCACTGGCATCACGCAGTCAACAAAATGCGCTATACTGCATATTCTGTGGGTTGCGCAAAAGTGTTCACATGTACTAAGATTGTAGTTTTAACAACTGAAAACGTGCCATTTGTTCTCAGAAAAAAGAAATCCTGGCAGTTTGTCAAATTAAAAAACTTGTCCGTTTGCAACAACAAGTGCATTTTTTAGAGGCGAGGTTTTCCAGAGTTCCGAGTTACTTGTCATTGAGATCAATGCATTTTTGCGCGGGGCATCAGTTTTGAAATGCTGAAGGGTCCTAAGAGTCTGCTGACGACCTTCGCATGAAGCTTTGATAAGCGCTTCGTCGAGCTCTCCTTGTCCCCGAAATGCGTTACACTGATGCCATCGCACACCTTTGGGCAGCATACCCATCCTCTGTTGTTAATCACGCGGCGAGGTCTCTGAAAAGTTTTCGGACTAGCGGTTAGCATTAACCCATAATAGCCCAAAGTATTTGGAGTGAAATTGAGTTTAACAGAAATTGGAAGGATTTTTTCCATAAAATACGCAATTTTAAGCTTTGGGAAATGCCTACATAATTAAATTTCAGAGTTCCAGAGAGGTGATATTTTTTAAATTGTGACAGCACTGAACTGAAAAGATCCTCTAGAATATTTTTTTTCAGTTGCCGAACGGCATCGCTGGGCGGTAGTGTGTTAATGAATGAACGATTTGGGGAAAAATTGCACAATACACCCAACATATCCAAAACATGATCGCGAGCATCTTGCTAGGGCTTTGCGTTATTTCGAACGACCACTGCTTTAGTGATCCTGAGTTTTTCACCGATTTTTTAAAGGGTAAATTATATGTGTTCAAACGTAATTTGGCGGCAAGAATGAACTTGAAAAAGCGGTTTCCAGTTATCTGCACGGCTCTGCAGCAGTCTTATGAGTCGGGTATTCAAAAGCGGGTACACTGCATGTAAAAAAGCACTGATCACAATCGCATGTACATAGAAAAACTGGAAAACGTCTATACTTTCCAGAAATGCAGGAGTTGTAGTTTTACAAGTTTTCTGACGTGAAAAATTGTTGGGAAGATTATTTTACGGACAACCCTAATAGAAACGGCGCGTGCGGTTATTTTAATTATTTTATGCAAATTCATGACGTGTATGATGAAGAAGATGGAAAGAGTACCGTTCGGCGCTATGCCCGTAACAATTAATTTTAGCCGTGACTGCGTGTTTCGTTGCAACAAAGTTGTCTCTAGTGGTTTCAGCTAACAGCTAGTGCGCTAAAAATAATAATAAATAAATCAAAAATAGAAAAAATATTAATAAAAGATTTTAAAAGAGATCACTGGCCTCAAAATACTCAGAAAAGTTTGGGTCGAATGTTACTTTTTTCAGTTTCAATCACCAAGGCCTTGCAGTGTTTCTGTTATTTCAATATTTGCTCGTGCCATACATGACCCTTGATCGTCCATTAAGGAGTAATAGTTTGAAAACTAAAATCATAATTTTCGCACTTTCTAATTTCCGGGTAAGATGGTTTGCTTCTTAACGACTTGGCAAATTTACTTATCTAACATAACGTAACGCAGTGCTAACTCACTGGGATCGAGAGGTCAAGCACGCGAATTCTTCGTCAAAGATTCGCAAAGGTCTTAGGCGGGTGAGGTCCGCCAGGCCAGCATCCTTGAGGAAGGAAAAAAAGAAGAAAAAAAGAACTAGAATCACTTTTAACACCTAACGACTGCAATGACGGAAACCCCGCGACCTTTGAGGAGCAAGCGTCAGATCCCAGATCGCAGATCCCACAGGTGTCTCATTCACGCTCAACGGGAAACACTTTCTTGAAGCGAAATCGAAAGTTGAGTACCAGCTGGCATGGCTTACTCATTTTACTCAAGCGCCAAATAACTGGGTTTCGCTGCTGGGGATAATCCAAATGCCTAGTTTTAGCGTGGAAGGATCAACCTGCCGAATAAAAGGCTCTGCAGATGCCCCAAGCGTTCTTCAAGTAAAGGTGCAGAGCTTGGAGAGGAAAACGAGGAAGAGTGAGCAGGATAGGTATTCCACAATATCTGTTTCGGTCAGCCTCGTATAGTTAGTTGTTTTGGTTATAAAGGAAAAACGGGTGCAAATCACCAATGGCCTGGTCTTAACTCCCGTCTGCGGCATCGGAGTATAGGCTACTGACGTGAGAAAGAAAAACCTAAGTGGAAATAAACTGTTGCGTAAGTACTGAAACTGTTTTGGATGAAACATAATGACAGGTAGAATTTCGGCAAGTTTTTAATATCCATCAATATACCCATAACAATGAAAAGCTCTAGCCGAGTTATTTCGTTTGATATGACCATTAAACGGTCTATATCCAAAGCAAACAAAAAAAAATAAACTAATACCGTTTTCCCCTCACACCTTGAGCAGCTATGGGGTCACCGAGACCAGGAGATCTTTTCATCCATCCCGTAACTACCACGGTGTTGATTAGGCAAGATCTGTCTCTTCGATAGAAAGATGGAGCTTGAGTACTAATCGTACTCAGCTGTTCTCCATCTTGGTCTGAGTATTAAATACGTGGACCGAAGAACCAATATATTTCATCGGTATCAAATATCCTTCGAAGCGAGAATCAGTCTTCAGGTTCCTAGAACATCAACATCCTGTTGGGTGGAAGTACCTTGTACCTTAGCAACCAAAAAGTATCTACTCAAATAAAAGTTATCCCTTGAAAACATTGCGGATATCACATGAGGGTCTCATAGCTGCGGCCTTAGTCGAAATCAAGAACATGGTCACCTGGAAAAGTGATGCAAATTATAAGAGAGGTTCATGAGCACAGGAAAATTGATCAAAGTATAGGCCTACTACAGCAGATGACCAAGTACGGAAGACAGAGGCCAAGGAGATGTCTGTGGAGTCAATGTGCACAGAAGCAGATCGAGAGCCTCCGGTAAGAGTTACACTCACTGAAATCGGTACCTCCGGATAAGCCTATCGCACTTTCCGATTGCGAAACACTATCTGCCTTCACAGAGAGAACTGTCAAGTTTGATTACTGCAACGGGGAAGAACTAACTCTTCGAAAGGTAGTACTATATCCGGTGCAGCCTTTAGAAACACAATTGAAAAGTAAACAAACATGGCTTACACATATAATGTCTGACAATACTATCAGTGGCAAAGGTATTGCTCCCTCTCATAAGTTCCAAGCATCTCTAACTCGAAAACGGAAAGAGATTCGACAAAAAAGCAATCTATTCGGTTGAAAGAAAGGGCAAATACCTATCGGATTCATTACATTAACGTTTGTTGTATATCTTTCAGTTTCAAGTTAAGAAGGTTTGAAAAAATGAGGGAGAGCAATACCTGGGCCACTGATGTTACCACTAATCCCGTGGCATAATGTCTGATATGGGTAGTTCAATTATTGCTGTTTTGGGTTTGAAGAATAATGCATTTTCATTAGATTTTTAAGATGAAGCTAATAACTACAGGAAACAAATACACCGTATGGCGAATCTTAGAAATACCGATGCTCTATATGGAGATCTTCTACAATGTTGTTTTGTCAACGACTAGGTGCTCAAAAGACTTGACGGTCAGACATTCCTAAAAAAAAATGATAAAAAAAGACGCTTTAAAACATGATCCCCTAAGTTCGAGTCAGGTACGTTACGTCATCCAAAACAACTTTCTGCACTTTCAGAGGAAAAAAAAAAGCATCCGAAAAATGCTGTCATCTTTAATTACTCGAGGACCATTGCAGACGTTTCTCCTCCATTTCGGAAGCTTTTATCAGGATTGCAACCCGGAATCACCGGACTTGACACATGTAAGCTTTCTCGCCTCGTGTGTTTGCCTGAAAAAAAGAATCACTTGAGCGATCTAATCGGACGGATGGACGGACAGGAGACGAGCAAGTGCAATGCGCAGCGCGCACAACGTGGGAAATGCGACTTCCTTCTTCTCGGGCGTCAATTTCGGAAAGATACTCCATGAACGGTAATGCGCTTGCAAGGGATCTTCTAAATCATCTGTCGCTGAAAAACACAGTTTTTTGAACAACTCGCACGCTAGACGTATTCAAGTTTGCATTTGTGCCTCTTTCTACTTTCCATTGGCAAACGAAAGGAAGCGGGTCACTTGACACTTTCAAACCTAATTTTTCGTTGCCAAGCGAAGTGATTGCAAAGCGAGTACAGATTCGATATGCGTGAAGTACGCGACTGAATACTGCATATCATTTAGGTAAATAGATAATCATAATTTTTTTAAAAAAAAAAAGAACTGAGAACACAATTTAATGGGAAATTCAACACTTAAAACTCTAACAATTCAGATCCAGTTCAGCTGTCTCGTAAAGGAATAATAACTCACAAAAATACTCGACTGGATCACATACATCGCAATGTGCCGGTTTCCTAAGAGAAGAATCGTAAAGTTTGCGTCTGACTTTGAGCCTAAAAAAGATATATAAACAAGATCTTTAATGAAACTTTCTAAAATGAATCGCAGAGGTGATCAATAATGTTTCCGTTTGACAAAACGTAGCCGCATCTTATTTCAAAATCCCTAATTGTTG
>Ga0058701_10003873_pt1 | contig 12006 bp, 13 predicted proteins | sample AgamicOrMae_FD_97039 | JGI IMG/M metagenome (GOLD analysis project Ga0058701, IMG submission 97039) | Agave microbial communities from Guanajuato, Mexico - Or.Ma.e | ecosystem: Host-associated > Plants > Phyllosphere > Phylloplane/Leaf | place: Guanajuato, Mexico | collected 2012-06-04 | reverse complement strand
ACTGCTGTTGCCTATCGCAACTTCGTCAGGCGTTCGGTGCTGCCCACTGCCCAGCTCCGTGCGGTGGAACCCGCCCCGCATATGATAAAATTCCGCCAATCTTGCTCCTCTTTTTAATTCCTACTGAGCATTTGTCATAGTGCGCTGCGTTTCATTGTATCGCAACCCTATGTAGTGGATGAGGGATTCATTTTTCGGTTCGCTGGACAAGGTTTTTTTTTTCGTCTCTGAGCCACTTTTCTTGTTAATTTCTATCTTATATGTTGTATAATGTGCCGGCGCTTTCAAAGAGCGTGTATCGTATTTGTTGCGCATCCTGTTTTTCGAATATCCTTGACTCCGCTTTCCAACCCATGTGCCGGGAAATCTTTCGGTGAAAAGTTAACAGAAACCAAGTAAAGCATTGAGGATGAATTGAGCTTTCTTCTCTGATCCACTTCAAACGCGTTTGAAAATATATTAAAACAATATTATCGCTGTTAGCGTTGTAATCTAACATGAGGTGTTACGTAAAGTCCAGCCAAAACAACAGTGGAAATCCCTTGTAGCACTTTTACAACACCTACCGTGCTTGGAGCACTTGAGTCACGCACTGCTCGCACTTTAACTTTGGGAAGTAAGCCTTCAAGGCGTTGAGCTGACTGACACTTGCGGACGCTTGTTTGTGTGTAAAGGTGCTCGACGAGTGCTAACCGCAGCTTGCCGGACCTGCCCGTGGAACACGAAAGGCTCAGGAGCTCGGAGGATGCCGTTCTCTGGGAAGTCCAGGAGGGGGGAGGAGATACTGGCTCGGAACTGTACGCAACGGTGGAGGATAACGCAAGACCAGGTAAGGAGTTCTTATTCGTGGAGACAGCTAAGCGAGCTATGAGGCATGTGGCCGAACCCAACCTAATCCACCGCGGCTGTATAACCTAAATCCTTATAACTTGATGAAAGATGGTAGAAAATGCTACCGTTCAAATTTGCAGTGTAGGTACTTGATAGTAGCATTGCTGGTAGACAAAGCAGACGATGTAAGCGGCAGCGCGTCAGTATTAACCTATAACAGCCCAAAGTATTTGAAGTGAAATTTAGCTTAAGAGAAATTCGAAGGCTCTTCCCCATTTAATTACGCAATTTTAAGCTTTGGAAAATGCCTAAATTATTAAATTTCATGTTTCCAGAAGGGTGTTATTTTTTAAATTGTGACAAAACTGAGCTGAAAAGACTCTCTAAAATATTTTTTTCTGTTCCCGAACGGCATTGCTGGGCGGTAGTTGTTTAAGTAGTCATGGACTGAGAATGCTAGTCCCTACAACCTCGGTTTGTTTGGTGACTTGTATTGGTTCTTGTTCGGCAGGTTCTAAAAAAGTGACAGCATCGAGTTCGCTGCTGTTCGAACGGAAAGACGATGTGCAGCAAAGCTTCTCGAGAGAGAGTATATCAACGAGAGATGGAAATACTGTCAATGCCTCAGACGACGACAGTTTCGCAACTTACGCAAGACTGAAAAAAGAACATCCTTATGACAAACTTTGTAAAAGTACGGCATTAAGTCGCTGTATTGAACAGTTGATAACCTTCGGGACTTGTCATGTTTTCTTCTTGTTGCAGGCGAGCACCCGTACGCCCAAGTGCGGTCCCCAGGTAGCCGTGATAAAGACAACTCCAATCAGACTCCTAGCAGGTCGGCATCTTCGTCGTATTTCAAGGGCGTTCTACCCGGTGATGCTTGAAAGTGATTGGTTTGTTTTGCAGCAATGGCGACTCGAGCGACCCGGTGCCGCCCCCTCGCGCCAGGAAAGCGACTTCCCACGGCTCCCTCACGCCTCCCCTCAGCCCCTCTGGCAGCCAAGGCTCCCCGCCTGTGTCACGTTCACCCAGAGAGTCAGTAGTGGACATAGAAGCGGCGACGGCGATCGCAGGCAGAGTTTCTGCCAGCCAGGATCTTCCTTATATGACACCTCCCTTGCCAAATACCTCAAATACTCAGTTTGGACAACACTTCAGTGGCGACTCGCAAGATTCAAGTAGTAAGTTCGTTTTTCTTCGGGATAAACGTTTTTCTTTGAGGGCTCGGGGTGCGTGACTATTAGTCTGGCGACGGAATGTTTTACTGGGTTGTTAATGAAGTGCTTATTTCACTTTTCAGAGGGTTATACTAGTATAAGCGTGAGAGAACCTCTGGCAAATATTCGCCCTCAACGAACCAAATTGGCTCATCAGCATGACTCGCACTACACGACTGTATCGGACGACAGTGGTAAGCCATTTACACGACCCTGCATAAGTCGAATAATGTCAGTTTTAAAGGTTGAATTTTCCACCTCTTGTGATCGCCTTTCGTCGCCACGGCGAGCGGAGCTAGCCACAAACATAACCTAATTTTAGGCAAGTGAGATGCCGCCAGGCGGCATTAAATGCCACAAAGTAAACGACACAGGTGACAGCCGAGCGGAGCGGTAACGAAGCGAGGCACAATATAAATCTAAGGCCATTTTATGTAGTTAATCCCAAAATGTGGTGAAAGGTTTAGGTTGCATAAGACAGGTAGAGAATCTAACCTTTGAAACTGAGGGTGACAGAAGCTTTACGCAGTATTACAAGACTCTACGGGAATTTCAGATGAAATGTATGCCGCCATTGAAGATCCTAGCCAGGTGTACACAAGTGGCAGCGAGACGTACGCTCAAATTGAGCCGCTGGTCATGGCAGTGCCAGCCCTAGGGACCGTTGTCCCACCGGAAACGGCCGAAGCTGGGTTTTGCGAGGAGTCGGGTGGCCCTTCGGGTTGTCCCTTGGGTGGGCCCTTGGCTGGGTCATCGTCGTCTTCCCCACAATCGGCGCCTCCCGGGCCGGGCCACCCCGCGCCGGCTCCACAACCTCCGAGTGTGGACAGCCTCAAGCACGTGGCTCAAGCCCACTCACGCCAAGGTGAGTTCCTCCAGACGAGGCTCGATTGTACGAAGAGATAGCACGTATTTATCAAAAGTATTTAATAATAATTATTCTTCCTATCCCGGCGAAGTTCCATAAACATGAGGATGTTTGATTGTTTGTAATTTTCGATAGTGCGTCATTTTTCCTCAGTCCCCTCGATTACGTACCATTGGGACTCGACTTCTTATAAAAAGACCATCACAAATTTTAGCCTTAGTTATTCTAAATTATACTTGATGAAAATCAGCTGAACGGAATCGACGTATTTGAAATGTGAGGAGTGTGGCGTGGGACAATTAATTGAATGGGAATATGTGTTCCAGCCTCTTCGTCCAGTGCAACCAGCTCAGTAGCTAACCTCGGCTCACCTAAGCCAGACAAACGCGCCGCCAATTCCCCCTTGCCGCCCCCACCGCCCCCGAACTTGCCCAGTCCTGAGGGGGCCTGCAGTTTAGAGGAGATGTACGCGAAGGTAAGTCGTTTAAACCCAGTGGTTTAAAGGTTGAAGGGTTTTTCAACGCCTTGTTTGCCTCCAGGTGATCAAGAAGAAGCGGGGAAGCAACGACGAAGCGGATCGGCGTTCGCAAGACACCGACAGCAGCAGCAGCCACCCGTCTTCGCCGCAACGGCGCTTCTCGACTCCCCAGCCGGCCGCGGCCGCCGTAGACATCCGCGACCATGACGTCGCCAACTGCGCGCAGCGCCTGTCCAAGCACGCTGACCCGGGCTACGAGACGGTCAGCGTCAACGCGCACTCCGCCGCGGGCGACTCCAGCGAACGGGATCCGGGTTACGAGACGGTCAGGCGGAATCACAGCACCTCGGAAGGCGACCCCAACTACGAGGAGCTGCGGGTGCGCAGTGAAGACCTGCCCAACTTCGCCGAGATCGACGGCTACCAACAGATCCAAGTGCGTTCCGAAGCGCGGGAACCCCAGTACGCGCGGCTGAGCCGCCAGCAACCAAGGACTAACAGTGAACCGATCACGGAGCCCGATTACGCCAGCATCTCGAGGGAAAAGAAGTGTGCCAAAAACGCTAAGACTGTGAGGACCGAGTGCGAGGACGATCCGGGTTATGAGCGCGTGGCGGGCGCAGCGCAGGATCCTGGTTATGAAAGGGTTAAATCTCGGAAGGGACGAGAGAACTCGCACTACCAGGACAGTCCCGACTACGAGAGCGTGCGGGGCAGGAACGACGAGGGGTCTTCGAGCGACCCGGGCTACGAGCGAGTCAGGCTGGCAAGCAGTAATACTTCCAACCAGAACCACACGGATCCCAATTACGAAAGTCTGCACAACGACGAGCCTAATTATGAAAGTGTCCGATATATTAGCCCAAACAAAATGAAGGAAAGAGGGATGGGGACGCCCAACCAGCGCTCAAACCATCTCTCGACCGACGGCCATCATTCAACGAACGTGCTCTAGGTCTTCCTAGTGCACTCTTTTGACTGAGCTATCCTAATATTAGTAACATTCCTCGATAGACTACAGGATCGTCTTCCTTAGGGTTATAGTTACTATTAATTCTCTCAACTCGTGCTAATTAACTAATCCATAGCTCAGTTTTTAATCGATTTTAACTGTTGGAACGATATAGAACCGTGTTTTTCGAAGGACTGGTTGTGCGCAGTTTCTGGTCGAGTAATTATTACTTCAGTTACATTCCTGTTTTACTATCCGATAGGCCCTAGCGCATTAGTGAGTAGAGTCAGCGCATTGGTTTCACTTAAAGCATTTTACCGGACCTTAAGGACTTTTGTGTTTGAGCATCGAAAGCCAGGATATAATGAGCTATTTCAAGTCTGATTAATTATTTTATGACTTCTTCGAAGTTCCTTGTGGCGGTAGTTAAATGACTTTTAGCATATCGTTCCAAGTTACTTGTATGATACCTGATGTATTCGTTTTCTGAAAATATTTTCTAGAGATTTTATCTGAGGACTCCGAGTTTTCGCCGATTAAGAGGCCAAGCCTACTTATGCCAAACTTAAACAAAGAAAGTCGTCGATTATACAGTTAGGCAAACCTATGTGTGGAATGTTTATATCGAAACGGTATTGTGTAAAAATCTGCATGCCGGCTTGTCGGTTAGTGTAACGAAGTTTTCCTGTTTTTGTACTAAATTTATATTTCTTTTATAATGAGCTGGAAACGACTGTGATTACTAAGCCATGTTACTAGGATGTCATGTAACGTCAAATTTTCTACTTCTGTTAAACTAGATACAATTTCAATTTCATTTTCAAAGATTCGATCATTAGTTGTACAGCCTAAAAATCAAACCAATTTACGAATTTTGGTTGGGAAAAGGTTACTTGTTTCCTTTGCTTATTAGTATCTAGCACTTGACCAAAAATGTTTTTGATTTAGCTCTTAACAGTATTGCTTTTTTTTTCTTTTTTAGTATTAGGTGTTTCATTTTCGTCGTGTTTTTTGCTGGTTGGCAAAAGCTACAATACTAAGAACATACGCCAAGTTCTCTGTCGTCAATTCTTAGTGAAGAAATACAGTGTGTCGACACTATTGCATAATAAACTAATTCTTTGTCGATATCTCGTGGATAGGGCATATAATATGTTATTTATGTACTGAGCGATGAAGAGATAAAGTCTGTGCAATGGAAGACTAAAATACAATAACTTGTAATTCTTAAGGATAAAGTGGGGGGGAGGCCTGTAAGGGGCCGGGAAAGGATAGATGACATGTGATAACACAGAGCTGTAATTTACGAATAAGCATTATTATTACGAAAATAGAATGCTTAGATGAAATTATTTCTTTGTACATAAGGCATTACAAAGTACAAAACCAACATTTTCTTGTTTTACAAATTATTTTTATCTATATTTCAAATAAACCTAACTAATCGTTTAATACTGAATCACCACTTAATGGAGCAACACAAATGGTTTGTCTTTTAAAACTAAATCATGGCACATATGGCATAAAGCAGACTATTGTCAATACTTTCAATTAAACATTGAACAAAAATCGAGATCGAGACAGAAGTCTTCAACAGTCAAAAATTACCGGACGACAGGCTACAAAAAAAAAAAAAAAAAACAAACGAAACATCAAGATTTGAGGACAGGTAAGGATTTCCGATAGCTTTGAAAAGGTAGCTCCAGACACATCCTTTATAAAATTGCTGACGTCGATATTTCCGGGAGCGGTACAGTACATCCCAAGGACCATTTCCCCCCAAACAAAGTTGTTTCTTATTCCTTATCGGAGAAAACGCAGGAGGAAGAATATTACTTTTACACGGTGAATTGAGAAGGGGGAGTTTTCTTGTTCTAGTGTTCCATCTTTCGGACGAGGAACTAGGCACGAAACTTTGTTACCTAGGTTAACCTGCCCTAACGGTGACAATGCGTGACAAGTGCGCGACATCTCGCATGGAGACAGCCGACAGCTCGCCAAACGAGATTTTCTCTTGATATAGAAATGGCCCAATTTTTACTGAGTTTGAGGCGATATGAGAGGCGATGAGGCCCTTACCTGAATGAGGCAATCATTCTCTCCTCAAGGCGGCGATAGCCCTTCCTCTTCCCCCTCGGGTGCGCATCGACGTCCAGGGTTGAGGCTAGAACCGAAACAACGATATTAGTGAAAGCAACCCCGCTAACGAGAGTAACATGGCGTCTCCAAAGCAACTTTCGATTCACTTGTTCAACGAACATCGTAAGGTCTCGCTGGCTACATCCAATGAGTTAGGATAGTTCGGATTCATATCACGCCAACAGATTGGGAGTTACTAACCAGAGTTAGAGCATTGGGGATAGGAAGTTACGATTCACTATTCAGGTGACTTTGTATTTGTCATGGAATATCCACTCAACTGACCAGACCTGCATTCTGATATTCGTATCTAATTACTCGAGCATCGCAGCCCGCGAATAGTCCGCAACCAGGTTTTTTTCGAAGATTAATTGGGGGTTAAAAATTGAAGCCATGGTATTGACTGAACCATCGTCCGAACCCCGAACGGTCAGTTACAGCAATAGCGGCATAGCTTTCCCCACTAGATGACTGTATTTCAATGCGATTACGGAATCCACGGTAAGACGCGCCAAATTATTCACAATAAATTGATATGTTCATTTTTAATTTGAATGGTCAATTGCTCTTTGATATCCTTTCCTTGAAAGAATTTCTCATACCCCACACAGCCTGCTTATTTGACATTCCAATTATTTCACACAACCGAACCAAAAAATAAGTTCGCTGAACAATTTCGCGGGTGTTGCCGTAAGCTCTAGTGCTCGGGGTTTCACATATCAAATTTCAGAGGGTCCTTAGAACCTCCGTATGATCCCCACCCGGATTTTAGTCTCCCTAATCGGGAGAAAAGGGCAGATTACGTAGATGAGTACTGTGCTCTTGGTCCACTGAAGAAGTTTGCAGGCGTAACTATTAGGAAAACTTCCACGGATAACACTGTTAGATTCCCTCCTCGTCCCCTTGCGATGAACGAAGATCTCTATAAAAATCGCTTTTAATTTACCTTAGGCATTCTGAGAAGAAACTTAACCAAGTCGTCGGTGTTTTGGTGCGACGGTTTCGAAGGTTCTGTTTTTTCTTCGGTTGGCTCATCTGCGCCCAGCATCTTCTCGGGCGCCGCGAGCAACTGCGCTCGGAGCGCACACGCTTCAGAGGGACCTGACAAGAAATCAGACGGTTTCATCAACCGCGGATCCGGAGCCAGCACAGGGTACTCTCCAGAAAACTCGCGGAGGTTACCGAAATCCGTCGTTGCCTCAACGGATTCCGTACAAGCCGTCCCTGGAATGGTTGCAATAACGTCGCAGGATTCTGGAATAGCAATCTCAGGAGTTACTGAAAAGTCAGTCTCAGGAGTTGTTGACAGAGCGAAATCTGGCACTGCTGCCGCGGCAATATCAGTCGCGGAACCGCTGATTTCCTCCGCGTCGTCGAATTGAGCGGCATCGTCCACTTGATCATTCATCGCAGAGCTCATTTCAGCTCCTACGATTTCCAGCGCAGTATCACTCTCGTCAGCGACAGCGAGTATCGATGCTCCAATTATGTCTTCGAAATTGACTTCTTGGAGAGGTTCATCGTCGTCAAGCAGGTGGAGAGGGGCAGAGTCACCGTCCGTTGGGGGATTCACAATGGAGGCATCTACCTACAATCAGAGGGGTGTCCGGTGCGTGAGTCCAATTATCCGCGCCTCCCTATCTATGGGAAAGGCCAAGGGATTCATCATCCTACTCAAAGCTGCACCTTCAAAGTTCTCCAGTGGATCTTACGCCAAGTTGGAAATGCTTATGTATTTGGATACTCGAATGCAAATTAGAAAGACGTTGCCCAGAACATTCATCTTAACGCCTTTTCTGGGATAAACGTCAATTCGCGGGTTTCCGTTTCGATCTAACCTAAGGCGTTATCGTTATGATAAGCGTTGCATTTAACAAACTCCTCTTAAAACAAGACCGCACCCCGCAGATATCAGATTGCATTTCTTGCCTCTTGTGCTCTGCTAGCCAGGCTTGGTGCCGCTTGCTCCACCCTCACACACTCCATAAGCATGCGTGGACATACACATGGTTACATAAGCTAAGCGATTACGTGCTGATTCTTACTGGGTAATGAAATGCTGAACCACGGTAGGACACGTAATCAAAAATGCTACAATTAAAACTAAGAGACAGGGCTGCCAGTGGTTTCACCTCCAAGAAGACACTTTAACGACCTGATGACCAGAGATAAGTTCCTAAAGGTGACCGAAAAGTGACCATTTAAAGGTCGTTTCACATTTGCCGGTCATTGGTCCGCGCAAATAAATTATCTCGACGAATGAGACTAATATGGGTTTTAAAAATAATGACAGAAAAATGATAAAAGTGACTGACTGGCAGTACTGTCGAGTGCGTTTCTTGTTCGTGCTATCCCAAGACCAATCAACCAAGTGTCAAAAACTGTGCAGAATAAAAGAAACATACCCTTGAAGTTCCCGACGTAAGGTCTTGTTGAGGGGCATCCTCATGTTCTGATGATGCATTGCAGACAGTTTCGAATAAAACGAGGACCTCATCGTCGCTATCATATTCGCTGCACGGTGGGGACGGGAAATCATACAGAGCTGGCTGGGTCGGAGTGCATACTACCGCATACTTCTCATCTGAGGACACAAAACAAAAAAACATCAGCTTACTAATCGAACAAAGCGGCGGTAAAAACAGTGTTCCATGAGGTAGAAACACTGCGAAAATTTAGAGAGAGCCCGCAGAGTAGACACAAAGTCATCAGATAAGTGTACTGGAAATGCTTTAAAAGTTCCTATCTTTTAAAAAGGGCCTGACGCAGGCTAATACTTTTGAGTACATCAGGCGACTTTTTACGCCAAAAAATCATTACCGGTATTTTAAAAAAAGATGAAAAAAGGTGGCCAAAGGGGAGTTTTACGATTTTTTTTCAAGGCATTCGCCACGTGATTGATGGACGAATGTAACGATTAAGGCATAATATCGATTATCTCGAACACTATTCGAGAGAACACTATTTCTCTTGTAAGTTCCATATAGTTTTGGGTCTATTTGTAACGCCTGGTTCACAAGAACAACGCGATTTAGACGGCACAAAGTTTGCTTTTACCCATTATCTCGCATACCGTTCGATCGAGATAACGCAAATTTTATTGACAGGCAAAGTTGTGGGCCTGCAAATTTCCCATAACATGAACGCCCTCAATTTTTGGATTCTCTTGTGGATGACAACCGACGAGAAACGAACAATTTCTAAGGCATTTCCCAAGAGCCTTAAGGGATTTTCCCCTAACGTTATCAGGTTTTCATTGATTTCCCGGTTTGCAACCATCAGCGGATGAGGACAGAGTCCAGCGACGCAAGTGACTCACCCAACAGGTACTTGGGTACCGGCATGCCCTCCTCGGTGGTCATGTCCACCTGCAAAAACAAAATTTTAGCGCTCTTCCTTGAAAATCGAAACTATGCAAGTATGTAGGGTGGTATGATAGGCACATACCATGTAACAATCGTCGCCTTCAATGGGACCCCGGATAACCGACACAGAACATTTTTTGCCGACAATTTTAAGGTGCAAAAAATCCATTTCGGCCTCGGAATATTTGCATCTCGGAGGAGCCTGTAAAGGAGAAAAAGTCAATGAGCTTCACACCCGAAGAGTATCCGCAACATAAAACTCTTCCCCCCAGAGGGTGGAGGTGAGTACCCCACTCGGATCCCCCAACAATTGGACGCGTATCTTCATATAATACAAGATTCCCTCAAAGTTTGGTCGAAATAGGATGAGTTAAACGCTAGTGGTCTTATACTGTAACGGAGAGCCAGACAGACATTCGGACGTTTAGCTAAAACTTCACGTTTCGAGAGTTTTAAAAGGTGGGTGTGTCTAATGACCCGACTGCCCCATATTATATGGGCCATATAAAATGTATTGGGTTGGGTTCCGTGCGTTCAAGTCACCTCCCATTTAAAATGCATTAGGTTACGTGCGTTCAAGACTCCCTATATTCATCCATGTCCGGTCCACATCCTTAAAGAAACCTATTATGTCTAACTTTTTTTTCAGCATGACAATGCTGCCTTTACACATGGAACTAAGACAAAGCCCTGATGACTGAGGCAGAAGGTGGAAGACTCCACTTCCCAAATTAGCAGTGAGGTCGATTTTAACCTGCGGCAACGCAGTAGGATGTTGTTCCACTTACCGGAGCTATGCCGTCTAGACGGCATTTCAGGCATTGGATGTGAAGCGGAAAGTCACGCGTATCAGCGGCTCGCAGTTCGGAACGTTTGCAGCGCTCGACGTTGCCATAATCCACAAACATAACGGCCACCTCGTCCGGACTCACCACCTGGAAACAATTCACAATCAACTGAGCCGTCACACAGGACATGTTCCACTCACAAAGGTACTGTACCTACAAGCGCCCTCATTAACCCATAACAGTCAAAAGTATTTGGAGTGAAACTCAGCTTAAGAGAAATTGTAAGGATTTTTTTCCATCGAAATACGCAATTTTGAGCTATGGAAAATGCCTGAATAATTCAATTTCAGGTTTCCAGAGGGGTGATATTTTTTAAATTGTGACAATACTGAACTGAAAAAATCCTGTAAAATGAATTTTCTGTTGCCGAATGGCATCGCTGGGCGGTAGTGGGTTTAACACCTAACCGCTTGTATCTTGAGGTTCGAGGCAGGCGGTCAGAATCGCGAAACAATGAGTCCTGGAATCAAACCAGTGTTGTCAGATTCCGCAACTAGGTAAATTTTAATCGCGTCTAACTTCTTAACCATTAAAGATAACCAAGTATGTCGGGTATGTTTTGGATCGCTCTCGAGCTGAGCATTCCAATAATAGGACTCAACATTATGTTATCTTTAACGGTTAAAAAGTTAGACGCGTTTAAATTTGACGGAGTCGCGGTATCTGACAACACTGAATCAAACTACGACTGAGGCACGGGCGTTCCGCTTGTTTGCCTGGCGAATATCCACGGACACAAACCGTTCGTGGACTCATCAGCGAACACCCATCCAGAGTTCCCCGCTGAAGTGCTCAGTTCAGAACGCTACCTTTGCCTTAATTAGAAATTTTAAGTTAGTTCCTTTACCTCAGTGACTTGTGCTCGATACCACAGACCGTCGTAGTCATAACGAGCGGCGCATATCTGTCCCGGTTTCCACTCAATACTCTCGTCGCATTCCATGTTGCCGTATTTCTCCGTGAGTTTCCTTGACAGAGCGGCCAATCTTCTAGAATCTGGAAAAAATACGAACATTCAAAGTCCGAGACACAAGAAATGAAGAGACTATGAATAACAAGTCGACTCGCTTAGACTCAAATCAGACCTAGCTTACAGCCAAGCCTGTTCGATTTATAGATTATTCGAACGCGATCCACGGCTTTTACAAAACTCCACATTTTAAGTTTTGACCCTTCTTGATTTGTGTTTTTAATCAATGTGAAATGAATTTTCTCCCACGTTTTGTTAAATTTTTGTTAAAATGAAAAAAAAAAAAAAAAAATAAAATTATTTTAAAAAAAAAAAGATTTTTTTTTTTTTATTTT
>Ga0058701_10003872_pt1 | contig 12008 bp, 6 predicted proteins | sample AgamicOrMae_FD_97039 | JGI IMG/M metagenome (GOLD analysis project Ga0058701, IMG submission 97039) | Agave microbial communities from Guanajuato, Mexico - Or.Ma.e | ecosystem: Host-associated > Plants > Phyllosphere > Phylloplane/Leaf | place: Guanajuato, Mexico | collected 2012-06-04 | reverse complement strand
TTCTCTTATATTGCACTGGTATGGCGTAGAAGGTATTCTCAGCCTTATTTTCCTTTGTTGGTCAGATTTTTTAGGTGCTTCAAATGAGAACATTATTCCTATTAGATATCACTATGAGCCGAGTGATACCTTGCATTCGCCTTAATGGAAAGTCCGCTAGTTTACCACAATCACGTTCGGAGTGGGTGTAAAGATGCTTTTAAAAATAGAGTACTGTATAGAACTGTGTACAAGGTCAAATAATTAATCACCCACTCAAAGACAATTAAAGAAAGTACTTGTTTTTCAATGACCTATCCAACAAGTGTCCATGAATCGTTTTAGAACTCTTAACCTTAGAAACTGTGATCTGCATTCGACCTACATTTGCCCTCTGGGAGCGATCAAATATACAACACAAAATTTCTGAAAGCATATTTTCGTATTAAGAACGTTATAAAGGCATTTAACTCACATTCTGTCTTGCCTTTCTTTCAGGCGAAAATATTAAGATTATTAAACCAGTGAATTTGTGAATTCTTGTTACCGTACAATAATTTCCATAAACCGATTTTCCCTTGTAAATTCGTTGTACCTACTGTTAATATTCTCACAGTCTGCCTCGAAAGATTATTTTTATCGTCCCAATAAGAAAGCGGCAGCCCTGCTAAACAAGATATCAATATTAATGTTAGAACTGAGCCCAACAGAATCTCAATGAAATATTTGGTTCCTTCATCCGATTTCAATTAAACATAAGTCTGAAGTAAAAAAACGGCTTTGGTGCAGTAATTCCCGGGATTTAATTGATACATAAGTATTCTTGATTAAGGTTTTACAATGACTTGATAAAAATTGTTACCTATTACAAGAAACTCACCGAAGCAGTGCTCGAAAATTCTTTTTCTGGAAGAAACGGAATATACTATGAGATGCGGAAAACAAGATGTAATTGATTCTAGCGATTTCCCCTCCGTCATTGTCTTAAATAATTCTACTGTTTCTTTTTCGATTGACGGATACAGACTTACGTAGCTTTAGGAGCTCTTTCATCTCTCCATGAAAAAAGCAGACTCGTATTCAAATTTGTTTGAGGAAAATCCTGTTGAATGAGACGGTCATCTTGCGACAACTAAATAACCTTGGAGTTATATGTAATTAAATAACATTTCTTCGCGCTCTTTTTCCTTACAGAAAGGAATACGAATTAAAATTATATCACAATGGCGTTCCATTTAGATTATTTTGACAGGAAGTACAATAGAAATTGTTGAGTTATTATGAGAAAAACGCAGCTTACAGGAAGGTAAAATCTGAATTTCTAAAACAGTTTTTGACCCTTTCTTTAGGATTGAAGGTAAATTCGTAACTTGGCTTAAGTATTTTTTTCGTTTTTTTTAGCATCTATAAGTATTTCATTTTAGCAGTCATATGAAAACAGTGCTTCTGCGTCATATTTTTAAGTCACTCTTTGAAGATAGGAAATAATTAAAATGCGCATCTACCGTTCAACATAAAAATGTTGTCAAGGCCTATAATGTCATTGTCTGGAATATTCCCTCTGAAATGGATGCAAAATATGATTGATTTGCTAATCACTGAAGTTTATTGTAAAACGAGGTTGAAGAGATGTATCTTAAAGCGAAATTTCGCTTAATAATCCTAACTGAATTCATTTACCTGCTTGTATTTAGGCCTCTGAAGCAAATCAGCTGGTAGGCTTCCGATCAGAACGATTGATATCTCCGCGCTAAAGTAATCTATCACAAATAATTTTATGTACAGTTAATTACCCGAAGACAGCCGTAGTACTGAAATAAATAATCATCCTCTGACATGGAAGTATTCCTGAGATGTATAATCGATCAAGTTGAACGAACACGATATATCCATTAATGAAAAGTATCCTCGTTTCATGAATGGTCATCGGAGTATTACTACGAAAGTTTGGTTAATCAGTTATTTTTGATGATTGAATATCAGCCGATGAAATGGTTAACATTACGAATGTTAATGTCGTCAGGTTACAAAGAAGAAATATTACTGATACACATCATTTATTTGAAAAGCTTTATTGACCCAATGGTTTTTCCATTGCCGGTCATCGAAGTTGCTGTTAGCGCTGCCTTTCTAAATAAAGTAAGAGAGTTGCGTTGATGATTAAGTACAGGAAATGTTTTATAAGCTAGCATAATCATTTATTGTCCAGATGTGTCCTGCGTGTCCAGATGTTTCCAGTTTTCAGGAGCATCGCTACAAAATTGTTCGCTAAATTAAATTTGGTATCCGACGTGGAGAAATACCTCATTCTAAAAACCCGAATTCTCTTATAACCTCCATCTGGGTGTCCTGAAATTTACAAAAAGTCACAACGAAAACAGTTTTAACTCTCCCGGTGAGGATCTTCCCTGCATGAGTTGCAACAATTCCTGAATAACCTTCGTAAACAGGACTACAAAGAAGTGAGCCACAAGTTGGGTTATTAGAATAACATCAACGTTTTGACAATCATAAGTTAAATGGCTTAACTGCGTTTGCAACGGTGTATCATTTCGAAATGCGGAGTGAGTGCACAGGCAGGGCAGGCCTTGAGCGAAGCCTCCTCACAGCCAACACCGACGCGCACGCGTGTAACACGACTGTCGCTGTGACATCCGTGAATTTCGATCTTCTTTCGACGCTGACGTGACATGACCTGAGCCTAAAGAGACGTCTGCATGTCGGGGTTTATCTCTTAGCCTGTATATCCAGGATTTGGGGCAAACTCGCAGCACGGAGATCACTCTGCCTTGGAATTGTGCACCGAACGACAATGCTCATACCTCACTTTGTAACGACCATCCAGAGATGACCTAGTGCTACGGTTGCGTATGGAATGCTTTTGACAACTCCGATATCAACCTAAAATTAACCTAACATCATTTCCCCATAACTTGTACTGACGCTACCTTAACTTTTTAAACTTGGTTTTCAAAACCTTTACTGCTCATGAAGCACGTTTAATTGTATACAAATCAATAATAAATTAGTTAAGTTTGCAACTACGTTGACGTTTGAAACTGAATATGATTGGCAAAAGCATTCCTGTTTAATCATTATCAGAATGTTACCGGTGCGTGAGTTTTGAATTTACCTTTAACATTTCGTGCACCCACTGTACTGAGAATGAGCGCAGATTCGTAAAACTGGCAGCATTGAGATATGTTGTTCTCCAATCTAATGTTTGAAAGACTATCACTCTCAAAGATTTGAGCGCATCTATCGCTCATCTGTTAATGTTTTGGAACTATTTTTATCTTTGTGACATGCTGTGATGTATGGTTGTTCTGGTGACAATAGGCCTTAGGGGAACGTATGGTACGCCCTACGAAACTGGGCGTCGATGTTTGACACCAATCGAGGCCCTGTTTTGATATGGAGGACTAATAGTGCCCTTGGGATGTGTGATGTTCAACTAAATCTTTATTGCAATAAAAATGGGAGTCCGTGGAGAACGCAACGAGAAATGACACTTTTTGAGGGGATATCCGTAAAAAATGACTTCAAGTCGGCGTGGAGGAACAACGGCTTCGCTTGCATTTTCCATCCTCATAAGATTATTCATTCACTTTTCGAAAGATAGGTAATACTCTTATTTGCTTGCATCAGGTTTTGTGATTGTTTCCTACGTCTCTTTTAATAAAAGCAAGTTGTCAATTCGGCTTTCTCGTTTGAGAAAGTCTCTCAAGAATGTGCAACATTTTATTCAAATCAGTCAATGATTTAACTCCCCATTTATTTACATCATAATACGATCTTATTGCGCTATTTGGAATGAATTCTCCTTTTTTTTTCATATGAACCAAAGATTTTTCTTAAAAAGATCACGATTAGGTTCAGAAAACTGAACATAGGACTCAGATACCTTAAAAAAATAATGTGCTATCCTAACTACTCAGTAAGAGACATATATTTTTACAAGTTCCTCAATTCACTCAACTACAAAGACGGAAAAAGAAACATAGTCGTGTCATTCAACCTGGGAAGTAATCCAAAAATCGTTTTCTAGGAGCTAAGTCTGGTTCGATTTGACAGCGTAATTGAACGTGTCAAAATCCGGCGTCGGAGCGGATCCAGATTTCGACCTCCCTGGAGACCTTCCCCTCCCCTCTCCCCTCTTCTCCTCCGTCACGAAAATCCCAAAGGAACCAAATCCCGAAAGATCCCCAGCAGGGAGCTCGTAATGCATGGTACATGCACTTACACATCTTACACGCACAGCCATACGCTCCTTTTGTTTCCGAAACCACATTCCTTTTTTCCATTGGAACAGTGTGATAGCTGTATATCTATACACCCAGTATGTTGTCTTTACGGCAGCGCTTGCAATTCCAAGTTCATCCCGTTAATCTTACTCGCCGGTACTCGACCGCTTTATCCGAACTTACGTTCGGAAGACACGGGAATGTTAACAGTAGTATTGATATTAGCAACAGAAAAAAAACTATCTTAAGAATTTTAGTTGTAGCGATTCGCCCCCTTCTTGATCTTAATTTCGCAAAATACCGGTAAGTTTTTGGAACAAACCCTCCACAAGCCAACCGGAAATGCATATAGTCCTAACACGGTTCGTCAGTGTTGAGGAATTTTGTCACATATAGCAGGGAACCATTTCAAGTTCAAAAGTGAGATGTTGGGCCCACTGAAAATAGCCGCGGCTAAAGGGTTGAGGGTGCTTAGCTAAGGGTCGTGGTAAGCCGAAAATAGAGAAGCGGGGAGAAGGGGAGGGTAGAACCAAGTGGCCGTTGCAATTTGTGAGTCGTGTTGGGCCTATCTATCTTCGGTCTTCGTCCTGCACGAACGCGCATTTGTTATTCTTCTTCTTCTACATCTGTCGCGGAAAACAAAATCGTTCTCAGAACGAAAGTTTTGCTTGTAAGCTTCCAACTCTATTAATACTAGAATGTACACTCCCAAAGAAAATAGAAATACCTTTGCTTATTTCTGTTTCGACTGCAAATTTGAGAGGTTCGATTTTCCGTCGCTTGTGTTCAACCTTTCGTTGCCCATCGGAATAAGGCGAGATACAAGTATACATAACCTAAGTTCCGGCACTAAGGTAATTCTTCTCGGTGACAGTAGACTACCGCCGTAAAGTATTCAATGACTGGCGTGGCAGCAGTGGAATGCTAGCGAAGCGAGGCACATGGCATACTTGAGCAGGTAGACCTAAGATACTTAACCTAACCTGCATGGTTTTCGTTATTCATCCTCATTATGTGATGCAACATTGAAGCAGGGTGGAACAAGAGGTCAAAATCAGACCTTAAGATGCGGAAATTGTAATACATAATTAACGGAAGATTTTTTTACATACTAAAAGGTAACCATAAACTCATTTCCGTTTCGTTTTGTGATCATTATGTACCGATTATTAGATAACATAGCTTCATATATTATTTACCCGTTTAGTGTTAAAGTCGGAAAATAAAATAAATGGAAAATAAGAAAAAATCAACACAAAACTTGACACTTCTTAAGTACTTATTTCCCTCAAACAGCCGTTGTGATGAGGAAGACATTTTAATGCTGTGTCGCGTACTGGTTGGTAATTCCTTCAATTATCGCCCTGAAGCTACAAATAGAAGCGAAAATTTCTTGTCTCTTGTCTCCTTTAAGCGAGGGTCATTAATATGGTAATCCTGAAATTTTGTTTCCGAACGAACCCTCCTCAACGGGGTCTTGGAAAACCCATTTAGCAATGCAACTGCACTGTTATGCAGTTTCAGCCTAACTTTGTGTTCAGTGAACTTCCGGTAAATGTCCAAGAAAAGTTTTCGGCTGAATGAAAAATTAAATCGGTTTACTAATCGAGCGCTTGAATAGAAACCTTTACGAGAGCTTCTACTCATGATTCTAGTTCTTCCCTCTACTCCCGGTTGGAAAAAAAATAAGCCCTTCTCTGAAGGAGGCGGGCCTAGAAAACAATCCTTGAAATGGCTAGGTAGAAGCATGTATCCAAAAAATATAATTCCTCAGTTAAGATCGAAATTCTTGTTTCATCAGTAGGTAAAATCAGACAAGAGGAACAAGCGCAGTCTCAAAAAATAAAACACAAAAAGAGACATGCATCTCTTAAGAAAAGAAACCAAATTTCCAAACCAACCAATCACTGTAAAAGTGTCACCTAGCTTCACTGCTTTCTGAAACAAGAACAACTGGTATAGTACATCTATTTTTTATGAGCTTGAGTTCAATAAGCCTCTGCTGAAAGCTTGTTTTAAAGGAACTTGGATAGTTTGTCTAAGGCTTATAACATACTCAAACCAATCTTCGTTTTTTCGGAGCGCCGAGGAGAATCTATCAGCCTTCACGTGTCTGAAGACATGAAACATGTTTGCTGTCGTCCTACATTTCCTCGCTGGACAAAAAGCCGTCAAAGATTCCGAGTAAAACCGATTCAGTTCCCGGTAATCAATACAAAGACGGGCTTCCGGAGTGTTTGTACGTGTCTTTTCACGAGTCGATATGTGTCAAACTGGACTGTCCACACGAACACAGATTTTATTGACTCGAAAAAGTGAATGAATGACAACTCACCGCGTCAAGAAGTCGTTCTTCACAACTTGTACTTTCTTCATGCAGTCCCCCTCCACGTAAGTTTCTTCTTTTTTTTTCCTTTTTCTTTCGTTGTCAAGTGAACAGAAATCGTTTTTACGACTCCCTATCGGATTCGCATCCTCTTTTTTCATCCACTTCATTTTGTGAAACAAGAACAGCGCAGAACACACGCGTCAACTCTATTGTCTCTGTCAAGTATGTCCGGGTATCCCAGCTGGAAAAAAAGTACGTTTACTACAAAGACCGTAAAATGAGGGTTTTATAGATTGCTGCACCGTCGTATTGGTCATGTTTTCAGGCGCGAAACTTATGAAAACTTTCTATAAACACATCGATGTAGACGCTCCCGAAGCTTCACACGGTGAAAGTGGAATTTCAGATACAGTATGAATCAATCGTGTTGTTTCTTCGAGATTTTGTGCAGATAGCGATGCGGAATGGTAAAGTATGCTTCATATCTGCTTAATATTTCTTCAAGAAAAGATTTTATGACGATCTTACTCTTATCACATTAAAATAGATATTTTCGGTATTACGCCGTTACATAGTAACACCCCAACAGAAGGTTTTCCGGTCAAGGGCAACGTTTATAATCGGTAAACAAAGGCCTATAATCGACTAGTTTTGATAAAAACTGTTTAGATACCATGTGCTTCGCTTCACCCGGTGTGATTACTAAAAGATGGAACATAAGAGGCAGAAAATAGAATCTTTAAAATTTCGAATGTAAAGCGTATTTTCAGAGAACCGCTGTTGGAAAACGCCCACAGACAATAATAATCCGGATCTATACGATGGAGCGCACGTTTCGTTCAAATGTAGGTCGCACGTCCAATCGTGGATCTTTTGTAATAACTTTTTTTCCCCAACAAATCTATTTATAATGTTCCGAGGAACAAACTGGTAGAACGATAATGGTGATTCGCAGACAAAAGTCTCTGTAACTTCCTACCGAACATTTACAGTGAAAAAGTTTGAAACTAACAACGACCATCTTGCGTGTAAGCAATGGCGGGCTAGCCCACTGATGTTTTAATGTTTCACTTTCCCTTTCTGCAAACTTATTCTGGGTTGGGGAGGAATCAATTTAAAGAGCTTTGAATTTTGTTCTAAGAACACTAGGTCCGTCTTGGTGATCCGTAATTTACCTCGATATGCAGGTGCTGTACTTTAACATTGAAATCCTTTAACAAATTATGCCAACCTGATGTGATAATCTACACTGTTATTCTTTTTTTCGAATTTTACAGTCCCGGAAATGGAATAAATTTTCATTACCGGAATGTAAATTTACTATACTTTCCCTCAGTGATTTCACTAAACGGGAGTTGAGTTTTCCAAAGCGATTTTTAAATATCATTAATTTCAACTCCCGTTTCGTTATATTACTAAGGGAAAGGATGGTAAATTTACAATCCGGTAATGGATATTTATTTCAGATTTGGAATCGTAAAATTCAAAAATAAATAAATAAATAAATAACAGTGTAGTCCAGATCTACCCAATCCTCAATACATTTTCTTTTTTAAAAAATCTTCTCGCAGCACTCTATTTTTGAAAATATATACCTTTTATCATTTCTAATAAATTGTAGAAATAACCGATCATTTTAAGGTCAGTAACGTAAAGAAGTATACATAAAAGGCGCACTGTTTTGCAGATCTCTGGAAATGATTTGCGGATAAAGGAGCATTGCCGTTGTTTTACTCGGCCTTAACACTCTGATTCTGCGTACATTTCGCTCCATACCGAGAGCTATAATAAACACCGCAACAGCTCAAGGTTGTAAATCACAACAACCCATCTAAAGGGCCTTTTAACGACTCCTTATAACTTTGTATCATAGCGAAATACGGGAGACTGCTTTCAACTATAGAAAGATAATTGTTCCAACCAGTTTAAAAAGCACTTCTGCTCCTCACAATCGCAATATCGCTCGAACTTGACGGTCAGAAGCTGCCCGACAACCGGACACCTCTTGCAGGTCGGCGGTAAGCTGCCCCACTGGCTATACTCACAGGTGTGACGATCGAATAATAAATCGCAAAAATGTAAGAGAGGGGGTGGGAAGTATCGGGTGTTGATTCCGAAGTCGTCACGTCACTTTCACGGCGTAGCGCCCGATGTCAAGCTAAGTGCGTACATCTCACTACGTGAAACGGAGATAAATGAGTTTGCCCGATCTTTTTGGGCACCTAACCTAAATGATTACACGTGATTGATTAAGCCTTGGTTAATTGGTGTGTAAGAAGTTGCGGTTTTGCGCAGTTTCTTTCGATTTTTCTCTCTGTGATTGATTTCTCTGTCACCATGGATAACACTTATTTGTGAAAAACAGGATAGGACTGGAGAAGATAGGCCTGTTGCGCTAACAAAGGTAATGATTGCACTCCAAAAACCTATCAATATTTATTTCGTTATTTTTGATCTAGCCAGGCGCCAAAATACCGATAAAATTGTCGACAAGTTTTTTTTATCATTACTTAAAATTATTCACAATACCGACATTGATTTCTGAAAAGTATTTTTAGCTTGGAAATCCGTACTACAAGTAAACGTTGAAATACCACCAGGGCAAAGATTAAAAAAAAACTAAATATTTATATGCCATATATCCAAGAAAAGACCTTATCTTCTTTTTGCGTCGTTACCCAATCTTAATCTTTTCTTTGGTTGGTCAGATATTTTCTGAGAAGCTGCACAGGTCCACGTGCAGCCCAACATTACTTGATGTCCTACACCCAGTAGTTAGTTCCTCTAACTGTCGATTTTGCTTTGTGTCACTGTAAATATGGATTGAAAAGTCATTTCTGTCCATTAAAAGTAGGGGGATAGCTTTTGATGCTAACAGTTGCACCGCCCATCATGAACAGGATCACCGAAGAACATCCACTTACTTGTGTATTAGCCTCACATTATTTTGATCACTACCCTTACACCTTCGTTCTATTCCTGTGGGCACATTATCCTGAACATGAAGCTGAAAGGCATCCAACATAAACGATTTGCTTCTCTCAAAAAAAGTCGTGTAATAATGTTTTTGACATCCCTCAACCTGTACATATTTTTGTCTTTGCACCTCCACCATATAGCTAATCTTATACTGTCACCATGCATAACTTCATTCATAAAACTCCTATTTTCGTTTGAGCTCGATGATCGATTGACATCATCAAGCTAACCTCCTTTTTCATACATGCCTCCAAATTTGTAATGCCAGAACATTACACTTTAAGACGCGTGTTCCGAGCAAAACAGGATGCGGCCTGGCAGCCACTTCATCTTGACTTTTCCCGCTCAAATAAAAAAATAATAGGCGACACCCTGTAACTTGGTAAGACAGACAAGGATGGGGAGAATATGAAAATAACCGAGTGACAAATGAAGACGGCCTGAAGACAGTCGGACGCCGCGTCGCTTTGTCTGTCGCGCTGTCCATTGCGGTGATGGATAACTCTTCCATAATCAGCGAATATCAGGTGCATCAAGGTTCACGGGGCAGTTTCAAAATCTCTTAAGTTAAATCTGTCAGGTGTTTGCGGTGCATAGGACTGAATTTCTTTGGGGTAGATTTCCTTGTAAGGTGCACCGTAGCCTACGAATTTAGTCTCTTTGACTAGATTCCACTAATTTCCTATGTTAAACCTTGTTCCTCGGAACGTAAAAAACTTATGCTAACTGTAAACAAGGTGTTGAAGTATAGTGTTCTATTTTTAAGTTTTATTTCGGCGCCAATTCAAATTTTGCCTGAAATCGAATCGAAAGCCTATTCTCAACTAGATGATAACCAACAAGTAAGGTAAGCGACGATTTTTTTCCGTTAGGTAAAATTTTCCTATGAGCCTATGAAATTTCCGAGAGAAAATCATTGGATTAATATTGCAATAAATGATGTAAACAAAACGATCAATTTGTTGGTAAAAACATTTATTACCACACTGCAAAACAGGTCGTGAGTACGCATAAATTTTAAACGGGACAACAGTAACTTATTATGAAAGGCATAGTCAAAGAAAATGTTTGGAAAGACGGAGTAGGACGTGAAAGAAAAGTCAAAGTTAACTCTTCTGCCGAATATGCAATATGGGGAGGAAGAGATTGGGTATCGGTCAAGAGTTTTCACTTTCCCCCGAAATGACGAACCCTAAGGGATCAAACCTTAAACGCCCGCTATTAAGAAGCCCTGATGCGTTGTCTTGAAGCATACGAAAATCTGCAAAACGTTAATCGTGACATCGTACTGTTGGCACTATCTTCGCTTTGTTGCAATTTGTGGGACATTCGTGTCAAATTAAACGAGTTTAGCGCCGCGGAAAGGAAAAACGAAAAGGATATCGCCTCTACAAGTCTTTTTACCACTTGGCAAAGAACCGCGGAGCGTTGGCAAATTCAGTATGTTGTCACCCAGCACCTCATTCTTCTCTGTCGCTGTCGCGACTTTATTTTGTTGTGATCATTATGCATGTTACTAAATAAGCCGGCATGAATGAATTGAGGCGACTGAATGGATTTTTCTTCAATCAAATAAAGCACAACACCGACCAAGAAGCACAAATCAAGCGACGTTCCACGAGGAATTCTTTCTCGCCGCCCGACAGACCTAATCAGTAGTGGGGAGAGGCGAACGCTATTGGTGTCCATTCTATTTGTGCCTTTCTTTCTATTTTGTTTTATTTCCTACGCCAATCAAGGGCCAAATCCTTTCTGTGTGCTCTCAGCCCTGACGAGCATTGGCCTGCCATGTCGAGAGTGAACGATCAGCAGTCGATAATCGACTATCCTAGTCGACAGTGGGACACGTGTGTTGTACTGGGAGATCCAAAAGAAAGATGCTGGTCACTACAACCGTGCGACTCCGCAATATGCAAATGACTTTGGAAGAACCCCGAAAACATTACCACAGGAAATTTTCACGCAATCTAGACCATAGGCACTTCCATTATAAAATATAAATATTTGGGAATGTCCGTACCGGTACATTTCATGCGTTTGTAATTCAAAACGTTTCACCTTTTCGAAAAATCTAAGATCAAAATTTTTCGTTGCTAAACCAATTTCTCAAAAGTAAACCTCACTCATTTTTTTAAACAATATTCCGTGACATAGAAAGGGGTTTTATAAAATTTGAAAAGTTGACTTTCACAGGTAGGATTCTATAGGAGTCTATTGTCATGTAAAATAAGTGTATTAAAAAGCAGGGCTGGAAACGTTAACAAAATTCATTATTTTCGTTCATGCGGTTTTCTTGAAATTCTTCGAAAATAAGGAAATATTCGTGAAAAACGATCAAAATCATTTTTGTAGATCTTGCGGAGATCCACAATAATCATTCAGATTGTTTTTGTCGTAACTTTCTTTCCTCTGTAGATATTCAGGGAAGAACGAAATTACTTCCACATTTTAAGAACGAAATTCAATCTCACCAGTAT
>Ga0058701_10003871_pt1 | contig 12008 bp, 5 predicted proteins | sample AgamicOrMae_FD_97039 | JGI IMG/M metagenome (GOLD analysis project Ga0058701, IMG submission 97039) | Agave microbial communities from Guanajuato, Mexico - Or.Ma.e | ecosystem: Host-associated > Plants > Phyllosphere > Phylloplane/Leaf | place: Guanajuato, Mexico | collected 2012-06-04 | reverse complement strand
TCTACGTGGATGAAACGTGGAAAAAGTACCGTTGATGGAAACGCGTGAATTCGACGTGGATGGAACATGGAAAAAGTAACGTGGATAGATCCACGTTGATTCTACGTGGATGTAGCAAAGTGATGAAGGGTCAACGTGGGTTCTACGTAGAATCAACGTGGAAATATCCATGTAGATTAATCTACGTAGATTCCACATAGAATCCACGTTGATGGATCCTCATCCACGTAATCCACATAATCCACGTGGATTCCACGTGGATTCTAGATGGAAATCCTGATAGGGACCGGGCCTAAATGAATGCACAATGTAAAGTTGTTTAGCAGCATTAGCGTTAATATTTGCTACTACAGTGAAAATGCTGCTGGATCTTTCTGTAAAGCTGAGTTATTTTACAAAAACTGAACAGTTATATCGCACTTCACAATATTAAATGTTCGGCATGAAGTTTTACTTGGGAATACGGGAGAACTTCCACAGTGTAAGTGCATGACGACATTGCATTTCCAGACCTTTGAAATAAAAGCGTGATGAATTTAATCTTCTTATATAAAACGCACACCGTGATTACAGAACCTTGAAAAGTGTAACTAAATAGCTCATTTTTGTAGAATATCCATCGCGATTTGAAACTCATTTTAGCCTTTAATGAAAATAACAACTTCAACCTAAACTGCACACGACAGTGGCGCCTTGAATTCGGTATGAATTGCCACATCATTATATCAATGAAAATTGTATTTTGATGCTGCTTGTTCCATTTTGGTTCTTTCGGCTGAATTGGAACCCAAAATCATGACTGTGAGTTTGGCAAATAGTTATGATTTTAACAAACCATTTGATTTCATCCTTAATTTAATCTCACTTCAAGTGAGATGAATGAGGTGACAAGTGAGTCACTTCTCAGAAAAAAGGCTTGTTCCAGTTTAGAATTGAAAACGAATATTCTGCACGAGCGGGGAGGGGAGGGGATGGCCCGATATTGAGAGGACTTAATTTATTCATGGTGCCCGGTGCGAAAAGAGATTGCGCGACTATACAAGTTTTGCATACGTGAAAATATCGTGAACTTCCGGAAAGACGCACTGTACCGATTTTCAGGAAACACCTATCCTAAAATCGGTTATGTATCTGCGCCTCACCTCAAGAGAACCACCATGAAGTTAGCTGGGGATTATGGACTTCACCTTAGGGGCTCCATTATATTGTAAGGATAGTCTTACCTCGCAATCCGATCAATTGTGCCCACACTTGTCGGTACCTCATCACACGAGAGAACGCCAGACTCCTCATCATGAAGGTTCTCGACAGTCTCAGGAGGATCCTCCAAAACCTCAAATCGGATTCTATTTTTTTGCGTCACAACACTCTAATTGTTGAACGCAGGCATTTCTTTGCCTAGTTCTATATCCCGACTTTGACCTTTCATATTGCGTAACGAGGACTTACATGACAAACATCTACGTAGGTTAGGTTGTGCCTTGCGTGTTGCTTCGCTGCCGCTCATTCTCAGCTGTCGCCAAGCCAGATATCGCTTACCCCTCGGCGGCAACAACATCTTGTTTCAGGTATAAAATTCTTGCGACAAGACAAAAATGTTCTGTCATTATAACATTTTTTTTCTTGGCATCAGAAATCCTTTCTGTGGGAGAATTGCTGCGTTTACCTGGAGACCGTTTGGCCACGCTAACCTCAAAGAAGTCATGTTACGAGGTCTATTGTGCCCCGCTCCGATAACTTTCCGCTCGACAACAAAAGATTGAACCGCGAGACAATGAATAGGCCTACTCATCTTTTCATGATGGAACACGAAGTGGAAATAATTCTACCCTATTTAAAATTTACAGCGTATGGCACATTCACAATACCGTAAAACGGGGTGACTTCGCCCAGCGGTGTGACTTTGGCCCAAAATACACCGCGACGATTGGTGGACGATAACTTTTTTCGATTTAAATTTGATATCGAAAACTCCCCTCCGGAATGCCCGCTCCGCCGCTCCTTATTGGTCTCAAAGCATTCCAAACCAAAAATCGGTTCTCCCGCCCCTTTCTTGTCACAACTTTCCTTACACTTCCGCTAAATCAGCCGCTTTTCTGCAAACAGTTACGCGTGCACCGGACACGTTTTAATCGTCCATACATTCGACCGAAGAACGTAAGAAGAAGAAAAGCGGGCGGGAATGAAAGTAAACCATTTTCTCCTTTTCATCTGCTTTGCATCGCGCCTCGCGCTCGATAGCGAGTTACGTTTCACTCTCTCCAAAGCGAGGTGCTTTGGAGAGAGAGACTCACCTTACCTCGCCAAAGCAAAGAGCCGCTCCGCCTTGCGTCGCGTAGCGCTGAGCCGCTCTCCGTCCCACTCATTGGCTCACCTGGCGGACTCTCTCTGTCTACTTGCGCGGCGGGCGCTCTGGCACAAAACGTGCTTGCTGGCTGGGGCTGGCGCCGCCAGTCTGTTGCTGTTGCCGTGCTTGGCTGGGTCAACTCTCCTCATCTGAAGACCGGGCGAACCATTAGTGCTTCGTGTGTTGTGCGCGTGTGCTTCTTTGTGCTTGTGTTGTTGTGAAGTGTTCAGAATGAAATGTTCCACGAGCAAGTGCATCTGAAGACGGATATTTAACCCCGAGCCCGCCCCCCAACTACAGGGTTAGTATCAGCCTCTACTGCATATTACACAGCTACATTTACGGCTTCATCAAAAACCTTACCATCGACTAAGATTCACTGCACTAAACTCACACTTTGCTGATGTCATGCAATGTTACATCGCACCCCCTCCCCCCCAAAAAATCCCTCGAGTTTCACTCGAAGACCATCACAGAATAGGTTCCGAGGACACACAACGGGATTTCTCTGCATTGTACTACTCTACCACACATCCTTAAAAGATAAGCCTTTTTTTTCGCAAGGGGTTAAATTTTATCGCAGAAAAGTTTAGAAGTTGGGAAGAAAAATGGGGGAAGGTTTGAGTGAAAGCGCTTGAAATCGGCATGAGAGCGAACAGTCTAATTCATTTCAGTCCATTTCAAATCTCACTGCGTCAAAAAATTTGTACATTCTTCAACAAAATGACTTCAATTTAATTTTTTGTGTATCTTTAATTTTATCGACTCCCTTAGGTAACTCTTTAATTAATTCGAAAATGTATCGTTTATTGTGATCGGAGAAAGTCGCGAGTGAAGGGGGAAAAAATGCGAGTTCGCGGTTCATTATAAGAAGCAACCCAAAAACGAATGTGAATGGTTCCCTGTTAACAGATTAAGCGCTAATTTGAAAGAAAACTGCTCCTCTGAAGGCGCTACATTCTGTTTAAAAAAAACCTTTCAGCCAAAGGGATCAAACCAGATATTCAAAGTCTGCCTTTGACGAAAATAAATGGGTTAGTAGTAATCCAGGGGCAAAAATGTTAACGTAAGCTCACAGGTTAAAGCACGTGCAGAGCAAAACTTTCGATTCGGAATATCATCATATTTCTTACAACGTGCGCGAGTTTACAAGATATTTCTCTCACGAAAAAAGCATTAAAAACCTGATGCTAATGGACAAGCTGATATTGAAAATCTGCAGCTAATGTTGACAAACTGAAATACTGTAAAGGTATAAAGCAGATGAAATGAAAGTACCTGCTGTCCTGGATAGTTCCATACCTGTTTTGGGAATACGAAGGTAAAACCTGTATTACAAATGTTTTCTTTCGTATCTGAGACATATCTATACCCATATGAAAACTAAAAATCTGGGCAACACCTTGCCTTTGATGAGACTATCGTCAGGCCAGTCTCGAAAAATAATCAAAATAAACACATGTTTCGTCTGTTTTACTTTCATACCCACTTCAGCTGGTGTAGCACAAATCGAAACATCCCCCCACCCTCATCAAAATAGGTAAGAACAGAAAAAAAACGAAACAAAACAAACGAAAATAAAAAATGCAGGAGACTAACGGTAAGTTAAAAAGAAAAGGCGTCAAATAACATTTCTTGGACGGTAACTAAGTAGCTCTGCATATCAGGACAGCTTTAATTACGACGCGACTGAGGGCGAGTTAAAAGTAAAACGGAACCTGGTTACGAATCGACTCTGGAGAAAACAGGTTCTAAGGAAATGTTACGTAGTAAGGCTACGAGTCACTAACCATCCTCAACATGAGAACCATGGCTCGTGATTACACCTTTTGTTCATGATGCCTACATAATGCTTCAATGTGACAGAAAAAAATAGATTTGTTCAAACGAATGATCTCAGCTTAGCTCTATAATATGATCACAGATTACTAGTTCTCACTTAAACTAAAGCAGAACTGACGTTCATTACCTCATGAGTGACAAGGAAATAGATATAATATAAATTATTAAAGAAATTTTTAACGTCATCTTTTGACGTATTAAAAAAAAACACAAAAAATCGACAAAAAGTTTTTTAAAAAGTTTGAAACACAAAACGATCAAGCCGAAAAAAATACTGTCAATAAAAAAAGGATCTCCGAAACTTAAACCTCTTATTAGGCATATTTCCCCAAACTAACGGCGCCGCAAGGACCCCGCGCATGGCTTAACTCGCGTTCTTCGCCCACGGCAGAAGGTGAAAGAAAACTAACGTTAAAAAAAGGAAAAAGGAGAGGAGGATTTTTAGTGTAAGACCCAAGGTACTTCACAAAGATTGGGCCAACTTCAACGCCGCCAAAAAATCTTCACGAGAAATCTTTATTTCCGTGCGTATAGAATTATAGTGAACTGCACTGTCACAAAATATTTTTCAAAAAACGGTTTTCCAAAAGGGTTCGTCATCGGGCCAAATGTTTCTAAAATGTGCTGGCTTCTGCAGAAAAGGAAATGTCTGTTGTAACTGGCAATTGTTAATATCCCCTAATAACAAAGCACAATCGTAAGTAATTTGGCCAAGATTGCGGAAGGGATGATTTTCCCTTCCTTGATACATCTATCTCAAAAACAGTTTGAGATATCAAAACGCGCCCGGAGAGTTAATACATATGTTGTGAATTTTAAGAGGCAGATACGTGATTATCAAAACGAAAGCAGGGATCAATGAATTCCTCCTACAGCTTGCCAGAGTTTCACTTTCGGACAAGAATTCGCAACGCTCGAACCCTGCAAAGGAGGCATAGAAATTAACTCAATGTCTGATGCCAATTAAATCTCAATCCGAGGCAGATACTGCCGCCGAGAAGTGAACGGCAACAGGCTTGGCGCTAACAGTAAGCATGACAGCGACAGGAAAGCGACACAAAGGGCAACTAACCCAGACTACATGGGTGTATATCCTTTCAATGTAAGAAAGAGTAATGAAATGTGATCACGAAAAATAGAACAAACCCCATAAGAGGTAAATTATGCAGCGTTCAAAACTTACAATTAGCCTGCAGAAGTGAAGAATCAAAGCAGAGGAGTATTCTACGGCCCAGAAAATATTTTCTTCGTGGATTAAGGGTGGTCGTAAGGCAAAACACCTAAATAAAAAAGTTTTCTCCGTGGTCGAACTGTCCGAGCGGATATCCGCTAGGACATCTGTAAAGATGACGGATGTGTGTGTGTGTCGAATTATCCGTACAACACGGATATCAACTATAAACCGCGCTCCCATATCCGTAGCACCGATATCCGCACGGATATCCGCATGGATATCGCTGTTACAAATATCCGAGCGCGAAGTTTACTGTGGGTATCCGTGGTTTTACGGATAATTCGACACGGACATCCGTAATTTTACCGATATCCAAGCGGTATCCAAGTGGTTGTCCAAGCGGATATCCAAGCGGATATCCGCACGGACAGCTGAGCCAGGGCTGCTCGAATTTTATAAAGTTTAAAGAAAGCCACTGAAATTCTGAGAGTCGATTTCGAATCTCATAAACAGACATCACGGGTGAACGACACACTGAAAAAAAGCGCCTCATGATGATTGTAAAACGCCCTTGTAACCGTATCTTATGAATGTGATGGACAAAAAGAAATGAAGTGTTAGAACATGTGTGGTAAAACTACTTTTATTTCCAATACGTGATATGCGGGTTTAAATCAAATGCAGTTTATTCATTATTATTTTTTCAACAACTGAAATACCAAATTCCAAAGCCAAGACCTGCTGTTCATTATTTATCATAATTACGGACATTGTCAGCGAAAATCCGTCAGATTTAAAAGGTTCGTTGCGAAAACTACCCTATTCCTCAATTCTGAACGCGAAATTCAATACAGGCCATGAACAAAATCAAACAAAAACCTTCGAAAATGGCCACGCTTCAAAGAACTATGATCGTCAACTTTTTTGGACCTTTCTCAATTAGGTTGCGCTTTATTAGGAAATGTCAAGACACGTGGCCGATTACGGAAATACATTGCTTCTTAAAAGTCTCCAATATCCTTAACCTTCCAGAAATTGAATACTTCCGGTAACAGAGCTGTCGAGATTTTCCCAGTCATTTACCAGTGCATACATCTTCGTTCACGGCAAGCCTAAAGCGAAATAGAAGCTAAAATATCAATTTACCGTAAATTGCCTGTTTACCATAACAAGCTTCGACAGCATTAAGATTTTCCACATTTGCGTGTGTATGGGTCAAAACAGGAAAAATACCGTATCAAAATAAAGGGTAAATTTAAATTTGAAATTCAGATGAAATGGATCATCGGATTTTCTTAAGCAGAAAACTTAATAATAAGCTGTTCGTTTTACTTATGAGCCATTACGTCCATCGTTTGTACTGACCTATGTTGAGTTCAGCAGACAGTTTTGCAAGCCAGGCACAAACTCAGTTTTGCAAAGTTGCAATCATCGATGCAATGGCCAAAAATCTTCAGACTAACTACTAAACTACTCCGCGGCGACAACAAAAACTTCCGTCAAGACACTTTCCGACGCTTTTCTCAGCAAGAACAAAAAAGCTTCAAAAGCAGGTGGAATTGAAAAAAAAAGCCAAAGACTAGGAATCATGCGTTAACATTCCATAAAATGATTCATGCTTACCCTTTGATCTCCGAGGAAAAGCTATGATAGTAAACAACCATGAGACTAAGTAATAGTCTCATGAAACAACACCTTCATCGAAATAAATTCATAAATCTACAAAGTCTTTTCCATGTAATTTTAAAGTCCTATTTAAGTCAAATAAATTTCTGAATATCTCTTAAACAATCGCCAAAAATCTTTGGGTGTTATTAAACACCGGTACTTTTGATTTGGCACCCTTTAAGATATGCATGTAATTCCTACGGGATCAATAAAATATTCATATGTCATAACGGTACTTGATGAGGTTAGAATAGCTCGAATGTTAACTAAATAGGTATTTCACGTTATGGAGCAGATGGGTGAACATTTAATTTCCATGTGATACGATTATGTAACGTATTCTCTTTTACCATTGGCATAAAAAGTGTCCCATTCTTGAGGCAACTGCTTTAACTTCGTTTCTTATTTTCGATGATACAATTTGCATGAAGGATACCGTGAACTATGAACAGAAGATAGTAAAGGCATACAAGGAAAAGACATCTAAGATCACTTAAAATCGCATTCAGTGGCTACGTTAGGTCGCCTTAGGTCACATCAGAATAATTTGTTTTCTTGTAATGGTGGGTCCTTTGACGATGCATCAATTTACAGACGTCAGGTTTTTTTTTCTTTAAAAAATTACATAAAAATAGAATTTCAAGTTTGATTCTGCTTCCCAAAATTTCAAGATGCAGTAAGTTCTCTAACCGAACCTACCGTAGCCTAACCTAGCCTAGCCTCACCTAGACCTTCTATGTGTTCTGCAGGAATGAGCGAAACTTTCTCAGTACGAAATGTAAATAAAGCAGTGTAGTCGGAGTATTAAATTATTAATGCCAATACAAATTACAAGTTCACATTGCCTCAACCATACACTTAAATTTGGGAGAATTTTCATTCGGATTCGTAATATTCAGTTCCACAAACTTCTTTGGACAAAGACTTTCACTTACTCCAAAGAGTCCCACCATTTTATTTTATAACACAAGAGTGAGTTTGACCTTTCATGGATTCAAAGCAAACTTATTCAGGATTGCACAAAAATACGCTCTTAGGGACGGTAGTTTTAGATGACCACCTTTTCGGAAAGTCCGCTACAGAAGAGTGCACTTAGCAGTCCCGTTTAGGGGCTTCAGAAATATTCGAACACTTACTGATAGCGCAATGATATTTTTGAAAGCAAATTACATATTAATTTCATTCTTTTATGTAAAAAAACAACGAAAAGGCAATATTCATCCTGCACAGTATACTTCCGGAAAAACATGTCAAATACTAAAAAAAAACCTTTCGTCCCGATTTTGGATTTGAATGACTAGCCTACTCTCTTTTTTGAAGCACAAAGAAAACCGTGAAATATTCAAGGACACCTATTAGATCACATTAGGAAAACAAAGTCAATAACTTTTGACAAAAATAGCAGAGATAGTCAAATCAACCTGGCAAAAAACTAGGAATGCTCTTCATGCTTCGACTACAAATTTCAAGGACGCAGTTTTTCTCCATGACAGAATCGATACAAAAAAAATTTCATCAACTTTTAAAGAAACTAAAAAAGTTGTAAAATCGACTAAGCAAGAGGTCATTCTGGAATTGAGCAAATCGGCTCTTATTCATTGCTGCTAATTTTTGTTGGGCTACAATTCTTCTTTACTCTGTAACGTTGATTGTTTTTTTTTCAGTTTGAGTTTAATGTCCTTTCCATTCGAGCCGATGATTTGCGGCTTCAGGAATTATTAATAGATCCAAACCCAGATCCATCAAAGAACCTTACGTATTCTAAGTTTCCCTAGCTATGGGTGTTCATAATTTTATGGATATCCCCAGCGATTTTATGAATATCCATAGGCTTAATATTGACATCCATAGAAAGCTATGGATATCAGAGTCGAAAAAGCCATTAAATTGATGGATACCCACATGTGCACAAAATCGACGGTTATGGATATCCGTAGCTAAGGATATCCATAGTGATCTTATGATTATCCGTATACTTCTTATGGATATTCTCTGTAAAGCTTTGAATATCAGTGTCGAAAAATCCATAGGACTGTGGATATCCATTGACACTCTTAGCTATGGACTCCTCGTCACCAAGAGTTTATTTGTTTCAGTTTTTATGTCGTTTTGGTTCATCCTTTCGTAGCTGACAAGGGAACCTCACCAACCATCCGCCTCCGATTTGTTTGAAGTTTTCGTATGTTAAAGGGGATAGCATGGATATAATTTTAAGCAAAAAATTAGCGGCTGAGGTTGATAGCTACTATGTTTTGATTCGCGTTAAAAAAATTAACGCAAATATATTTTTTTTGAGGTAGACCCCAAACTTTTGGCTTTTGGTGCCCATAGGCTTTTCTTATAAAAAAAATGATACTAAAAAGTCCCTTAGATACAAACATTTTCAGGATTTTGAGTTATCTTGAACCGTTAAGGGGCTTAACGTTTTCAGAGTAACCGCGATGCGAAAAAGTAAACATCATGAAAATTTTGCGTATTTAGATACTACTACATGTAAATAAAATCGATAAAACGGCCATAGCTTCAAAATGGTTCAAGATACTGTATCGCAAAATCCTTAAAGATTTCGACCTACATAAACTCTTTGTAATTATTTTCCATAAGGAAAGCCTATTTTCTCGGGTCTATCTAAAAAAAGGTTATTTTTGGGTTAAAATCTTAGCATTAATTTAAACATAGCAGTAACCAATTTCAAAAACTGCTTTTTGGCTGAAAATTCATTCCTTGGCATCCTCCTAAACACCAGAAATAATAATAAAAAGATGAACGCTGACGGTGAGACTCCCTGGTGAGATACCTACATACAACCACGTAGGTTAGGTCAAGACTATTTTGGTGCCCTGTGCCACGCTCAACTATGCCAACGCTCGCCTGTCTCCAAGCCTGGTGTCGCTTACTCAGGAGGCTCTAACTGAAACGGGAAAATAAGCGGCAACAGACTTTGGCTGCAAACGGCTGAACTAGAATAAGAAAGGTTAGGTGGTCTGTGTCTCGCTCAATATGACGTAAATCAATAGAAGCAGAAAATACAACCTTTTGCATTTACAAAGCACGATGTGCAAAGTCTACTACGGCATGCCTGATTGCACATCTCAGAAATCCTATTTGTAATCGTAACCCGTTTCTTACAGCACTAGGAAGTACGATGCTCGTAGCATTACAATGTCACGAGGCTGTACCCTTTCTAATAACAGTAAATTTCAGCTAAAAACACTTATTTGGCCCCTTGAGGCACGGTCAACCAGATAGAAACATACCTTTACACGAAGTACCGGTACCGATGAATACTGAATCTTTATGGGGTCTGTGATGATAACTTAACTTTTCAAATAACATGAAAATGGACGGCATACAACGCGTGGGTTATCCTAGGGGTGTAGATGCATTGAGCCTTGCTTTGCTTGGCGAAAATGGAACATTCAGGATGGAAAATCACCTCTCCTTTACACTGCAGAGACCTCAACGTGAGAGACGCGCACTCACAGGAACGTGACATGGATCAGTTTCACTTACGATATTTCATACACGATTTATAGGGATACATATCTGTGTCAGTGGTGAGGAAATAACTGTATGAACTCTTTTCTCCGGGTTTTCAAAAGGATGAACTCTTTTACCATGAGTCTGCTTGTCACAAGAATGAATAACCCGCATGAATACCGGACAGTAACCCGGATACCTACGAATGGTCTCGCATTACTTAATCTGCCGCTTCTAGGCGTTCTATTATTTGTTTTGGGCATGAAGTGTTGTGACTTGTTATCAAATTAAATACATTAATAGCTATCTCAATAGGGAAGGAGCTCAGTGAGAGCTTCCAGTTTACAAGGCTATCGCAGGACTATCTTGAAAACTGGCAAAAAATTTATAGACCTATGTTATGCTATTGCTTGGACTTACCAGAAAAAGTCATAGTTTGTTTTTCTTCAATATGTGCACTGTACAGTACAAAATGAAGTGAGCTCTTGATATATGATAATTTTTAGCTTATATAAACGATAAAATTACGTCGGAACTTCTTGGCATTCTGCCGATGCATCTTAATGTCGTCATATTAATTATTTGTTTACCTAATTTTTGCTTTTTCTGCGGGAACGCGAGCTTCTATTTTTGCAGTATTACCATTTGTTTTGATGGATATCTTACAGGAATTGACAATATGGTCGTACCTTTGAGCAGAATGAGATGAGCGGCGAAACTTTTTGTCCAGCTCTCAAACGGCGCATCTTTTTTGAGAGCACTCAGATTAAGCGCTTTTTTTATGGTCGTTGGCTTTTTATTTCTATCTTATTTTGAGTTTTTGTGATGTGAAAAAGAGGGGGAACCTTATACAGGCATAGCGCGAATACGTAAAATGCAGGACGAAGAAACACGGATCTTCAAAACGCTCAACAAAGATCCAGGCCGCACACAAAATGATCAAATACAAGCATGAAATTACTTTATTGTATTTTTTATTAATTAGGAAAACCAAAAGTTCTACCTTAAATCAAAAATACACTGTAATTAAGCTTTATCTTTTTCCATTGCTTTTAAAGACAACCAAGATTTAAACATATAACAATCTTCATGTTAACTCATCTCCCAAAATAATGGCATTCCATTCCGGCGGAAATAAATCTTAGAAAAGAGCAATTAACGAAGATCACCAAGAGGAGGCAATGACCCACGGTAATTGTGCAAAGAAGTTTGGATTTATGCACATTGTTGATAATTTGCCGATTCTAGTCTAAAAATACATGTGCATGTCAATACTTATGTCAACATCTTTGATGTTTAGAAAAGATCAATTATCATCTATCCCTAGAGAATGGATCACAACGTAAATTTTAAATATCCATTAAATCATTACGGCTTATGCTTACAGCTTTTATCGCGTAGGAATAGAGAAAATGTGTTAACGTTCGACACCTAAATAGCTCGCGCAAAATTGATCATCATTCCTTTCCAAACAATTATTATCATTAACAAAAGACC
>Ga0058701_10003870_pt1 | contig 12009 bp, 9 predicted proteins | sample AgamicOrMae_FD_97039 | JGI IMG/M metagenome (GOLD analysis project Ga0058701, IMG submission 97039) | Agave microbial communities from Guanajuato, Mexico - Or.Ma.e | ecosystem: Host-associated > Plants > Phyllosphere > Phylloplane/Leaf | place: Guanajuato, Mexico | collected 2012-06-04 | reverse complement strand
GCCGAACGTGCAATGTTGGCCCATTGGCTTGTTAGAACGAGCAGAGCCGCCCTTTTCCAGACCCGGCCGGCTCTGATTTGCCGGGCCGGTATTTTTCGTGCCGGGCCGGCTTTTTTTTGCCGGGCCGGCTTTTTTTTACCGGCCCGGCCTTTTTTTACCGGCCCGGCTTTTTTTTACCGGCCCGGCTTTTTTTCGCCGGGCCGGTTTTCCGTTTGCCGGGCGGGCTTTTTTTGGCCGGCCGGCTTTTGCTGGACCGGTTGGCTCAAACCGGTCCGGTAGTAAAAAGCCGGGGTTTTAAAGCCCACCCGGCTTTTGGCCGGCTAAGCCTGCACTTTGCACGGCTCTGCTCAGAATGTTTATTATTGGATATACAAATACTTTTCATAAAACGCATTCATTTGTTTTAGTATTGGGGATATTTAGTTGTAGGGTTTTGTTTTGATAAAAAATGCTGAACATTTCTGCAACGTTTTAATGTTTCTTTGTTTGTTTTTTTTTTCAGATACGACGCGGAGTCCTCGCAACGAAGAAGAGCATGGCCGAAGTTATTTCTTTGTTTCTCACGACGAAATGATGGCGGACATCGCAGCAAACGAGTACCTGGAATACGGTATGAGACATTTTGTACAAATGTTCTGTCTAGTCGCTTTAAACTGCGTCTCGTTTTGTGTTTCTGGGAAAATTTTAATGAAGTGTCTCATCAGCATAAAATATCCAATGTTGTTAGCTATCTCTCTTAAAACAAGCACCTATACTAATCAGTCAAATTTGCATTGGGGAAAATAACTTTTTTCGGAGAAGCCAGTAAGGGACTTTGTTTTCACTGTATATAACCTAGATAGCATTATTGGTTTCTGATTAATATATTTAAAATTCAGTTACCTAGATAATAATGCTTCCAAAAGCCTATTTTTCGAGTCAGAAATAATCAATCAGGTCACTTTTTTCGTGCAAGTATTTTGAATGCTGCGCTATTACCTGTGACATTCAAGCCAATACCGACCATGGCTAACCTTATGATACCCAATCGGACCACACCAAATCTCACTTCACAGTAGCTTAATACATCTGAGTTGAGAATGCGAAGAAAACTTCAGTCATAATCGAAGCACCAATAGAAAAGAGAATAAAAAAAGAATTTCCGTTTTTGGATGGCTCGTATCTGTTTTGGATGCAAAGTTAAAACGTTACATAGTCCTATTTTGGTTTTAAGATAGACTTAAAAGGACCCGGCGAGAGCTTTTTATTGATTGGTTTATCTTAAGAAAATGAGTCAAAGTACCCTACAAACCTATTTTAATGTCAAACCCAAAACAGGCACTGGACTCAAAACAGGTTTATTTTTCAATGAGTGAGTAAATGCGAGAAGATATCCGGATTGTTGGGATCATCGTGCCGTGCAGTCCCAAGTACAGTTCGGCACCCGGCATAGCAATGAAAAGCTAATAAATTTTGTTGTTTTACAGGGACCCACGAAGACGCCATGTACGGCACTAAGTTGGAAACAATTCGGAAGATCCACCAAGAAGGGCGGGTCGCCATTTTAGACGTGGAGCCTCAGGCTATGAAAATACTGCGCAGCAGAGAATTTAGTCCGTACGTGGTGTTCATCGCAGCGCCACAAATGCTTTATACGAAGGATGCCGATGTAAGTGTAACCTGATAAAACTGGGGTCCTTGCAACGAAACGTCGCGCCGACTGCGTCTCGGCTTTCGCCAGCGGGCCCCTCGAGGTCCCCCCCCCCCCTCAGGGGTCTCCCCCCTCAAGGGTCCCCCCCTTCCCCTAAGGGTTGTCCCGGACGTGATACAAACACGCTTGGAACGTGTTTACATGAGATCTCCAAAGTAGCGAAAAGGGATTCCAAAAGTTACCGGTATGTCTTGGGTAAACGTTGAGAAAGCCTTTGTAACACGTTCGAAGTGACTGGCTGTGTATCTCATAAGGCCCGAGGGTTTAAACTTAAAGGATTGAAGGGATTTTCGTCTGAAATTAGGCGGGCGTGCAAACAGAGCCGACTTGTCAGTATGGAGGCATCTTTCGTGGTTTTCCGATGAAAATGCTAACACTAACCTGTCACCTTTTTTTCCAATTTCACTTGCAATTCTTTAATTCAGAAAGTACAGATAGCTCCATTTGTTGGAGTACTTCCAAATCGGAGAACATTTTTCCGCCGTCAGAGCGCCTGCAAGGGCGAGGGTAGGCAAACTAGACACACTTGTGTATTGAGTGCTGCCTATGTACGACGGTGATGTATTTGTGTTCGTAGTATCGTCCTCAAAGTTTGGACAGAGTTTTGTCCCGAAAACCCCTTCTCTTGAATACAACACTGGTCGTCTTTACACTTTACAGAATCGCTTTCAGTGCACTAGCAATACTCTATCATCTATCTCATTCGATAATTTATTCCACGGCTATCCCGTATGTTGGAAGTACAACGCAAGGGTCCATTCTTGATAAAAAACAAAATGAACCTTCGCTCTTACGCGATTTCACATAACTTAAAATAACCTTCAAACATAAAAGTAAAATTTCAAGGTGAAATATTCCTAAATACAGAAACTTCCTAATACAGGAGTTTAAGTTGAAGGTGGAATACTCGTAAGATCGATTTTTTGTGCGATTTCTGTCCTCGAAATTCGATAATAATCGAGTTGTTGATTTGTTGCAGTACGACGGCAGCCTAGAGAGACTGCACAGAGAGAGCGTTGTACTTCAAGAAATGTACGGCCACATGTTCGACATCACGATCGTCAACAATGATATCGAAGAGACAGTTCTCGAATTGGAACGTGCCATTCAACGCCTGTACTCCGGTCCGCAGTGGGTCCCTGTCGCGTGGGTGTACTGACAAGGGCCTTACTCCAACGAACGAGAGAGCCCCACCCTGTGCTCAATTACTGCTTGTGGTTGAATCTATTTCAGAAAGAAAATTAATGTCTTGTGCGTGTTTTCTGGTCTAGCTGGAAGAGGGTACCTTGATAAAGTCACCGAAATTTCCTAAGCAAGCTTAATGTCATAGGAGTAGCTTGTCGGTGGGTAGGCAACACAGTGTATCTACATTCATTTTAGTCTTTTGACCCTTTTTATCCACTGTAGATGAAGACTGCCCCATATAAGTATGCAGTAGCTAGTTTTTTTTTTCACATCTAACAATACCATCATGCAATTCGACGTCTAAGCTTTGTGTTTTTTATACGATGTCTTAATAACTTTGCGTATCGGCAATACCGAACGCGAAACTCTGACTCTGTGTGGCGAATTTTAGCGATACTCTCATATTTGCCCCTAAGACTATACATGCTCACTGGATAACAAAGGTGGAGTGGGTGAAATTTTGATCGAAAATATAAAATTTAGGCGTCTAAATGTGTGTTTGGTTCAGGATTCAAATTGGAATCTGCTTGGGTACTTTGCTCTTCCATCTACTGCTGTTACAAGACATTTCTTTTCGCCTTTATTTTTTTGTATTGCGTACCGTTTTAACCTAGAGCAGTAGTTCGCCGGGTGAATCCTCAAAGTGCGTACTCCACTAGTCCAAGTTGGTGTGCTGTGTATTTGTGATGACAAAAGTAAATGATAGTGTGAGTGAGATAGTGATAGTGCGAGAAAGCGGAAATTATCGTTGAACTTTTCAAAGGCAGGTATTATTTGTTGACCTTTTTGCTCTATCATTTGTGCGGCTGCTAGTCTGAAGGTACGAATCACGAGTTTAATGTACGAAGTACGAATTTAATGTGTGTGAAAACAGCTCAAATATATCAGATGTAACATTGTCAGAACAAGTCGTAAAGGAGGGTGAACCGTCGTTGCTCGACGAATTTAGGGAAACAGTTTAAGTTAAGCATTACGATGTTTGAATCAGATTCATTTTGTTTGAAAGGTTACCCTAGATTTGAAGCATTTAAATCCAGTTATTATGTCCTCGCGTTTGTTTTATGTGCCTTAAGCTGTGTTGAGGGAAAATGTAAAATAATGGGTACTTAGGTCAGCGACTACTAACTCATATAAAGGGGTATCGGATTTTCTATTGAGAAAGCGAAGATGAATTCACTATGTCTCTGGCGTAAAGTCTTACTCCTTACATTACATGTGTACACTCTTGAATTCCGGAATGGTATTGCGCCTTCATCGTTATGGCCTCTGCTGTCCGTTTTCTATCTTTTTTTTCGTCTTTCTGTTTTGTATTCTGTATATCTGAACTGTTCATGGCCCTTGTTAAATCCTTTATTAATATCCATTTGCAGAAATGTTTTCGGCATTCCCCATGTCTAGTTTAATATTTCATGTAAATCGGCGCATCATCTGCAATGTATAATACGATAGCGAACGGTTGGTGGATTTCGAAAGGCAAAGGTTGGCAGCCTGCATTCATATTTCAGTGAGGTGGATTGGGATTCAGGAGGACCTTATCGTACCAACTTAAAAAAAAAAAGAAGTAGTGGCCATCGCTGACTGCTTCCAACAGAGAGTTTGCTTAACAACGAAAATCGTATCTCAGAATGAGTTATCACGACCCATTCGTACATTTTCTTTTACCGTCTGCCCATTCGGTTGTATGTTCTTTCATTTTTAAATTGCTTTTCTACCGGATTTCACTAGATGGCCTGAAACGCTTAACTGGAAATAAAAGTAATCGAGTCATCTTCGTCTTTGAAACGCGGATTTCAGTCTTCCCTGTAAACAATCCTGGAGCAATGGCACCGGTTTTTCTCGTTCCAGAATTTCCCTCAAAGAAATAGTTTTAAGGTTTTGTTTTCCGTTATCTTGGGATTCCACTGACTGTGATAAGCAAAAATACCAAATATTTCCGTTAGAATCGGCCTCATCCACTGCAGCATAGCAAGGCGGAATTTTTATTTGGAATATTATCGAGGAAGAATCCACATTAGCAATAACGTTGTGATTGTCAATACACTGAATAAAATAACGCGCGAAAGTAATGTTCCGGCAATCAAATCTCTGAGCAGTGCTCAAAATTATTAGAAACTGTACCAGTAGTTCAATTAAGTAGTTACGTCTTTTTCATGACAGCGTCGTAGGGTTACTTATCATATCCCACTTAAACGGAAATGGAGCTGCACGGATGTGACTGCACATCCAGAACAATTTGTCTAATACGAGATTTTATGAATTCCATACCGTTCACAGTTTCACATTTCTTCAGATTTCTTTCAACGATAAAAACTATCGATAGTAAAACAAGCCTATTTGCGATTTATCTCTTTAACTAACTGTAGAAACCCTGAAAGTATATCAGCAATGCAAGTATGGAAAGGTTGAATCGCCTGCCTCGACAAATTCTTTTTTCATATATTTATTTTTACGGAAACTTATTTCCCGCCTGATGTCGACTTTCGAATTCTACCGGACGGTTTATAGAATTATGCTTGCTGACGTTTCAAAAAGCTGATATGGATCAAAATTTTAAAAAAATGAACAAACCTTCATTTTTGCGATGTATTGATATTTGGCTACACCTAAGTACGCAGTGAATCTACAAGAGATGTGTATGAGACGCGGTAAACTGTTTTAAATAGTTTCGAGATGAAATAGCGCATGGGACTTCTCCTTTTTTTTCATGTTTGACCTTCCAAGGCTACTATTTCTATTTTTGTTTACTTTATAATTTCTTTGTTCCTGTCCGAAAACAAAAAACTTTTCATGATGTTTAGGATACTTGGACCAAAAGAAATCGAAATAACTAATTGTTAAAGCTGCTTCGGGCTGTAGTGACGTTGAGTTGTAGCGTTGCCGCCGGATGACGGGACCAGGGGACTGAGAACAGTTTCGTCAAGTAGCTTTAGTTTAAAAATGACAGGAATCATCAATAGCGAAGCAATCGCAAATCTGTACACACAAACGTGTTTGAGCATAATCAATTTATCGCATTACGTGAAATGATCATGTCCAAAAAAGAATCTCCAAACCGATTTTAGCGCGAAAATGAGAACTCTGGAGAGAGCGATTCAGGGTATATTGGTGTTGTATTGAAATAATACGGTTTTTATGTACTGTACACATTGAAGTCCAAAAGTCAGATACCATTATTATTGTCAGTGGCGCGCAGTCAAGATCATTAGCGGCTAAGGACTTTTTTCTACTAGAATATTGTGTTGGTAGTGCTAATGTGTAAGTCAAGTCATTAGAATGATACTTATTGCCAACTTGAATATCTGGAAAGAAGAAGACATTTTTGGTGATCTCGACTGTGAAGATATTTTGCGCTCATAGGGATGAGGCGTCTTGCACTGAGGTAGTTTGAGGCTCTGGCTCTGGTTTACAGATTTTATAAGATGTGTTATTCTTTACTCGTAACGACTTTATTCCAGGAACCTCTAACGTCCAAATCGCTTATTCCACTATGTGAAATTGTTATCGAAGTTCAATTGTTTGCTGACCATGTACTGTAATTTTTTTTTTGTTATAATCTTGGCATTTTATTAAGATCTAATTTGTTTTAAGTTAGAAGCTACTGTATCTGTTTTGGTTGATCCCCATCAATCATATTGGTTGAACGTTTAAAAAGGGTGAAAGTCAGTATGAAAATGTGTGCTCGGAGAATTATTGCAATTAAGAAGTAAATTTAAGTTGTTTATTAAAACCATATGCGAAGAAATCTTGTTTGACAAATGTCTATTCAAGGTGACGTCAGTAGCACCAGTACTGTACTTAAAAGTTTGACCTTGATCATAGCCCACCTCCACGTATATTAAATTTATTTATAAAGAAGGGTGAAACCACAAATATTTGTCGAAAGCGGCAGAGTTTCTTCCACTCATTTAGTACTTATCATTATTTTTCGTGATATTTTGTATAATATTTGTAAGATCTATTTGTCTTCCAACATTTTTGTTGACGTTTAGAGTTTAGACTAACGTACTTAAGTTTCGAACTCAAAAAGACAGGTGACCATGTTCCATCTTATGTTTAAAGTTTCTGTTGTAAAACACTAAACGCCAAATATTGCACGAAAGACAGGATATGAAGTAACAAATCATCAAACTAATTTGCTTCTATTCACTACGTTAAGTTATATGATTTTCCGTAAATACTGAAACTGGTGTTACAATGAGTCACGAGAAAGCGTACAAAAATGTCTAAAATCTGTACATAAATTAATATCGAACAAGGCTAACAAGCGGAGGTGATTTCCTAGAACTACATCATTGTATTTTCAGACGTAGACTGATAAACATAGGTATTTTTTGCGTACTGTCATTTTGAAAAGAAACGATGCGTGAGAGAATGGCGAATAGCAATACCGCACTTCTGGTGTGAAAATATTCGGAGCCCGCGGCACTTTCTTTCCAAGTGATTGTATACTTACAGGTTTGTGTACAGTATGAATGGCGAAACCATGCAGTACCCGTAGAGACACAGTTTCCAAATTTGCAGTGTGTCGAGTCTTAATACTTCGAAACTTAAATCTTTATATTTGTAATGTTAAAGTTGAGAGGGGAATTTTATTCGTGCGAGTATATCTTCGACTGGTGAGTGTTGTAAATACCAGATAGAGGAGTATAAAGCTCTTCGTCATCTTCCTTTTTAAATCAATTTGTTGTCATTTGATTGCAGTGTAAAACTCGTCAGATGGAACAGAATAAAATATTATAACGCGACTTTTATCTTTCCTTCGATACCTAGTATGTCATTTTGCAGTGGACAAAACTCACATCCTTGTAGCTGTTATGACGTGTCCCATGAAAAGGAAAAGAAAAAAGAATCATAAGAACTGATCTGTGTTGATAATCAGGAAGGTCATTTGAGCAACTTCATCTTAACTCTTCTAAATCTTTCTAAATAATCTGAAAAAATAAATAAACATTTTTTTAAATTAACGATTAGGCAGGTTCAAACTTATATAGCCAATCTCGTCGACGGGTCGAAAGTAAAAACAAGCGTGGCTAATTTTAATTCCAATCCCGAAAATTGCTCGTTACACAATTTCAAGTAGGCTTTCTCAACAGTTTTTGAGGCGATCAAAAAAGATTTTTTTCTTTTTTTATATACATAAATAAGGAAAATAGATTTCGATAATTTTGGAGTGTAATCCGTCGTCCAACCCCAGGGATTGCGAAGTCATTCGGTGTATAAAATATCCACGGTCGCTACATTCGCGCGACATGTTTTATTATCGAGTAAGGTTGCATATAGGATGATTTCTCCTGTGAGAGTCGATATTTGGCTGCCTCAAGATTCAAATTTCGCGCCCAAGTCCCTCCCAGGTCCCTCCGCTGCCCCCAAAACCAGCGCCTCTGGCAAAGACGGCCTCTGGCGTCAAAAAAAGGAACCAGAGTCAAACCAGTCAAACTGTGCGAGGTCAACGAAGGGCCAGCACATCACTGACATCGCTCGAGCTTGCCTCAGGACCTCAGTTGCCGTGCTTCGCAGCTCCTTCTTAACTCTTCAGAAACGTGGAGTACAAAATTTGTGATTGACAGTGGAAAGGCTGATTAAACCTCTCAAATCAGGTGAGTTGTGTATTACGATTTCAAGGATGCATCAAAAGTTATGTGTGGTTTACAAGAGTTCGGTAAAACGGCACCTACCTGGCCGGTCCCATTAAACTGCACGTGTGAAAAGCAGTCAGTAGGTACTGAACTTGTTGCGAATTTTGAGATTAAGAACGAAGTTTTATAGTCATCAAGGTAGTTAATAGAAATTAAGAAGTGATTGTAGTAACTATCGGTGCTTTGAAAAATAAATCACGCTCTCAAGACGCCAGCAGGTATTTAGCCTAGGTATATCGTAGCAGTGTTTATCTGGTGAAGTGATTCTAGGTGTTTTAAATTAGTTGTCTAGGAAGTTCATGGAAGAAAAGACACGTTTGTAAACTCCCTTTGGAATTTTATCTTGAACGCTTGTCCCATATCACTGTTACTGTACGGGAAGTTCACGGGGACACTATGCGGGGTACCTATCATATCTCCCTACGCGTACTTTCTCGCTAAAATATATAATTATTTAAATAAATAAAAAATAAGACGAGTTAATTTCAGAGTATCGTAGAATGAGATGAAGGCGATAAATGGGTTCGGCCGATAATCTTAGGCATAAAATCCGTCGTGAAATGGCATGATCAGAGCATTCAATGAGTGTGAAAAACAATAAAACTTATTAGATACTATCGTACTGAGGAACTTGTAATCACTCGATCACCTTCACCCTTTGCATTCCACGATAGTTGCATGAAGCTAGGCGTTTTCCTGAGAAGGCACGGAAGTAGTCGGAATCGTTGCAAGGGGTAGGCAACCCGCATTGATCGCAGGCAATGTTGGTTGAGCACCTCGCTCCACAAGATTCATCCTGAACACGGGTTTGGTATTCTGGAAGTAACGCTTTTTTTTCGTATCCACAGTCCATTGGAAATAGCGGGGAATGCTGCACTGGTGAACTACGCGACACGAAATGGCTGGAGCGGTGATAGCACTGCTTACTGCTGTACTTATAGCACAGCTCAACCGATGTGTTGGGTACAGCGCTGATGTTGATCGTTCCTTAAACCTCCTGCCTGATGTACTATCTAATTTGGAGTCCGAATTGGAGCAAAGATTTAACGCCACCATGAAGAGTAAGTTTCCGTCAAGTCAATATCGAGTGCCTTTTTTTTAAAAAAAATTGTTTAATAAATTGGATCCTGCGAGCGGAGCTCTCATATGAGATCTTATTACAATATATTTTATGCCAGCCTTACAGCCGCGAAACAAAAGAAAACCACAAACAACGACAAAACAAACACACTACTGAATAATCCAAACAACCACCAGGTTTTACTTATTCCAGCACTTTACATAGAGAACGTGTAGCCAATGTGAGGAGAAAAATTCAATAGGAATAAGTCATTCAGCTTGAACGGAAAATTTTAGACGTGCGCCAACTACGCCTAAACTTGGGTCTCTAGAAGATTTTATCTAGCAGATCCCATTTTTAATAGATTGCCTTGATTGCTTTCTCTCATCATTATACATAAAAAACATAAAATTCAGTCATGAAATAAAAAAGGTGTTGCTATTGAGCCGACATGCATTAACAAATGGAGACTTGAACGCAAGGAACCCAACGTAATACATTTTAAATGGGAGGTGACTTGAACGCACGAATCCCAACCTAATACATTTTTTTTTCATTGATATTTCTTTTAAATGGGACAATCAAGTCTATGGTCACTCCCTTAAAAAATATAGGGATAATTGTAAATTTAAGAAAGGAATTAGAAATTTGGGTAGATGCCGGGCATAAGGAGATGTATATTAAATTGATGATTAAGGATTACGTATCTTTGAACGGCAGGCGAGTTAACGGAAGAGATGGCGCAAACAGTTGATCAGCGTTTAGACGAGTACTTCGAAATGGTCCGACGATCCATGGGGGTCAACAAAGTCCGTCATTCTAAACGAAGTTTGCCGATTGGACCTCCGTACCAACTGCCGCGAGATCCTAAGGGTAAGTAGGACAAAACGGTCCGTATACTCAGTCGGTTTTCGTCTTATGCATGAATCCATGGTGGCAGAAACAGATTGAGGTACCCTAAGTGAATGCGTTGGTGTTCAGCATCTCAATGGCGCACTTCAGCATTCAGTAAAGATGGAGTAAATACAGTTTTAATACGCGGAATAGCTGAAGTTCCATCAATTAAAACAGCCGCTCTTTTTCTCTCCCACGAAGTAATTACTTTCAAGCGCCGCAACGAACGTTTTTTTTTTTTTCTTAACGAGCTATGAAGAACTCCCGCAGAGGAACTTAATTTTCTAGCACACAAAAAAAACTTCTGCAAACTTCTTTGTAACATTAAATTAATGGTGTTTAAACTAATAATGTACAAAAAATATACAAAATATTTGTAAACAGAAACAATATGGAGTAGATCCCTTAATATTTTTGAAGTAAAGTTTTATGCTTTTATCACAGAGGGCATGGAAATGTGACAACCATGCAAGTTAAAGCTGAACTGAACCCCATATGGTATATAACTATTGCGCATACAAATCTCAAGAGCAGTCCCATTTATATGAAAAAATGAGTAATGTTTGATATTCATAAAGTGTAAAAATATAAAAACTTATGACTAGTGAACAATTATTATATGGTAACCACAAAGAACACCCATGAACACATGCATATAAAGGTAAAAACTTTGTTTAAATGCTCTGTCTTGGCTCCTCTCTGCAAACTCTACTGTGAAAGACTTTCTGAACTTCCTATTTAGATCATTTCTCTTCCTAGCAAAGTGACTTAGTTATTCTCAATAATTTGACCATCACAACCAAAGTAATGTTTAAAAATGTGCTCACATTCATGCTGCTTCAAAAATATGAGAAATTTTCCCATGTCCATATGGCGGTCACTGCAGCCTTCAAAGCACACCTCTTCAAAGGTAGTGAACTTCCTCTGTGGAGTGCGGTCTTTTTCTTCTGTCTTGATGGCAATTTTCTGCCAATTCATGTTTTTAATCTGAAAAGAAGCAGTGGGTTTAATATAACTCTCTAAATGTGAGTTTCCATTGATAAGAGTTTCTAATTTTCTCTAACCGCTATCCATGTGTCATGGCAGTCATCTTCACAACCCTCGATGCACATGATACCAGGGCGTCCAGGAAGAATGAAACCTGTGAGATCAGCTTTAGTGGCAAGGTCCAAAATGTGTCTTCTTTTCTTCTTGCTATATATGTGATGAGAGTAGATCCAGTAACGGGATAGAGATGTGTCCTTGATGTCACTTTTATTGGCTGATTCAGTTTCAATGTAGAATTGCATCACATTTTCTTGAAGCCATGAAACCAGCTGATAAATACAGATTTCCCCTATTTCCAAGCTTGACATATAATCTTTAAATTTATTGTTTAATTCAGAAAGATCCACACTTCCAGATAATGAATTGCTGACCCGCAAATATATGTTTGGCTTCTCAAATGGGTATGAGGTTGGAAGGGTAATATTCACTTCAAGCTTAACCTGTAAGTTAAAAGAGGAACAGTATTACCATGTTAGAAAGCTTCTTGAAATAACATG
>Ga0058701_10003869_pt1 | contig 12009 bp, 9 predicted proteins | sample AgamicOrMae_FD_97039 | JGI IMG/M metagenome (GOLD analysis project Ga0058701, IMG submission 97039) | Agave microbial communities from Guanajuato, Mexico - Or.Ma.e | ecosystem: Host-associated > Plants > Phyllosphere > Phylloplane/Leaf | place: Guanajuato, Mexico | collected 2012-06-04 | reverse complement strand
TGGATATCCCGCTGCATGATATCATACAATGAATATTGCATTTTCGGTAGGCCTTCAACCCGAAATTCCGTTTTAAGTAAAAAAATAAAAATATTAAAAAAAAGATGTGTTGATTTAGTTTTTCATTGAACTCATACATTTAGCAAACTCTGAGGAAATCAACTGTGTGTACAAATATTTCACGTGCCGAAATCAAGCCGGGGTACCTTCCTCGACTTTGAGGTAGCAAATTGCGTACCAGTATTCGCTTAACACAATAAAAGAGATACCGCCGGTGATTATTCCATGTAAATACATGATTATTCCAAAGGCAAAATTTTAATCCCAATGCGACTTTTTAAAGGGCAGAATTTTATTATTTTTTCATCATTTTTTTAGGGGAGTTAGTTTCTATATTACCCCGAGGGGGTAGGGTAAGCAGGAGTAGGAGTAGTAATGCAAGCCAACATTTTCATTTTTTTAAAATTTTGGTCATTAGGAGAAAAGCTTTATCCCCGGCTACCCGGCGCTTTCCGCAGAGGCTTTGTATTCAACACGACGGCATCGATTTTTTCAAGGTCGATAATATTAAATGGCAATGCAAATAAAATAAAATCGTGAGAAGGTAATATCCCGAAATTTTAATTGCTGAATTTAAAAATCACTGAGTTCGTGACCAAAGCGCCTCAGCTCGATCGAGCCCTGCCCCCACCCCCTTTTTATTAAAAAGAGCCCCAATACTTCCTCAACAACCTGCTCCTTCTCCCGTTTTCTCATGTTTTGCCCCGTAGATATTTTGAAGAAAAAGCATGTTTTTTTTTTAAAATCTTAAGGCTAACTTTATAAAATTTCTACCAAATCTGGCATAAAGAAATGCTCTAATAGCACCAGAATGTAGGAATTTAAGGGAGATAGGAGTATAAATAACATACACTTTGTGACTTACCCAAAACATGGTTGAATTTGAGTACACATGAAAAATCTTTGACACAGGGAAATACACCAGCATTCTCAAAGTTTGACCTATGGTTCAACAAACTTAACAAATAAGAGGAATCATCCTGAATAAAAACATAACCTGCTCTACAAAAATACTGTGTATCAAATAGGTGACTTGGGAAGAGAGTGGACATATCAAAATTTAAGGAATACTGTACCTATGAGAGGAAAGGTTGTCCAGAGCAAAGACATGACTTTTCCTTGCAAAAGTATTTTGTTTTTCAAGGTTTTCCATAACCCTGCATCATATTTCATTCATTTCTGCTCATTAACCTGAGCTGGACAACTGATCCAACTTCAAGTACTCAACATGTGTTCAAAATAGTGTGATTTCTGGCATAAATGGTGCCTGAACTTAAGTTTGTATGTAAATATAGGCTGAGCAATGGAATGTAGAAGTTTGGGACAATCTTAACCATTATCACAGGTAAAACTAGGATGCTTCAGAAAATTCTATTACAAGAATTATCAACTGATCATTTAAAAAAAAAATCTCATGAAAACCAGAAAGGTAAAAAAGTATTCACAATGTACTATCTTCAGCCTTCAAAAGTGAGCGACAAAGCAGAGGAACAAAGCTACAAATACAGACAACCTTGATATTACAGAGGGATTGCACCTCCTAAATGCACCTTCCGAATATGAGCCCTTAGGTTACTGTTTCTCTTTGAGCGATGAGAACAGTAGGGACACTGAAACTGTGGCTCAAGACCACATTCCAATCGTATATGAGTGCTCAAAGTATGTTTCCATCGGTAAGCCCGTCCACATCGTTGGCACACGAAGCGGGATTTTGTTCGACTTAAGAATCCTTGGGCAGGTGAAAATCCATGTGACGGCATCCGTGATGCTTTCCGAGGGGCGGACGAAGCGGTGCCATTGCAGTCCTCAAAGCCTGTGAACAAGATCGCTTTAAACATTACAACCAGCTGAGAACACAAGAGTTATTGATGCACTGCTGAAAATCAAACTTGGATGCACAATGATGAATCGTGAGTTGCATTTTAAGAAACTCATTCTTTACTGAAAAAATAATATCAGTGAAAAACCTTGGAGAGACACAGAAAATAAAATAACAAAACTCTGACTTTTTAATGAGATAGCTATCTAGGCAATGTAATGGTATACTTGAATGAGAATATTGGGAGGGAAAGTTGGAGGATTCAAGGAAAAGGAAATCATATTTTTGGTCATGCAGCCAACTATTTTAATAATACACAAAATTTCAAGGCTTCTGTAAAATTTTTATTGATATGTTAAAAACAAGTTAAAACAGAACAGTGTTCTGACAGCATATTTTTGAGATCATTTCACAATAAATAGCCATCCTCACAATACAATTACCTCATCAAATGCAAAACTGGAAGGTAGGAAGTATGGGGTGAATAAATGTCAATAAAACAAAAAAGTAACAAAAAAGCATATTTCCATTGAGCAAAATGCTTTCATTAGACCTAAACTTTGTGAGCTTTACCGGCAAAATCAAACCTGTTCCACTGCTACAACCAGCTCACAACTCTTGACAATTGTCCCAAGATGATGTGCTCCTGACTACACAACTGCTAAGTTCTCTCTATATCTAATATCTGTTTTAGTTAAGAAAAATATTATCAAATCTGGAAAGGGATTTCAAATGACATAAACAAACACCACTTATGTAATTACACGTTAAGTACGTTTCCGTTCTGGTCAACCAACTCTTTCACGATAAAGCCCAAATTTTACACTTAGGAAAACGAAGTACATTGATATTATCGGTCATAAACAATAATAAATACAACAGTTTAATTTTAGGAAAATTTCTCAATCAGAGGTTAGGTTTACGCTTTACACAAGGAAAGTTCTGTCACATCGAAGTTACGTTTGAATTATTGAGCGAATGCTGCGTACGGTACAGGTAGGGTACAGCACTAAAGATACCAAGAACAATCACGACCTTTAACAACGATATAAACAAAAAATATCAACAATTCTCAAATATCACACGACAAGAAAACATCACATGAGAGAAGGATGGGGGAGGGGAGAGAAGAGGGAAGGGAGGGGCGCTGACAATGTTAGCCATCTTGACAAGAAAAAGGTCGTAGTATCTTACTTAAAACATAAAAATAAGTGTTCACCAAAATGTACTTTTTTATCGGTGATACTTAACATGATAGTTTAAATCATATCTAGTCATTTATATTATGTAATAAATAGCAGTACCCGTAAAATCTTTAACTGATAGGTTGCCTATGCGCTGCCGCTTATTTTTAAATGTTCACGCTCCGAGCCATTGCGAGTCATTCCTTACCCTCATTACATTCAGTAGGCTGGAGCGGTCTTTTGAGTTTGACGCTATAATAATAATAATAATAATAATAATAACAATAATAATAATAATAATAATAATAATAACAAATTCCCTATCGGGAAGGTACCTGTAAAATATTGACTACTTAGTTGATAAGAAGAACAGAGCGGCCAAGTTGATCATAAAAATTTGCATTAAAAAATAATATTTCAAAAAGGAAATCTCTGAATGTTCATCCCCAATTTCCAAAAGTCTTTTCTAATCCTCTAAGTCCAGGTTCTTCTTCCGAATCTTAAGAAATGACTTTTATTGCCTTTGGACATCGTTTATACTTCGTCAATGTTCGCGTCTTCTTGGGAAACAGCACCCGCCAATTCCAGCTGAGATCAGAATAATTCAAAGTTGGACTTCGTGAACATTCCTGCGATGAACTTTTAACGAGGCATTCTGGGTGAATTTCCTACCACAAATATGACATTCGAACTGCGGTTCCTTACCACACTCAAACCTCCTGTGCCTCCACAGAGATGTTTCGTACGTGTACGTTCGGCCACAAGAACGGCACAAAAACTTCTTTGTCTTAAGCATGAGTTGATCGTCCGCAGGACTGAGCGCATCTTGAATTGGATTTGGGTTTGACGGGACTGTGAGGCTCATAAAAAAGGGCAAATTGATTCGGGCGTCAAAACTGGAGTCGCCGCTCTCACTCCTGTCGCCCTGCTTCGTTCCTGGAAACAGTACATTGTGTTTGATTACGGCGGGTACCTAGAAACAATCACTCGACTCGTGCTTTCTATAAAAACCTCTCATTCGTAAAGACGGTTCATTCCGGTCGGGCATCACGGTGGTGATAACGATTCGGAGATACTCGGAGTCCGACGCTCGAAGAGTGTAATATGAATAAGAGCCTTAAAAGGAGAGGCGTTGAACGTCATAAGGTCAATAGTCATTCCTCCTCAACTGAGGCGGGAAATGAAAAACAGTGAGTAGAATGACAGAAGTATTTTATTCACTGGAATGAAATATCAACATTTGGATTCCACAAATTTCTAGGTTTGAGATATATAATACAGTCCTCTAGTTTGTTTAGAAATCCTTCTTGGCCTGCTTCTTTTAAATTATTTTAATTTACAGTTGATACAGACTTAAAAGTTTATGTCAGACCTACAGTATAACAACTTATAGGGATACCTGAACTTTACAATGGATGCGTTGTATAAATAGTTGATGATGCTACATATATACAAACAAGGTCTCGTGAGATAAAGAACAACTCAGTTTCGTTCGACGGTAAAGAAGTGGTTAAAACGAGATATTACAAAAGTAACTTACGCGTCAATAAGAAACTTGGAGTGCATTTTGTACTGTACATACAATCCAACTTTTCAGAAAATCACAGGTATAACTATCCTAAACACAATATCATTTACGTAGACAGTTGTCTTTCGTCCCCGCCCTCCCCTCGCAAACAATGGAAGAAGAACTGAGGGGACTGGATACGTTTGGATGACCAGATATAAACCAACTCAGCAAACAAGTTAAAAGAGTAAGTATACTTCACTTAGCGGGAGATTTTCTTGGTGGTACTTTAGTCTTGATGCAAAATTGATTTTTACATCTAGGAACTTTCCTAGCAGGCCATACTCCCGCTCTCGCTGTCCTCCCCCTACTTCAAATCAAGATTCGTCAAATAAAAACACAACGAAAATAAATAGAGCTTATTGCATCTCTACAGACGTATACATGCTAGCATTCGAACTCACTCAGTCCGCAGCGCACCCAGGCCCACATCACAACGACTTGACTTAAAACAGTTTCGCTTAATTTATTACTAAAAATAAACACTCTTTTCAGATACAACACATTTGTACTAAAAAAACTTAATGCATAGTTTTGCATCTTCCTCCTGGTAACTTTCGTAATTTAGTGAGAGGTCGTCGTTTTAGAAACAGGAGAACAGAATGAAAATAGGATGCGCACAGCACCTTTATGTTCCATATCTTGTGGCAGTGCAAATACGGTTAAGATACACGTATATCACAATTTCATATATACTTATGCTTCCATCCTTAACTATAGACCTAATCACGACACGAAAAATGAACTAGAAAAACCAAACGAATCTTTTCTGAAAAATGGCCGAAATCACTGGTTGGTAGATTCGAAACTCCCCACAAACTAAATTTAAAAAAAGGAACTAAAAATCTAGTTCGGTCATTAAAAACTTAACAGTGCGGCAGTTTAAAATACTGAGATTCGATCCTTGTATACAAGGCAAAATAAGACTTAACGTCGACTTTCAAGCTTGGTAACAAATTCATGACTTGGGCTCATCCTTATCTCCGCGTTACAATTCAAGATCCCCACATTAAAGATTAGCTCCCATTGACTCCGATCGCAGTACTCCTGGATATGGCTCCTGCAAAGATGTCTCTAGTGCTCTAATGAACCACAAGAGAATTAAAATTGACCCTTCTTATCAAGCTTCAAATTAAGCTTCTTATCAAAATGATACGAGTAACCTTGACAAAAATTCGGAAATTAAAAAAACAAACAAACAAAAAAAACGTAGCATTATTTTAACGAGCGGCGTGTTCCACCAATGTGTCTCTTTCACTTTTGTACGAGCTACTCTTCATTCCTCGCCGTATATTCATACCCCGTCAAATAAATTGAATCCTGTTGACGTAGGCCTTTCTCCTTGTGGTATTAATAAAATAACGTAAAGGCTACACAACTTGACGCTCAGACATTTAAATTCAAATTAACCGCCAGAACCGCGAGTCTGGCGGTTCCTCAGATCACACTTCCGCCTCGCCGCGCACGAATCACCAAACAAAACAAAAGTGCTTCTAGCCCTCCTAACAAAGTCCACGGAAAACAAGAAAAAATAAATGCATTTGCGTCTGTACATTTGTACATAACATGTTCTTAGTCAGAAATATAAACATTTACTTTATGCTTTTTACAGTTTCAGCAACTATAAAATACAAGCGCGTACTTTAGACCACGAAGCGGGTCTCAAAACTGAGATATTTTGGTTGCAGAACGCTAGACCTCAGCCACGAAAATTAAAATATAAAATGTTCAAGTATAAAATAAATCTCGTAAGTATATGTACAATTAAACCCATCTATGCCCAGAGCACAGGTTCGTTAAGGCTTCAAAATTGAAGACCTGTTGACTTTGAATGAACCTATCATTCCTCATTAATTTAAGAAGTGTACATTACAACGTCAACATTAAACTGATTTCTGGTAAAAGTGTTTCCTGGGCAAATATGGATTAACCTCATCCAAAGAACTTGATTTAGTATCGTGATAGGGCTAAAGCTTTTTTTTTCGAATTTGTCATGCAAATCATAAACTGCCGGCGCAAAAGAGTAACGCAAAACTAAACTGGTATTAATAGCATTGCAGTCGTACCTAAACAAATGAATTAACAATGACGCTTCGTTACATCCTTCGTCAATCAAATCAAGAAAGACTTTAACGCGGTCAAACATACCTTTAAATGAGATTTTCGAATTAAACGTTTTAATTAAGACTAACTACGACTAGTAGTCTCAGAGACCGACGATGTGAAAAATAAAACGATATCAAAACTAGGCCCAGATTTGCCTCTCGAGACACTCCACAAAATTAACGATGGTAGCTAAAGTGAAGGTTAACACACCGTTTTACAATGGACAAAAAAGTTAACTACTCTCGTACAGTCTTAAGTGTTAGGCGTCTCGGGAACAGCAGTTTGAGAGCTATTTAGTTTCCAGAGAGCCTCGAGAAGGAGAACCAGTTTCTCAACGGAATCGTTTGAGCTCCGACAGAGATAATCGGCTCTCTACCTCAAGCCACTCTGCAGTAAAACTACATGTCGGTGAAATAAACTGTAAGAAATAAACGGAAAGCGGTACCAAGATTAAGGTAAACGGTTCAGAGGTCTATCCAACACTTGAGATATAAGGTAAAACATAACTTGACTAAGCTAAGGTTTTACCGTAGACCATATTAAACCTATTAAGCAAAACTGAATCATACAAAAGAAGATTAAATATTTAACTGTTTGTGGATGTGCAAATGTAAGCTCACATACCGCTGACCTTTAGCGAACTTTCCGGTAACATTTAAGCCGATATATTTTCACGTAAGTGGTAAGTAACGTCATCATTTCACAGGCCTGTTGACAACGCGTTATGCTCAAAATTAGAGCCCTACAACTTCGCAGAGAGGCGCGAATGGTGTCCCTTGCCGTGGGCGCCGCCATGATGGGCACAATGTATTTCTTATGGGCCAGATGTGCTCAACATGGCGGAAGTGCCAGTGGTGGGAGTTTGGTTTGCGTCTCTCTACGAAGTTACAGGGCTCTACTCAAAATAATGTAAAGCGACCTCCGCTACTCCGTCTGCACGACAGCAAATTAAGTAACGAATTCAGTCTTTATGGGGAATAAAACTTGCAGCAAGCTACACCGTCTTCGTAAGTTTTCTGCTTAAGGCCCACCATGTCAACCGTGCGTTATTTCGTAACCACGCGAGTTCAACGGTCTCTTCTCCAGCGCGGACGGCCACAAAATAAAAGTTTCCTTTAAATAATCAAGAGCAGACTTATGCTGAGAATTGAGAGATAATCACTTGACTGTGGACAGCTTCAACGTTAGTTTGCTCAGATAGTTAAGTTCAGATTTACCGAGTACGGGTCATCAGTCTTTAAGTAGTGCGAAGTAGTGAACTTCTTCATGAGAGAAGGGCCGCCCTTCTCTCATGACTTCTTTCAAACAAATAATTCATTACAAACGCAAAAGGAAAAATCAAATATTCAAGCGAAGAATTTAAATTTGTACAGATTAAAATTTTAGGGGTCTTTTCTATAACATCGGTAGGTTTCCCAAGAGTGTCTTGATATTAGGGAAAAGCTTCAACTCACAAGAAACACGAAAAAAATGAAGAACAATTCATATAGAATGTACAGAAATAGTAAAGCAAAGTAACTCGAAAAACAGCTCCAAAATCAAGAACGAGCCGGAAAATCTAATGATACCAATGATATAAGAAATTCAAGTTCCTAACTTTAAAAGGCAAAATAATTGTTATTCATCTCAATTTTTATTTATATAGTTCAAGGTGTTTTCATTCGAACCGGCGACAGGGGGTTTGTGGAACGCATCGCTATTTGTGGCCATCCCGCTCCGCTCCAGACTCCGGCGAAAGCAAAATAAAAGCACGTTTGCTTGGTTGGCACTCGGGTGGTTACAGCAGCCCAACGGGCATAAGGAAGAACATGATACTAAAGTCCTATCTCATTATCAACTACAAACAGACTTAGCTTCTCGGCATCGATCACAGACACCGTCGGAGAGAGTCTCAGTGCGGCGGCATGGCACCGTCGCGATTAGCAGGCCGGCGCGGCGTCGCAAGTCTTGGCGAAGAGAGACGTCACTCAAGTGACGGGGCGCCAGTCGAGTGTCGCCACTCCCAATAGAGTTAACGGTATGTCCGTGAGAGGCGTCACTCACATGTGGCCGGTGAGCCAGTTGCTCACTCAACTGGCTGTGTGCTGATATTGCGCCATGGCGTGCTGCTGCTGCATCTGGTGCTGCGCGGCTGCGACGGCGGCCGCCTGCTGCTGCGCCTGCACAGCCTGCTGGGCCTGCTGCTGCGCCGCCGCCTGCTGCTGCGCGGCCTGCTGCGCCGCCGCCTGAGCTTGCGCCTGCTGAGCCGCCTGCTGCTGCGCGGCGGCCTGGGCCTGCGCCTGAGCCTGCGCTTGGGCCTGCGCTTGAGCCTGGGCTTGGGCCTGCGCCTGTGCTTGCGCCTGCTGCGCCGCCTGCTGCTGCGCGGCGGCCGCCTGGGCCTGCTGCGCCGCCTGCTGCTGAGCCTGGGCCTGCGCTTGAGCCTGTGCCTGCGCTTGAGCCTGGGCCTGAACTGCCTGCTGAGGCACCTGATCACAACGAGACAGCTGCTTGAGACGCGAAGTCGTCACACATTCTTCGTCAGAGAACACAGGCTACCTAACGATTTGCGCGTTGCCACAGAAACCACAACTACTTAGCCCCGCAGGGACGATTCTCCGTCAAGAAAGCGAAAACAAAGTGTGTTTTATTTTTAATAATATTGTGCTTATTAGTTAGATTTTTTGGTCATGATCATTTGGTGATAACATTAAGCGTTTCACTGTAAGTGCTTTCGTGACGCAAGGTTGGCAAAACCTCGCAATGTGTACGAAATTTCGACGACTGTGCGAAAAAGCACTTTACAGAGTGCGAATTCACCGTTACTAAAACTTAACACAAGTCTGAAGAAATAGAAGCTACACCACATTGAGCGCAGACATCCTTTTCGACACCTGCACCACAGCCAGTCAGTCACAAAGTTCTATTAATAGGAAAAATACTTCTAGAAGAAAGTAAGTAACTTAAAATTAGAAATCAACTGAGATGAAAAATGACCACGATTGAAGGGGGGATAGATCAACTAGGAGAGAGCAAAAATGAGGCCAGAGGCGACTTACTGAAGTGTACGGTAGGACCATGATTTGAGGTTGGATATTCGGTGACATCGGGGCTTCTAGTGACTCCTCGCTTCCGGGATGATCAGCCTCATATTTCCCTCTCTTAAATCGTCCATACAGCGATGAATAAGGAAGGTTATAGTGGATGGCGGCCTGGTTTATGCTCATAGTTCCGACCCTGAAAGCAAGCAAACATGAGGTTACCACCTTCCCTACAGTCGGCAGGAGGGAGGGCAACGCCGCGCCGGCTAGGCGACCTTACCGAACGGACTCCAGGGCTTCCAGCATGGCGTCCTCCGACCACGGCGTGGGCGTGCTCCGGGACAACTCGATGCCCTCCCGCTTGCAGCGCCCGTACAGGGTGCCCGTCGGGATGCCGTACTGCGCTGCCGCCCGCTGCACCGTCTGCCCCGCCCGGATCGACTCGAGGGCGCGCTCCAGGTCGTCGGGGTTCCACGTAGTGGGCGCCGCGTTGAAGGGCGCCGCCAGACGGATGCCCTCCCGTCGGGCGATTTTGTACAGGGTGCTACTGGGGATGCCGTAGGCCTTGCTGGCCTTGTTGGCCGAGATGGAGCCGCTCCGGAGCGCCTCCAGGGCGTTGTTGAGGTTGTCCTCCGACCACGACTTGTTGGGCCCCTCCTTCTTGGGCGTGTCGATGCCCAGGCGGTGCGCGCGCTGCCACAGCGTGGTCGAGGGGATGCCGAACATGCTGGCCGCCTTGGTGAGGGAGATGTTCTGCGTGCGGAGCGCGTCCAGCGCCGCGTCCATGTCCTCCTGGGTCCACGCCTTGGGGCCCCCGGGGCACTTGCTCGGCTCACTGCTCACATCTGCAGGGGACGCAGCTGATATCAAGCAACAACACTATCAGTCAAACATCACAATGCACGGCAAAAAAGATCCAAGTTGAAAAATTCCAACCATCATCACGGATCACTTCAACTACTTCACTTACCTGAGTGACCGGAAGATGAAGGAATAAGACCTAGAAGCTCCGGGGTGATCATCATCGTGTGCATGGAATGCTCGTCTTCCCCGACACTTTGTTGCTGAAAACGAGCGACAAAAAAATTAGTCTTGGCTAAAGATACACGGCTGAGGGTGAAAATGTAGAGACTTACTCTTTCAGACATATGACTATCCATATTAATGGTATCCCCCTGGTCCATGGCCCGGAGGGTCTCAAACTTAACCTTAACATTTTCGTCTTCTGCGCCGTGACCTATGCTAGATGTGTCCACTGCAACAACCACAGAGTGTTCTGAAGGCACAGAAACACACCGAAAACAAACAAAAGATTTAGAAAACAGGGCCACCATAACAAGCATCGCACTACTTCAAACAAATCATAAACGTGCAAATGACTAGCTGATTGCTAAAGCGTTTTTTCTCCCACTTTGTTGTGATTCACGAAGTTTGCATTCAGATGTGAATCAAGAAACACTCGATATGAAGATTTCGTGATTTGAGTTGCGGTTAATCTTTGCAACGGCTGGCTAACAAGATGCATCTTAAAAATAAAATCTAATTTCACGTTTTGATGAGATAAACGATAGTCTACAACGTAGCTACTTCGTAAAAAAAATTCTGGCAACAATGCGAAACAAGCACTTACAGGCGAATTTAGTGAGTCAAACGCTCGTAATCCAGCTTTCAATTTTCCGTAAAAGTGATGATCGAGTCCATTTTTAACCGAATGGTTTATCTCTGGCTTGAATATTAGTTTTAAATAGAAGAAAGGTAAAAAGAGTAAAAGCACAAATCACTAAAACTACCAACTCTAATTACAAATTTACAACAAAAAAAATACAAAACAAAAAAAAAACTTGAGAATTTTTCTTAAAAAAAAAAAAGGTGTCTTTACAAAGATTTGCTGGCTTCGACTGCAAAAGTGAAAATATAGGGGAAAAAATCTACCGCTTCACAGCCCATTCCAAAAATAATGGAAAAATCGACTAATGAAAAATGCTCTACTTTCGACGTCTAACAATGTCGCATAGTACTATCATCCCGAAAAAAAGGTATTGTCCGGTTCTGGTGGAGGCTCCGCTTTATGGGGAAGTACACTGACCACCGCCTTGTTGCACGACCAGAACCTGAGGATACTTTTTGGACTGATAGTACATGTACTAGTTGGTAAAAAGCGTGCGTTGGTGTGGTGCTCACCTTCGCCGGCCATGTCCCGGTTCCTGGGCATGGTGGCGTCGTGGATCTCCATGAGGGGGACGGGGGGGGCGGACG
>Ga0058701_10003868_pt1 | contig 12010 bp, 11 predicted proteins | sample AgamicOrMae_FD_97039 | JGI IMG/M metagenome (GOLD analysis project Ga0058701, IMG submission 97039) | Agave microbial communities from Guanajuato, Mexico - Or.Ma.e | ecosystem: Host-associated > Plants > Phyllosphere > Phylloplane/Leaf | place: Guanajuato, Mexico | collected 2012-06-04 | reverse complement strand
TTAAATATTTTTAAATTGTATTTTTGTTTTACAGAAAAATACAAGTTTCTTAATAAACACATTTTTCACGAGCTCTCTGTGACGGTTATTTGTGTACAGTAATATTCCAGAAAATTTTCGAAAAACACGTGACATTTGGGGGGGAGGGGGGGTCCCTCGAAGAACCACGATATGTCACGAGGGGGGAGGGGGGTCAAAAAGTGGCCTAAAAAAGGCCGCGTGGTTTGTGTACGGCCCCCAAGGGAACTCGAACGGGAAACATGTCTATAAGAATCTCATCAGTTCCGATAGAAAATATATTTAAAAAAATCGATGTTTTTAAAAAGACTCCTCTGACAAGTGAGAAACGCACATGATTTTCCCGCCGTGTAACGTGGCTATTCCGCGGAAAGGAGAAAAATAAAATGGCCGCCAAAAATTCCATGACACGCTCCTGATATAAGAAAGCTGACAGTAAGCAAACATATTCACGAACGAAAATACCTGAGAATCCCCCAACTATGTGTTTACTCGCACGAAGGTTCTATGAGTGCGAATAGTGAATCGTAGTGGTCTACAGAAAAGATCCGACAAATAGGCTAGAGCTAATTGCTCCTCATATCAATTTTTGATTATATCCGAATGGGTTATCTACCCGTGGCAAGATAGGGTTAATGGAAATAAAAACAAGACCTCAATATTGGCTGTTTGAAAGTATGTTAAATTAAAATTATAATGTCTTAACATTTCTCCCTATAAAAGTAATTATAAAATGGAAGTTTATAATATCTTAAATCGTTTAATTCGCACGCTTAATTAATTTTAGATCCACCCTGTCACGAATTTCCTTATCTGTCTTAACCCTTTTTGTCTAGATCGGGTAGCTGTCATAAGCGCCAAAAACCACAAGCGCCAATCCGTAACCGCCAAACGAGAAAAGTCGCAAACGCCAAAGGTCTTAACCGCAATACTAACCTTATCTAACCTAACCTAACTTAGCCTAACCTAACATAACCTAACTTGACCTAACGCTATACGAACTTTGGCGTTTGCGACTTTTCTCGTTTGGCGGTTACTGGTGCTTGCGGCGTTGGTGCTTGTGGTTTTTGGCGCTATCGAATGCCCCCCGTCTAGATCCAATAAACTCAATTTTTTCTCCTTCCAAACTTTCCGAATTCGGATTATTTGTGTAATTGACCTCAACTTATTTAAGGGCAATAGCTTATCACTGCCACTTTACTCCGCTGTTTATATGGCAGTGCGCTACCTTTTCAAAAGTTTAATGCCATCATAGAAAGGAGTGCCGGACTGTCAACAGTAGCATCACTCCGCCGCCATTTTTGTTTCGTTTTTTCACAGCTGGAGCGAATCAGTGCTGCGTCTCCGAACATCGCGACCTTCGCGAGAGAGACCGACATCGTCTTTGTCGCACGTGTTGACTTTCCTATAGCGCCGTCTCACAAATCGCGAGATGCTATTTTTAAGATCGATTAAATACCGATAAAAGAGTCTAGTGCAAAGAGATAAAAGAGATAAAAGAGCAGTGCAAAATCGATCTTTAAGTCTTTCTTTACCCAAATCCTTACTGGAAATTAGCAACGTGGCAATCTATCTCACCTAATCTTATCGTACTTAACCTTTCCTCACTTTACTTATACCTAAGTTAAAGCCATACCTAACGAACTTTACGTAACCTAACCTATCGAAATTTAGCTACCTTGCCCTAAACGCCACCCATCATAAAGATGCTTAAATTTAGTTGTGAAAATTACGTTAGGAGTGGAAGTTCGCTAATTAGGGGTAAATGGGTACACTTGAAGTTTTTTTTTACAAAATTGGTTAGCGTGAAACCCTACCCGATTATCTAATTATTCCTCGTGTTCAATTACAGTTGAGATAATATAAGCCGTGTCGCATTTGAATCTAATTACTTTTTTTAATGTTGGTAATACCGATGCATTTAAATACGGAGGACTTATGGCGATCGATCTGGTCATTTCAGTAGTATTGCCAACGTGAAATTCTAGAAACAAAAATTCCTTAGATTTGAATGCGATAAGTGTACACTCATAGATCAAAGAATCGCTGTTTAGCTGGGTGAAGTGCTGTTGTATGGAGCGACTCGTTTTGACAGCGACTGTACTCTCAACATTCGCAGAGACAAACGCGCTCCAATTTGGACAAGCTGTCTTGATTCCTAGTACTATTATCACTGAAGAGAACTATTTTTCACGCGGCAGTCGTGTCTAGAAGAATGACTCGGTTATTTTCAGAATCTGCGATGGCGACGAGTCTGCGCCGAGTATTGACCGCAATTCCTGATCCACCTCTAACCCCACCACTAACGAGACAACCACCTCTAAGAGGTGGGTCCACCTCTAACGAGACAAGAAGTCTCTGATTGCATTAGTAAACATTTTTCACCTTGTCAACTCTTCTAACATTAACTGTCAGTACGATTCCCATTAAAATATTGCCATTTGGCACAAACACAGTAAGTTAATCGTAAGTCATATACCTAGTCCCTTGTAATACTACCCAACCCAATCTTGTCTGAGTTAACCTAACCTAGCCTCACTTAATTCAAACAAAACCCAACCTAACAAAGGCTTACCTAGATCTAACCTATATGATCTCATCTTAATTTAAGAAGTTCTAAGGCACAGTTGTTGTAGAATCTCCTCGTCCGGAGATGTAGTTTAATCTAAAATATTTTAAAAAAGAAAGAGAAAAATCTTTATCGATGGTTACTGAGTTTTCTTTTTACCACATCGAGGTTCTTGTAAATACGCGCTCCGCCGAACGACTGTATATTTTAAGGCGTTCAGTTTATCGGTATTATGTTTCAACGAACTGTTGCCAACAGCAGTACTTATTGATTTTACGATTCAATCAATCGAGTTCTTTCACTATGTGTTACACTTCCCATGCAGACTCTACTGTACTTATTGACAGCTTATTTATGCCTTGAAAGGACAATCAAGCCATACAGACGCCCGCTATTTCACGAGTATGTAACCAGTGTTGCCAGGTTCAGCAATTTCGTAAATTTTAATCGCGTCTTACGTTTTGACCATTTTAGATAATCTAGCATGTCGGGTATGCTCTGAATCGCTCTCGAGCTGAGCATTCCGAAAATAGGATTGAACATTATGTTATCTTTATCGGTTAAAAAGTTAGACGTGTTTAAATTTGACGGAGTCGCGGAATCTGACAACACTGTATGTAACGCTATTGTCTCGCCTTTAGTTGCTAAGGCGATCGGAGAGAAAGCAAAACGAGACACAAGGGCTCCTAACCTAACTTCAACTGACTTTACCTACCCTAACTTTAACTAAGCTTACCTAACCTAACCATAACAAACCTAACCTTACCTAACTGAAAATAACCTTTTGTATCCAAGTAAACAGCATTAGGCTGGAGGACAGCAACACGAGTGACAGGGCATTGAGATGCAAGGCACTTATAACTCACCTTAACCTAACATAGCATAAAAGACGCGAAAGTTTATGATATAAAATGTTGAATCAAGGTGGAACAGGTGACCTACGAAATTCAATATTTAACCCACTACCGCCCAGCGATGTCGTTCGAAAACAGAAAAAAACAGACAGACACAGACGGATTGTCCAAAACCACTTTTCTCGACGTTTTTAGGGTCGTATATCCCAAATCCGGTCTTATCTCGAAGTCGATTTTTTCCACGATGCCAATACTTACAAACATTGACATGGAAGTAATATTTTAGAGAACCTTTTCAGTTTAGGATTGTCACAATTTAAAAATATCACCCCTCTTGGAACGTGAAATTTGTTTTTTAGGCATTTTTGAATGCTTAATATTTCGTATTTTATTGAAAAAAAAAAACCTTCAAACTTCTCTTAAGCTAAATTTCACTCTAAATACTTCGGGCTGTCGTGGGTTAAACATGACAGCGTGTTAGAAATGGCTCCAGGTAATTGCATATCAATTGGAAGAAAGGAAAATAATAAAATCTTCATTTGAAGCAACGATAAGTTTGTCATAAAGTCACTGACCAGCTGAGAGATCACGCGTACCAAAACAAAAAGAACCCTTAAGTGCCGAGCGATTACAGCGCCCCCACGTAAACATTTGCCATACTGTACTCGAAATATGGAGCGAAATTTTTCATACTTTCCGTCACATATAGCGACAATGGGCCCCTCTCGTGGCTCTGCCTGCTGCCTTTCGTGAGCGCACTGACCGAATCCGCAACGCCCTGCCAAACACGGGGGCCAGCGCGGCGTCGGCGCCGCGCGCGGGAGATTCAAAATCCAATTACAGCGCGCTCTGCCGGTCGTTTGACCAATTATTCCTCTCTGGTTCAGTTCGGCTCTAGAATTGTTATCTAAGGTAGCGGTGTGATGACCATAGGGCGAAGGGCTTGCACTTCCTGCGCGCTTTTTTCGAATGTTTATCTAAGTTACGGGCGAGTTCTGAAATGTTATTGCATTTAATGAGGTGTTATTAAACTTGTTAGAAAGTCTCTTATCAGGCTCCGTCGGTTCTATTATCGTGTAGATAGGCCTGACACGGTTTTGTGTGGATTGCATTCATGCTGATTAGTTCCACTTATGACAGTGAATATTAAACCATTCTCATGAGTCTCCCAATTTTTTGTTACGTTTACTACCGCCCAGCGATGCCGTTCGGGAACAGAAAAAACATATTTTAGCGGATCTTTTGAATTCAGTTTTTTCACAATTTAAAAAATATCAGCACTCTGGAAACCTGAAATTTAATAATTTAGGCATTTTCCAAAGCTTAAAATTGCGTAATTAAATGGGGAAAAGTCTTCGAATTTCTCTTAAGTCAATTTTCACTGCAAATATTTTGGGTTGTTATGGGTTAATCGAATTCGTCCGTTGTCTGGTCGTCGTCAAAGAGTATTTGATTATTTCATGAAAGAGCTGTAACCCTTAATTACCCCTGAACTCAACAGATAAGATCGCTAAGACTTCGAGTGAAATTCCCTCGTTTAAACCAAAAAAAAAATCATCCTTTTGACGCTTTGGCATGCTCAGTTTTTGGTTCCAACGAGCGAATTTCACTCGAAGGGTTTTAGAGTAGCTAATCACAAATAATTAGAGCCTTGACTGATTTTTGCTTTATCTTATGTTTTACTTTACCGGATCAAGTATTCTCAACGTCAGACGAATCCCCTAAAAATTCAGTTTTATTTCCCATCAATCATCGTTTGCCCAATCGTGACTGTTCGAGGTACGTCCAGTAATTTTGTCTTGTTTACTTGAACGAGTACTGTCCTTTTGGACGACCTCCGTAAGGGGTTGACGCTCTTTACGTAATATTTAAAGTTTCGAGCACGCGACTATTTTTAAAAATTGGCATAACGACTCAAGGCCGTTGTAATCACTGCAGTTTCAGAAGTACAGTAATCTGACCACCGTTTGCATTTCAACTCTCTGTATTTGCTTTTTCACACCCACGCGTTTCAGCTTCGTTGATAAATAATACGATTTCGACGTAAAAACGCAGTCATTTTGGAACGTAGCATTTTCTTCTACTTGTATTCCACCCTTTAAGGATTAACGACTTACAACGAGGAAGGCTAGGTTAACCTAGGTTAGGTTAGGTCATCTCGCTCCACGTTTTGCTCGGCTTGGGGTGAAAGGCGGACCTAAAAAATCCTATTAACAGAGTTCTCTGTTAATTTCAAATAGTCAGAAACTATTTTCAAATCCGCTTATTCTTACATATTTATATTTTTCCCAGATATTTATGAGTTTTAACGCGATAAGAAAACATAATGCTTGGGAAAAATGCAGTTTATTATATATGCAAATCTCTTGTGGTTTTGATTATTTTATTTTGCTTGTTTTGGAAGTGCGGTCGAAGTTTTCTCTCGGTTATTTGGAAAAGTTTCGAAGACAAGGCTGCCGTAAACAAATCGTTTTTTTTTATTTTTTTTATGTGAGTCGTATCTTATCTCGTCGGCCTACCTGGTGACAATAGTATTAGCAGGGAACTGCAGCCAAAATGAGAGTTATGGATCTGCAGTCGTTATCTGGCTGCGTCTGTGGTAAAATCTTCATTAACGCGTAAATCTTAACTATTAACTTACCAATAAACCTTAAATCTAAATCTTGCCAACGTCACAACATCCATCTAACCGCTGATTCTTCTCTAACCTAACCTAACTTAACCTAACCTAACCTGCTAAAGAGTCCTCAGTTCGATTCCTCCTTGCTTAAAAAAGCAATCGCAGAAAAAATCCTGTGCTTGGAGCAAATCTAAAATAAGCTAAAGCAAAGCTGTAAGTTGTGCTTGAGATAAAAAATTGGAGCAGCGAGAACGTGGACCTAATCACCTCGAAACGGCGGCAAAATTTGAATTTGAGTCTATAAATGTTAAAAGCGCCGCGCCTTGCGGGACCAAGCCGCACCCGCGGGTTGCGAAGGGCTTTAAGCCAGGGCCTAAAAATAGGGGGCAGTGTGCGAAAGAGAGAAAGAGAACCTCGCAATTCGGTCACTTCTGCGGAAGACAACAGAACGAGCTCGCTTCGTTTCGACGAAAAAGAAAAAAAAAAACGCGTTGACCCAGCTAATTGAGCGCGTCTACTAATCGATGTACTTATCGATTTATCGTTAGGTATACTCGGATGCAATTACATTCTTTCTTGGCGAGAGCTTTCCAGTGGCTGAACGTAGAGGACTATGTTGAAAAATTACCAAAATACCACACCGTTTTAGCGTCATACCCAGAACATGTATGGCACTCCCCTAAACGAGGGTTTAGTTTTTACTGTGAGCGTAGAAGCTCGATGAATATCGATTAGCCGCGGCATCTAAGCGCCCCCAAATGGGAAGGACTAAGGTCACGTGCGCTGTGCATGCCCTCAAAACGTCATTCACACATGTCTTTCCCCAAGATGATGTTTGCGTCTTTGTTGCAGGCGTCCCCCGAGAGCCGCATCCCCCTGTTCGGCGGCCTGAGGGCCCCTAAGGCGCCCCCCGGCCCCGGCGCGGTCGCCGACGCCGCGGTCGGCATGCTGCAAAGGGCCCGGCCCGCCGCCACCCCTCCGTCCGCGCCAACCCCCGCCCCCGCCGTCCGTCCCGTGGACCTCCCTTGTCGCCAACGTGCACCCCCACCCGGTCGGAGGCAGACCACAGCCCCAGAACACCCGAATGCTGAAGTTCCGGTCGCTCTCGAGGTAAGTGCCTTTAAACCTTAGCCCAAAGTATTTAGAGTGAAATTTAGCTTAAGAGAAATTGGAAGCATTTTTTCCACTAAAATACGCAATTTTAAGCTTTAGGAAATGCCTAAATAATCAAATTTCAGGTTTCTATGGGGGGTGATATTTTTTTAATTGCTGACAATCCTGAACTGAAAAGATCCTCTACAATATTTTTTTCTGTTACCGAACGGCATCGCTGGGCGGTAGTGGGTTAATAATTAATGATATATGCCTTATAAAAAGACTATTACTGAGCGTCCTGACCGTGAGATGAGGTCTTCTAAAGTCGAATCAGTAAGAGTATTAGATTCAGTGGAAATTCACTGAATTTCAGTCAATGTAGCAACAGTAAAAAAAACAGCGATTCCCTATTGACTAAAATTTAGTGAATTTTTACTGAATCTCCGATACTCTCCCTGATTCAACTTTATAGTGGGTGTGTACCTCAGAAGATTTCTGCATATTTTTTTCATTTTTATTTAGCTTAGAATAATCAAATTTCTTAAATTTGATTGTTTTACCTCCATTTATGTTCGCAAAACAAATGGTAATTTTAATATTTTTTCTCATGAATTTATTTGGGTTATTACAACTAAAATGTATCAATTTTTATTTTATTTTTTATTTTTTGGGATGAATTTGGGGTAGGTGCGATCAAAGGTGCAATTGGCGTTTTCGAGGGTGAGGTTTTTATTTTTTTTTCCTCTGAAATAATTCTTGTAAAAAAATTTTTGGCATTGATTTTTCCGAGATAAAATGTTTTGGTTCGGAAAAATTCATTCAAAAAATCTTCTTGATACGAATGTGAATCGTGTTTTTATATGTGGTCTATTCTGCATTACGAACGCGTATTTGCTTAAGCTGAATTTTCTGAACTGGTTTTAGAATACCGCTTTTGTAACTAAAGAACCGAAAAAATCTTGAAACTTTTGCCTGTGAATATGCAGAAGCGTTCGAAATTATATTTCCGTCAAGCTTCAGAAACATTTGCTGATTTTTTTCCCGAAGACGGACTTTGAGAAAATGATAAAAATAAAACTATCTTTTAAGCAAAGTAATTATATTATTACAAGGTACACGTATATGTAAGATATACATAGTTTTGTATTTAGTAACATATCCTGGCGATTCGTATCGTGCTTTTCGAAAGCTAAATAAATTTAACAACCTTGTTCCGAAACTTGTAATTGCCCGCTGTTTGACAACTCTTATTTTTTTCGCGAAGGTTTTCGGGCAGCTTCTTTGTCACGAAGTACGCCCCACCTTCCGCAATTTATTAATAAACGCAGTCCCGCCTAACTAAAAAATATCCAACTGTCAAAATATTGTACCTCTCCTCAGATCTAGGAAGAAGTACTATTAGTTTCGGTTGCTTGCCTCGTGATCTTTTTTTTTAGTTAATTAGCGGTGGTTACCGGAAAATATCGGAGCGTTAAGAAACATGTAACTCTACACTGTAATTTTTTTAAGGTAGCATTTTCAACCTTTTGGTTTAAATTTGGTGCTATACCCTCCGTCGTCAAATTGAGCGGAGAGATAGCGGAACGAGGCAAAAGGCATCCAACCTAGCCCAACCTATATCATGAGCAAGCCTTTTGCCGTATACCAAGTTTTGGAATAGTGCCTTGTGCCTCGCTCCGCTCTCGCTCCGCTCGGCTGTCGCCAAGCCTGATAATGCCGCTTACTTCTCGGCGCCCCTGAGCGGGCGCCGAGAAGTAAGCAGCATCAGGCTTGGCGACCGTTTAGTTGGGTAACCCTAGGTTAAGTTAGGTTAGGTGCCTTGTGCTTCGCTATCGCTCCGCTCGGCTTTACGACGGTGGGTAGCACCAAATTTAAACCAAAAGGTTGAAAATGATACCTTAAAAAATTACAGTGTACATTGATTCGAGAACCGCCTACTTCCTTCTTTCAACAAGCTCTTCCTCATGTGATGTTTGCAGAGCACGCGAACCGTCGGACCCCAACATATCGGCATGAAGGTGATCGTCGCCGGCCGCAAGACAGGCTACCTCCGCTTCTACGGGCCCCTCGACTGGGACGACGGCGACTGGTGCGGGGTCCAGCTCGACGAGCCAGTCGGACTCCACGACGGCAAAGTCCGGGGCGTGCGCTTCTTCACCTGCCCTTCCCGCCATGGCATCCTGTCACCCGCCAAGAACGTCCGTCTCGAGGAAGTCCCAACGGAACCCGTCGACGAGGACCAGGACTTGCCAGGAAGTACCTCGACTCCTCCGTCAGTAAGCTCCATCGCACCGCCTTCCTTGGGACTCCTCATGTCGAAACAGAACTCGTTCGAGCTGGACGAGAGCTTGGGGATACTCACGCCAGACCAGATGGCGGACTTCACTATCAGTGCTGACGGCGCCCCGAGCGCGAGCTGCGAGCTCCCCTCGACCCCCGGAGACATCCCTTCACCTTCCATGGACGAGGACCTCCCCCAAGACAACGCTCCTTCAACATCGACTTCCACCGCAACAGAGCCGGTGGAAGTCGTTGCAGCTCATCTTGCCCCAGCTGCTCCTGCAATCCACTCCCTGCGTGGACCAGTATCTCCTACGAGTATCATCACGAGTATCACGAGTATAGCGAGTCTGGATAACGGGTACCAAGGGGATGGGGAATTCAGCCGACCTGGAAGCAGGGGCGCGTGCACTGTTCCGCTGGTCCTGGGGCACCTGGACCCCATGACGGACTCGGACTTCTTCACCGAGTCCGACGCGGACGTGCACGAGGCGGCGGTGAAGGCGGCGCTGACGGGGCCCGGGGACCGAAGGGCGCAGGTGATTGACGGGACCCTGTATACCCCGCCTCCCGTGGTCGCCGTGGCGATGCAGAGGTCGGAGGAGATGGACTCGAGCGGCGTGTACTCCGACCTTGAGCGGAAGGAGCATGCCACCGACTCGGATATGGAGGCCTCGACGACCCAGCCCAAGGTCTTGAGGACCTTTGCAAGCTTCAACGAAGAGTTGATGGAGGTAAGCCGAGGGCACATTTTAAGGGGATTTCGTCTTTCGTCTCAAAGCGTGCATGGTGAGGTGTGTGACACGTAAAGTCACCAAGCCTGGTGCGGTGCGGCTTACTTCTCAATAAAAGTGGCTTCTGCCGAGAAGTAAGCTGCATCACGCTTGGCGACAGCTCAGCGGAATAATTTCGAAATAAGGCGCAATCCACCTAACTTGCGGTTAAATGCCTCTATAATAAACATGTAATCAAGGTTATCCCTTAACAGTCCAAAGTATTTGAAGTGACATTTAGCTTAAGAGAAATTCGAAGGATTTTTTTCTCTAAAATACGCATTTTGAAGACTTGGAAAATGCCTAAATTATTAAATTTTAGGTTTCCAGAGGGGTGATATTTTTTAAAATGTAATAATACTGAACTAAAAAGATCCGCTAATTTTTTTTTGTTTCCGAACGGCATTGCTGGGCGGTAGTGGGTTAAACACAAAAGGTAGAAAACGCGACCCTTAAAACTGACTAAGTTAACTAAGCGCTTACGCGAAAATTCGTAAGTTTAAAATATATCAGTTGGTTCTAAACTTTGCTGATAGAATTAACAAATCACTATTGATTCGAAAATGACTAATTTTTTGTCGAACGGCTTGGGAAATGAGTATTTATGGAGTGAGAACTCTGCATTTACCCGGAGCAGTTTTTTAAGTGATTCTTCTCGTGGAATGTTGTCATTGCGTCATTTTTCCCAAGCTGTGCTTCATTTTAGTGACTGGATGACGTCTTTGCTTAAATTTACGCATCTTGATACACCTGCAATCCTTAAAAGAACTTGAATATGTGGGCGCACCTAACGCAGTGCATCATTGTATCGTTAAGCCAAGGCCGCCTGTTATTAACCCATAACAGCCCAAAGTGTTTGGAGTGAAATTTAGCTTAATAGAAATCGGAGTGATTTTTTCCCCATTAAAATATGGAATTTTAAGCTTTGGAAAATGCCTAAATTATTAAATTTCAGGTTTCCAAGGGGTGATATCTTTAAAATCATGAAAGTACTGAACTAAAAAGATCCTATAAAATAAATGTTTCTGTTTCCGAACGGCATCGCTGGGCGGTAGTGGGTTAAGAGAAGAGTTTTACCCACAATAATGTTCAAGTATCACTCAATGAGTATCGGTCTGATAATAGAAGAGCTATTTTACGCTCCTGCAAAAGATTTTTCCCTTAAAAGATGTTATCTCCAACAAGCAGTCAGTTTGCTGAAGCCCTTTTAACTCTAGATTATCCAAAATATTGAGTGAGATTGTTGATAACAGCTAATTTTCGGAGGAGCACATTTTGAACAAAGTCGTAGATTGTGATTTTGTATCTCCTATAAAAATCGATAGGGAAGAAGTTATGGGATCCACTGGGTCTATAGCCAGCCGGAGAGTCATAACGTCGGTCTTTTTATGCGCCTGACAAAATTGGAGAATAAGGAACGGGACGGGTGACCTTGAGTGAGAGAAAGGGGATGAGAGAAAAAGAGAGAAGGACGAGGCGTAACCAAGGTAACATTGACAGACGTCCTGCTATGCGGTCCTTAAGGACACTTCACGAGGACGAAAGTGCACATGCCAGCCGAATTTTGACATATTCAAAAGTGTATTTGTGTCGAACCCCTCCCCAATATTTTACCGTTAAATTTTTTTCTTGATTTTTTTCCCATTGGAAAATGTGTACAATGTGAAATTTCATTATAATTACTTATTAATAAATCCCTGGTCTTTAAACAACTGCAAATACATTTAATTTATAATTTTTTTGCTATAAAAATATTAGATAGGCCTATCGTTCTTTTAGCAAATTTCAATCAACGTTTTTT
>Ga0058701_10003867_pt1 | contig 12010 bp, 9 predicted proteins | sample AgamicOrMae_FD_97039 | JGI IMG/M metagenome (GOLD analysis project Ga0058701, IMG submission 97039) | Agave microbial communities from Guanajuato, Mexico - Or.Ma.e | ecosystem: Host-associated > Plants > Phyllosphere > Phylloplane/Leaf | place: Guanajuato, Mexico | collected 2012-06-04 | reverse complement strand
GAATAAACGATACACAGAGAGTAGTCCGCCATAAGTTAGTGGAAGAGTCCACACCTTAGTGCCCTAGCAGTTTAATGTTGAACCTTTCCTACGTGTCCTGCCTTCTCGATACACAATAGGTACTTTGTTTGAATAGAGCGCTCATCCGGATATCACAGTATTGTCTCGATGGTTCCCGGCTGCGCACCAGCGCTCTGCCACGGAGCTTTCGCGTTCATGCGATGGAGACACACGTGTTTTTGAGACGTTCGTAAAGGTATATAAATAGGTCCCGGCCTGTTCATATATCCACAGCCGAAACTTGGCTCTCAAGCAATTACGTATCACATCAAGTTCAAATATGGACTCTCCTAAGTGTAAGTATCTAAGTCTATCAGTCCCCCGGACTTATGTTTCTTGACATGATGATTGAGGAATTACCGGTTGAGGACACTGATGTTGTCCTAACATGAAAACAACCTCTCGGCTGTATTTTATATATCTGATCGATCAAGAACAATGCCAATTGTCCTATATTCGAAGCCGTCTAATTGCATTATTCTAACTGAACCTCATACAATTTACTCGTGAAACTACAGGTTCAGATGTGTTCGAACACATGTGAGTGTAATCCAATCGAGGCTGGATCTAGCCTCAGCAACAATTCGTCTCGTTCGTGCCGAAAGTGTGGCGGGACTCCGTACATAATTTTAGACAAGGTCCACATCCATTGCAAAGAATGCTTCCTCGAATTTTGCAATAGAAAGATCCGTTCAACGATCGGTAAATCAAAGCTAGTCAAGAACAATGATCCCATCTTGATTGCATATTCTGGTGGTCCCTCAAGTTGTGCGCTTGTGGATCTGATCTGGAATAGTATTCAATCGACCACTGGACGCCAACAGAATTTTAGACCCTCTCTGTTACATGTCGATGTGCAATCACTCCTTCAGGATGAACATCATGAGATTGATACCGAAACAAGAGTTAAGAATCTCAGCCGTCTCCTCGACCGATTGTCCACGACGTACCCCGCTTGGCCCATTTATTGGTCCACAATCGAGTCAAGCTTTTGTCCTGCTGAAAGTTCAGGACAACTTTTACAATATGCAACTTACGATCGAATGAACCGCGTGGAACACCATCTACACCTCATGGATGATCCGACTGCCTCACACAAGATGTGGGACTCCGTCCGTGCCAAACGTGATCCAACCGACAGGCAGCAGTATGTGAGGGACAAGATAGCCGAATATATCAATTATTTGGCATCCAGAATAAGCGCATCTCGAGTATCACCTCAAGGTGATTGTAGTCTCGGCTCAATAAGTTATCTGTTCACTGCAAGTAGCTCCGATCGCCTGGCCAACAACCTTCTGGTTGACGTGATAATAGGAAGAGGAGCGACTATCTGTAATGCGGTGAGAGTTTGTGATCCTCGTCCTGAAATCCCCTTGATGAGGCCGATGCGTGATTTCAGCAAAAAAGAGGTTGTCTTTTATCTTCACGCTCGGGGACTCCTACCGCAAGTCGTCCCTGACAAACTCACATCTAAATCAAGGAAGTCAAGCATCCAGGTTGCTACGGAGAACTTTCTAACCAAATTGTATGTCGATTATCCATCCACATATAGCACTTTACTTCGCACCGGCAACAAAATGCAAGATTGAGTTCGCTTCAACCTTGCTCCGCTCTTGGCATAGCCTCCTACTCAGCCGGATCGGCGCAAAATCTACGATAGACTTTGTCTAACAGGATTCCTTCCCACCTCGTGTCATACTCACGGCTAACTAAGTTGTTAATTAAACTATTACGCCTTACTCTATAATCAGTTGTATCACTACGCCTTGACTCAATCAGCGGTAGTCTGCTTTCACTATTTCGAGAGAACTCGTCACCATTTCCAGGCGCCACGATATCAACTGTTGTAAGGAATGCTAGCTAGCATCAATTAGCCTTTCGAGATCGTTTTCCTTGGTTCCTGCTTGAATCTTCCGGTCCAGCCTAGCAGCTTTTGGGCGATGAGATGTTGAAAGCTAGAGTTCTAGAAGGTGTACCAGATCTCTTCAGATGCACAGCCGAGGCTTTCTCCATCATTGTGTCTGTCAGAAACTCATAGCCACCATCAAGGTGAAGTTCCCCTTTCGCAGAAGATAGATTTCAATCCATCGAGAAAACTGCCCGCTTAGATATATTCCAGCTTGATAGAGATGTGTGTTTCGGGTGTACACTGTTTTTACTGAAAAAAAATTTCAAGCAATTGATATGATGTCGAAATTTGGCATGAAAAGAGGGTAGCAGAAGACAATAGGAACCACTACAAAATGGTATCATGACAGAATGATTCTACTTGTAGTCTTCATTGTGATCACAGCTGTCATTCTCATTTTTCTACTTTATAAATTGATATCTGCCCTAAAAGAAGTGTCAAACCTGCCGCGACAAAATCAACGAGATGATAGCGAGTCGAACTGGAGCCCGCCGAAAGAATCAAAGGAGAAAGAAAAGGAGGTAACGAGAAAGACTGTTACCGAGGTCCAAAGCTTGAAATCTAGACCAGAGTTATCTAGTAAGCAAAGCATGAAGAGTTTGGTTTCAGTCCACAACTCTGAGGATAGTCTAAGATCAAAGAAATCAACAGGTTTCATTCCGACCCTTAAATCTGTTTTTCCAGTTAGCAGTTCAAACAACCGAGGCTCCCAAAATTTCCTGATGCTCTTAGACTCCCTGGATGCAATAGATGATGATGAAATTGAAAAGAAAGCTCCACCGTCCACAATTGCCTCTTGCACTGGCATAGAGGCTAATCCGTCAGACGAAACAGCTTCACAGACTCTGATCGGGAGGGAATTGAACAGTTCTGAAGATCCCGGTAGGATTCTGTTGAACCTGATAAAGAGCGACGATCCAGATTAAACTCTGCCGTACAAGATTATGACCGTTGATGTAATCGCAATGAATGACTCGTGCCAACTATTTCTTTGGGATTCATAACTTTATTATTATCATTCCATAAACCCTTGTCTGTAGGGTTGTCCGGCTATTTATTCGGTGTCTCAACTCTATGACAAATTCATGACAGTTGCTCAACCATCGGAGGGCGAGCCCCAATCTATAACCAAGGCTCAATTTGATTCCTTGTGGTCACCGACCATATGCTCTCCCAATGGCGCGAGCGATAGAAACGCTCAGCAGCAATCAATGCACACAACTATCAAGCTAGGATCTCACTTGAAAAATATAGTCACAACTCCCGTCATCCAATCGGCAACCAAGAGAAGCCAAAGCCTGTCAATCATGATCAACATCATTCTGTTGATGGTCATTGTGAACCTTTTATTTTTCAATTGAGCCAATAAATAGTGCAAATTGGCGCAGATTGTCAGAGGCTGATAGGAGAAAAGCGTTCGTAAGAGATATAGGAAATCAATTAGCCTCCGAAGATCCTGGGGTGCAACAGGCCCGAATAATACTCAGAACCCTTTGGGGTCTTGGTTTGTTGAAAGCTACGATTCTCATTACACTGTCATGCAATCAATGACATGAGAAATTTCTAACCACTTGACACAAAATCATCTATTCGTTAATAGGCTACATTCAACTCTAATTTTGCTCTAGATAGATTCTGATCAATATTCCGAACCACCTCTGTGAATAAATTCCTGGGACGTCTTGTTCTCAATCCGCCTTGGAATTATGGTCTAGCTTGTTTCTGGAACTCTTAACAATGTACACAAAATATGTAATAGCCTCCTTCTCTATGATAGGCAACGTCCTGAAATGGTGTTTGAGCGACTCCGCCAGTTGCATCTTGTTCAGTCCGGGCCTAGTCTGAACACGAAAGTGCCTCTTGTAACGCCTAAGTGTGTTCACTTGCAACTGTTGAAGATCTACCTCAACACCTCCACTACTGGAAGGAATACTATCGCCGCCTCCTGTACTGTCGAACCCAGGTGCGGCTGAAGTTGCCAGAACCGGGTGATCAACACGGGCGAGCTGATTCGGATGTGCACCCGTAGGATAGTGGCTATAGGCTATCTGAGTGCCTGGCCTTATCGGCATACTAATTAACATACCTGTATGATTGTTTGCCAGTCTTCCTTGGTTTGCCATAAGTTCCAAATTCACTGGGTGCTGTATTGTTGCTTGATTCAGGGCTATATCATTGTAACTGTTCAAATGAGGTGGTGGTAGAGTGTTTGTATTGACATTATTTGAGGCAGCAGCAGTGGCAACCAGATTTCTTCCAGCGGCCTTAGATTCTCTTGCGGTTGGGACAGATTTTTTGGCTACTGTTATAACCGCCTTATGATGATCACAAATATAAGCATGTCTTACATTTGGATCTAGAGCAAAGTTCATCTTCTTGCTCGCCACAATCTTCTGTATCCTAGCGCTAAATGATGCATTGCCTGCAACTCGATCACATCTGACTCCATCGTCCAACAAACAACATATAAATTTATTCGGCTCAAGTTTGATATTAGCTGTAGTTACAGTAACTGGCACTTGCGGTTGCTGGTGCTGTAGTTGGGGTACAGCGGGAGAAGATGTGGCCGGTATGGCCGTTGCTAGCTTGGATTGGGGTTGTGTGATGAGAGCCAGCGGAGCTTGTTGATCTAAATGTGGAGAGTTGATTGTCGATGTTTTTGTAACAATATTTGCCTGCGTTGTTATAAGTGCCTGAGGAGTAACAGTAGGTCTACTCAGGTTGTTCGCTGCATCCTTGATGGATGAGGGTGGTATTGGTCGCTGTGGCTGCAATGTAATGGTGTTAGCTTGGATGGTGGGAGTTACATTAGTTGTTGGTTGTTGCTGATGAATCTGTGGTATGGTCAACGATGTAGTTTGGACAGATGTCTTGTTCTGAGGTTGCGTGGTCAACGCTAATGGAGCCTGCTGTTCCAATGTTGGGGCAATCGTAGTAGTCTTTAATACTACGATTGCCTGGGTGGTGATCATCGGCTGAGGAGTTGAAACATTCTTCGCATTCAAACTGTTCGTATCAACCCTGATTGTGGGTGCTAACGCCTGCTGCTGTTGAGGCTGTAAAGGAACAGCATCAGTAGAAGTGACTGAGATATTCGTGCTTGGTTGTTGGTGTTGATTCTGTTGTTGAGGGGATACTTGGGCGACCTGTGCAGGCGATGGTAGGTGCTGAGGGGTGATGTTTGATGGGGTTTGATCTGGAGGTGCCGATGGCGGAGGATTGATGTTAGGTGGCTTCATCATATGATAGTGAGTTTTATAATGATTCGACCCGCGTTATGCTCTTCTCTCAAGAGTCAATGCTAGTATATGATAATAGAAAGTAACGTAGAAGGATTTTTGAATCTCTTTTTCATGAAATGGTAAACCCTCGATAGATTCGCAATAACAATGGTGTCTTCTGTGACGGCAAGAGAGTGAAAGAGAAGCAGGCAGAAAGGCAGAGGAGAGGACACAAAATAACACAACAGAAAGACACAGTGCGTAAGCGTGCGCATCGATTGTGCTGTTGCAACGAGTAGCGCGCCAGTGGAACAGTAAAGATTCGGAAAGGCGCGTGCTAGCGCTGTGCTCGGTAGCATGTCTGCAAGTGTTATTAGAAGGGCGCCTTGAATACTGCCGTCCTATCGTGTCCCGAAGGGGACGGATGCTGTAAAGTCCCGCCGTGCTAATGACTTTTTGTGACCACTTTCGCCCAAAAACGATCGACACATTAGGGTTTCTTCGATTGGAGGATGATTACTTCCGAGCCGATTTTGCAATTAAAAATTAGGGTTTAGCTTATAGTCATTGGACTCGTTGTGATGAACTCAGCTTGGCGCACTCACAAAGTACTCGATTGCCGAAAATAATATTTCGCTTGCACCAGGCCATGCGTGCACAAGTTTTTGATGCATGGTGCAGGCTGCGGTGAACTCGTGAATCGATCCCATCCCACTGGGCCCGCACTAGATACCCCTTCACCTATGGGCCAGAATTGACCGGCGTTTTCATGGACACAAAGTCTGCTCTAGTCTACCATGAAGTCTAGTTTTCAAGGTTTCCGCAAAGTGAAACCTGCCTTGACTTGAGTCAAATCGTAAAAACCAGGAATCCCAAGTCTCACAAGTTTGGGGTTCGATGGAGAGAGACAAAGAGAGTGAGAAAGAGGAGGGCGAACGAAAGTAGCAATTCTTAGCAGTCACCTAATTTATCAGTCTTGGGAATTTGCATGATATCAAGCTTAAAACTTGTATCCGGCGAAGATTCCATGAGAGTATTTCATTTTCCGATTTCTACATGTTCTCTTCAGTATATTAGCCTCTGACCATCTGCTGTGTCAATTAAATCAATTAAAAAATAGAAGGTTCACAATGACTATCAACAGAATGATGTTGATCATGATTGACAGGGTTTGCCTTCTCTTGAGCGACCTGCATGTAGCCACTAGCTCATAAACTTGAGGATTCTTGATTGCCGATTGGATGACAGGAGTTGTGACTATATTTTTCAAGTAAGATCCTAGCTTGATAGTTGTGTGCATTGATTGCTGCTGAGCGTTTCTATCGCTCGCGCCATCGGGAGAGCATATGGTCGGTGACCACAAGGAATCAAATTGAGCCTTGGTTATAGATTGGGGCTCGCCCTCCAATGGTTGAGCAACTATCATGAATTTATCACTTAATTTGTGTTCGACTAAGAGTACAACACTGATTGTTAGCATTGCACCAGGCGCCAAGATACCACGTGCTGGTTTGACAGAGTAACTGGATGGTCTATTGGACATGAGCTTGAAAGCTAGTGAATTCTTGTGACTTGGATTGAATAATGTTACTGTAGCATGGAATACATCGTTCAGAGCGTCATAACTGAACTCAAGATGTTCGTCAGGGAAAAGTCTTACGACCGAGCTCACCTCTTGTAGCAAATCGATATTGCTTAGCGCCTTGGACGCCGGTCTTTGGTCGCTTGTCGGTCGACTTGAGTCTTTCGGCTCACCAAGTCCAATGCTGCAAAGGGCTAGATCAGAAAGTAGATTCGGGGCAGTGGATGAATTGTTGATATATCTTGTGATTGAATCAGGTGGATCTTCGTAATTTGATTTGCTCATTGCTTCCTCAGCTTCGTCTAATAGAGCTTGGAATTTAGGTAAGATTTTGTCAATTTCTGCGTCGGTGATCCCGTGAGCGTTTGCCAATTTGAAGACGGATGGACATCCGGGCGGGATCCAGCGATAGTTGCGCCTACAATTGCCCTCCATGAAATCAGGTAGGTTATCTGGGTGGATAAACTCCCTTACGCTATTTTCGTCGCAAAATTTCACCCTATTAGCCAAGTAAGCCGGCAGCAACTTCTTGGCAATACTCCAAAAGGCATTTAGAACCCAAGGGAGTTTATAGACTACTATATATTGCAAACCGATTGGAGCATGCTCGGTAGCACACATGATCAGAAACTGTAGAAACTCTATGTCGCAATTGGCGTAACCCGCCCCTTGACAATCAAATACAATAACTAGACCCTGGCCATTGGTAATCCGATCAATCTTTTCGAATGTATGGACCAAGAAGTGCTTTTCAACCTCAACCATCTCGTCTATCTTCTGATGATATTTTATGCGCAGGTAGAGCACCAGATTGCCCTTCCTGTCATTCTCATAGGGAAACAAGGCGCCGATCTTGTAGAATTCCTGAGGAAACATGGCATCCTCTGAGATATGGATTCCGAATTCGTTCCTCCATTCCATCGTCTTGCGCAACATATCCATTGTATCATTGACACGTCTATTCCTGGCCAGCAAGTAACGCTTCAAGTACCAGTCATCAGTAGCCAGTTTAATCTTATCTCGTTCATTAACTTTGTCTGGATTCTGTTCGGCATATTCGAGGAATCTCTTACGAACCTCGGCCAAGGCTTGAGCGCTTTTGCTGCTACTGTTACCTTGAGGATTTTTGTGATCGATTGAAGTTGAGTCGTGGTTGCTGGTTCCATTTTGCCCTTTATTCTGGTTTGGATGAGGAGTGCTGGTACCTGTTGAGGGATTCACACTGTTTGCTTTCCTGAATCCGTTTGCTAAGATAGGGTGCTGTTGGTTGCGAGGAAGTCCATTTGCATGTGGAGGATCCTTGTGCAATGGGTCGCAATTATTTAGAATCAATTTTGTCGAGGCCATCTTGGAATAATCCTTCTGTTTTTGTTATGAGAGTTAAAATTATAAATACGGTTCAACGGAGACTCCAATTATAAGTTACATCGATATTGCAAGTAAAACTTTTGTTCTAAAATATCTCTGCCAGAGAGGCCCGTTTCAAGACCGCTTTAAGATAGTCTAAATCTATCTCAAGTTATTGCAACCGAAAAATAACAAACCCATCGGATCGGGTTCTAAGGCCCAGAGAAGTGTTGGCTGAGTCAACAAGTGCAAACACGCAAGCCTGTCTGATTGATACGCGCCTTTCTTTCAGAGTTGGTCCTATCTTCTTGGGTTAGCTCATAATCGCGACGGAGCTGGACGAAAGACTTGTTATTGCCACTTGTTAGTTGAGCAAGACAAGTGCGTACCTTCTTTGCGGACTGTAAGAACCAAGTTGTGCATTTTTGAACTGTAAAGCCGAGCGCACGCACACATTGAGCGCGGTCGGGCAGTCAGCCAAGCCGGCGCAAATGCGTGTGTGAGAGAAAAAACATGGTCTTCTTACACAGACAAGGGTTCGCCTGAAAGATTGCTAAGAAACTGGTTATGTCCTTATATTGAGATACTCAAACTAACCTCGTCAAGCTCGGTGGCAGATTCTATGCGCCTCTTAGTTAGTGACTCTCTATTATTTAGCCTGCTCTTGACACAACCGTGTGCGTCTTGGTGCGATCCCTTGTGGATCCCTTATAGTGTTTTGTGTACCTTAGCCCAAAGCAGGAATTCGAACGGGAAAAGGCAAAGGAGTTGCACATGAAACGTAACCAGCGAAAAAAGCAGTCCTACTACTTGACTACTGTTGAGTAACCGCTACGAACTTCCCATCTCCAGAGAAGACTGTCAATATCATGGCCACGACAACAGAGAATGCTAACGAACTCTAGAGCTCCGACGTTACCCAGTAACTGGCTCAGTCCTGCTAATGAGACTGAAACTGACACAGACAAGTTAGTGCTGAGTCTCACAAATAGCGTCGGCTTTCGTCAAACTGGGGGATCGTAAACTGTGACAACCCACGAAAGTCGACTAATTTGATGCATGGTCAATATCACATGTATGCTCGAAGTTCTGAGTCAATCTTCGATGCGAAGATGCGCTTGTGACATAAGTCGTTGAGGAGCATCGAACCAAGTTCAGGCTAGCATCTTCCTTTTTCTCATTCCAATCACCCTGTGGCGTGACGATACTTTCCATTGGAGTTGCCAGTGTGAAGAGCGATGTCGGTAGATTATGCTGCCGGCCTCAGTGAGTACGACGATCTCGGAGTTTGCGGGCTAGACGAAGTGAGTATCTTCTGATGAGTGCTAGACGGTGTTACAACCATAAATCGAAGTCTCATACTGATTGTCAACCCAATCTTCCCCATCTGAATCAACTCTGCCTCTCTGTTGCATCGTCATCGAGTATAGGTTTACGATAGCCGCGAGGATGTCGATAACAAGGTTAAGTTATTGTGTGGCTTGCTGGAACAATATAAGGGATCGTGTATTGTTCACGTTGGTGCTGGGCTAAGCACAGCTGCCGGTATACCAGACTTTCGAGGAAAGAATGGGGTCTGGACAAAGAAGTTGCGAAACACTCAATCCAATTCCACGAGCCACAGCTTGAACGATCTCGATGATCAGATTGATACTAAGGTGCCGCAAATCGCTACCGTAAAGAAAGAAACTGATGATGATAAAAAAGATCTCATAAAGCCATTCGACGAAACTGTTCCGACTTTCAGTCATCTAGCTCTCGGGGAGCTTTGTCGCCAGGGTTACGTCGGCTACATAATATCCCAGAATGTTGACGGTTTGTTTCTCAAATCCAACCTTGAAAGGAAGTACATAAGTGAACTACATGGAAATTTTTATTTGGACGAATGTACCATTTGTCGTTCCCGGTTCATCCGTTCGACTGCCAGTGAATCTATGAGATTACAGAAATCCCATAGGAGATGTCCCAGAGGCGATGGACTGTCTGGGAAACCATGTAAGGGATTTCTCCGTGATACAATTCTCGATTGGGAGAGTCCAATCCCTCATAATGAATTGAGACTTGCCCAACGCGAGGCGAAAAGATGTAAATTGCATCTATGTATTGGGACAAGTATGCAGTTACGTCCCTCCAAAGATCTGGTCTGCAACCCGGAAAGAAATAAGCATTCAAAGCTAGTTGTGATAAATCTGCAACCTACTCAATTGGATACAAGAGCTAACTTGGTGATTAACTTTTATGCGGATGAAATATTTAGAAGGCTTGTGGGCGAGCTAGCCCTGGAAGTAAGTCCGTATCGGGCTGACGAGGACCCTACGAAGGTGCCGGATCGCATAGGTACCATGTGGAGACGCTCGTGAATGAAATATGGCGAAATGAATAGCTTCATATGGTTTTTTTTCAACTATATATTGAATATGCTCATGATTACTCAGCACATTTGACTAAACTGAGATGGGATTTACATCAAACTGAATGACGAGTCTCTTGGCGCCCCCTATTCACCGCTGTCTAAACTGAAGACGATTCTTAGCAAGATCGCTATCATGCCGTCAAAATCCGGAGCCTTGATGATTTTGTATTCCTTGAGATAATTGTTACACTTTGGCTGGCGGCAAACAATATCCACTGTATTATCAATGACGCCTCTGTATAATCGGTGGACCATCTTCGCCTCGGCCGGGCAATCGGCCAAATTGCTCTGTATTTCTCGTTCTATATCACCGATCATGCAACAGAGGGCGTTAATTCTCTTCTCAGGCACAGGCTGTTGTGTTTCAATCGCCTTCAATCGAGCAGTGACACTGCCCATCCAATCGCGAACTGTCTTTTGATTCCTCCTGATGCATTGGGTTGTCTTGACGGTGTCTCCAGCCTTACTTCTGACGCACTCGCGCCTCCTCACTCGCTGAATGGAAGTTCCAACAGCTAAATAGTGGAACACGATCGACAAATGAGATTAGTTACTTTGAAATGAAACTAGGATGAGCTCTCACTGTTCGAACGAAGCTGTTTAGTCATAATCTGGGTTTACTTACTTGATATAACTGTCTTCTGGATACCTTTACCACACTTTCTGGATGTTTCCTTGATGCATCTCTCTGAGAAGCCAAACTAATTTTGGGAGGTTCGATTTCCGGAACGGAAGCGAAAACTGTCAGTTGACTAGATTGTATTGGAGGATGGCGGTAACATTCAAAGCATAATCCCTCTACTTACATCATCACAGAGTTTCATTGCGTCATCGTCGGTCTCTGGCCACTTCTCGAGCGTTCCGGCGAGAATGTCAAGCAGTGGCTTGGCGCAAGTGTCAACCCTTTTGGCGAGATCATTAAATGTTCCGCATGGCTCACTATTGGTCTTTTTGGCTAACCTTTCATAACTGGTATTAGAAACTGCCCGCGCGTTGTCAAAGCCGTGCACACGTTGATTGACACTGGAGCTTACTAGTATCAAGCCAACGAGGAAGATATTGATCGAAATAAATTTAATCATTATATCTTGACTTAAATTTCTCTATACTTTTCTTAAGTGCAACTCTAATCTAGTTAGAATCTCTCTTTGGGTTGACAATGAATTTGTGACTCCTCTTCTTTTTTCCTTCCTTTTTATCCTATTCCATCTCCCTCATATTGGCACTATTTGCTTCTGTCTCGAAGTCTGCTGATCAGGATCTTCATCATCCCACTCAATTCAATTTCCTCCTCCAGCCTCTATTGAGTTTCCTCATTATATAGTGGTTGAGCATCCAGTTTAAACAAGTCAAGAGCAAACAAAAGTTACAATTCGAGATGCGAGAGTGGTTCCTAAGAGAGAGAGAGAGAGAGAGAGAGAGAGAGAGAGAGAGAGAGAGAGAGAGAGAGAGAGAGAGAGAGAGAGAGAGAGAGAGAG
>Ga0058701_10003866_pt1 | contig 12011 bp, 11 predicted proteins | sample AgamicOrMae_FD_97039 | JGI IMG/M metagenome (GOLD analysis project Ga0058701, IMG submission 97039) | Agave microbial communities from Guanajuato, Mexico - Or.Ma.e | ecosystem: Host-associated > Plants > Phyllosphere > Phylloplane/Leaf | place: Guanajuato, Mexico | collected 2012-06-04 | reverse complement strand
GATCTCTTGAGCATGTCAATCAAAAGAAATAGTTGTTGTTGTGGGAAAAAATTACATGAAAAGCATGTCTGGATATTACAAGTGTCTCGACTGTTAATTGTGACTTTAAAATTTTTGGGATACAGTATATTCACTTGTTTGCGAGTGAATTTCGCTCGAAGGTTGAGAGCTTGAGCCTACCTAATCACTCCTTAAGTCTGCAGCTCGCAACTGATTTATCTCGTTCAGTTCTGGGAAAAACAAAACTTACCACAGTTCTTTACTAAAGCTGAATGTGCTCCTGATGTTTTCCAGCCAGTTATACTGCGGTTCAGAAAAGTCTCATTTGACATGTGAGACACTGGCATGATGATGTGTGACTGTACTTTTGCTATTATGCTTACTAAGCCTGTTAACTCCTAAAGAGGATAGATATCTATTTGACGTCTAAATTTCCTATGTTCATCAAAATTTCAATCCTAAACTAAACAGCGTTGGCTTGCTTATGCGTGATGTTAAACTAACAGTACAACAACTAACTTGTCAGTCCGCCGAAGATAATCGGACAAAATATTCGGGACCGATTGTTAGCATCGAATATACAACCTGATGTGTAGTTTACCCATTGCTAGCTTGTGTTAGGAAGTTTTGAAATGGTTTACAGGTTAACTCAAAACACTGTCTTGATTGCATAGTCTATTCGCAGTCTGTGAACTGCTGATGCTAGTCACAAAAACACGGTAGCCCTTTTTCATTTACATGGTCGAATAGTATAATCGAGCTTATTAATTAAATTAGATTGCATTTTCTATCTAGAAGAGGTAATAATTAAAAGGAGGGTTGAAATTCAGGGTGTAAAAAATTCAGACGTTTAATATAGCTCTATTTTCTGGAGGAAGTATTCCACAACGTGCCTCGATGAAGTTCCTCTTGTTTTTCAGGAAAACTATTGTTACTTTATTGTGGAAGGTTTTGGAATGCTGATAATTTCACTGTGAAAAATGTGTTGCTATACTAATGCCTTTTGTTCCAGCAATACATTTTTTAAGTGTCGTTTTGGCAGGTTTAGCGAGTTGCATGAGCGTATTTTGAACAAAAGATGTTGACAGAGAGGAAGAGCCGACCGCTATGTGTTACTAACTCAACAAATTCTTGTTGAAGAGAGTGCTTCCTGCTATAATTTTCACGAAAGATCTGTTTTTCCCATCAGTGTCATTTTTGCTCGCAAAAGATCTGTTACAACATGTAACCGTATTGTCTGATTTGTTTTCTTAATGCAGGGATTGAAAAACGTGATCGGACGTTGAATTAGGTACTCTTTAGCAAAAATGTCGGCTGGGATGTACGGACGATTCGTGAAAATGCCTTGTCTGTTCTGTTGTGTAAGCAGGTTGCTTTTGATTAACGAATCTCCTCTTGGAAACTCTTTTACTAACAAAGCACTTCACACGTTCGTTAACAATTGTTTTCTTTTACACAGCCAAAGTGATTACTATGTTGACAGTCTGTGCAATGTTTTGGACCAAAAATGTGCAACTTGCAACATTATGTTATTTTACAGGGATGCTACATTCATGTTGCTTGTAATGATTTTGATGCACATATGTATACTGTGAGCCTGCCACTCATTGCCTGACAGTTGATAGAACGGATTGTGTGAATTACTTTGTTCATGAAATGTTTTTGCTGTTACCTTGAAACAGGCATAACGGTTTGCAATATTGAAAGAAAACAATCCTCTTACTATTTTAGCAACTTTGTGAACACAGAAAACTTCTCACTAACGTGTCCAGAAAAGCCCCCTGAGATTTGAAAGGTGGTTTAATGTTTTACTAAACTGAATAAACATCTTCCGCAAGCAGAAAGGAGGAAGAAATATCAAAGATGTTTTGAATGTCCTGTAACGTCCTAATAAGCGATCCGAAAATTACGTCAAAAGTTCTATTAATCCCCCCCCCCCCAAATATTTAAAAATAGCACTTCATGTTGGTATTAAAACACCTATTTATGGGTAGCCGAACACCTGTTTCAGGAGTGAAGAGGTTTTACAGTTAGTTACTGTGCCTTGGTTGGTTTCTAAATAGACTCATCAATAGCCTTATAAAAAAACATGAGGGCTCCCCGTGAGCTTTCTGCCAATATGATATGGCTAATAACACCCAAGTTTATCTTGAGATCTTACTAAATCACGGTACAATTAAATTGTTCAATTTTCGTCTCCAATATGTGAAATGTGCCTCTTAAAACAGGACTTCAGTGCAGCCTATAGCTCAAACAAAAAATTAAAAGAGATTTTTTTTTAAAATAAGTTTTGTGTGAGCATTTAAGCAAGGAAGTGTGTTTTTGCAAAGCTCATTGTTTGAGATTTGTTTTTCTTTACAGAAACAAGCTTGTGAGCGTTGTGATTTTGTTTCAAGGTCTTGCCTAGTCTGTAGCATGTGGCATTGTGGGGCTGGGTTTTTGAGTACAATGGTGGCGGGTACATGATGTGACGTTGATTGTGTGACCATAAACTAAAACTGTTTGCTGTCTTTTGCTGTTGCGGCCCAGGAGGTACAGCTCCGTGTTCCTGTGTTGCAGCAACATGCCGCCCTGCTCGGCGGCCCGAACGCCAGCACCTGCCCGATCTGCCACAAGCTCTTCCTTCGGGGCGACGCGCTTGTTGAGCACCTCAAACTCGCTCACAAAGAACACAGTGCTGCCTGTAAGTTGCTTAGAATAGTGCACGGGGGTAATCCGGGGCGCATGTCCTCATTCTGTGGTGGTGGTGGTGGTCTTAACCCCGGTGGTGGTTGAAGGGGCTGCGTCGCGGAGGGCGCGGGCGCGTGGACGTGGTCCGCGTGCCCCGAGGCCTCCGACGACCGCTGCCCTCTTGGGCTCTAACGTAGTCACCCTTTCGTTGACCGTTGCTTTTCTTCGTCTCGCTGGCCACCCGTATGTAGCAAAGAGAAGGACAGCGAACCATCCGTGTCCCGTGTGCGGCAAGCACTACGTCAACGAAGGGAGCCTTCGCAAGCATCTGGTCTGCCACCCCGAAGCGTCGCACTTCTCCGGACCTCTCAGGATGTGGCCGTGCAACGTTTGCCAGAGTGTCTTCACTCACGAGCAAGGTGAGACGTCGAGACAGTCCTCGCCACGGTTTGCCTCTCAAAAGCCAAACGCTAATCTCTCTTGGGTAGCGTCGGTGAAGGCTCAACAGCGAGTCGGCGGCTCAAGTTCGGGTCGGGATGTTTTTGGACGGTTTTACAATTTAGCTGTCCAAGTACACCATGACTCGACTTCGTACCACAGATCCGTTTTTGAGTCTGTACCTGTGAACATCAAAGTGGCAAATGCCGTATCTTGGTCAGTTTTAGAAGGTTCACATTAAAAGCCTTACCAATTTTTTAAAAATCTCGCCAACCCGTTGCGTATGACATAGCTGTTTTGTGGGGTCTGGCTTGAAAACTAACCAGGATACTATAAAATTCCCGTTTTGGCTGTATTTCTAAAACAGATACGTTATCAGAGAATATTTTCCGCAAGAATCCATCGTAAAATCTCAATCTAAAACTGAGACAATTTAGTTGCGGACCGAATGAAGGTCCCACTTTTGCTTGAAATACTTAAGTAGAGTAGATTTGTGTAAATATTCGAGGACCATTAGAAAAAAATATCGTGCTAAAAAGTAAACCATCATGTGAAAGGCCTACAGCAAATTGAATTTACAGAATGGCATAACTTTATCATTTAAGGACAAGTCATGTAAATTGAGGCAATCCCTGGCTGAGTGGGCTTCCACCTCCCCCCCCTCAAAAAAATAGCATCCAATGCATGGATTCTCCGAAAAATACCTGTCATTGAGAGGCACCCAGTCAGCGAAAGAAGATGAGCAATGTTCAACTGTTGAGACTCGTTCGATACCACCATGATACCAACCACCGGACCACAGAATGTTGGAAGTGACTGTACCGATTGTTCCAATTAGCCCGGTTACCGGCAGTGGCAGCACCAAAAGCCAAAACACTCTGCCAATCCGAAGGAACAGTCAAATCAAAGATCTGGTGACAGCTTAATTTGCATGCAGTTACCTAACACGGCTAAATTTACTTCTGAATTTTGGTGACGGGGCACGGTATAACCTGGCGCCATGAAACGCTACTTTGAACTCATTTCGTTTGTACACAAAGAATATGGTGAGAGAGTCAAATTAAGTACCGGTACTTTAAATCAACATTGTGAAGAAATGGCAACTTGTAATTTTAAAGCAGCGGATTTGATTCCGAATGATTGTATACTTTGGGTATTGGGCACCATCCCGTGTTATGAGCCCTAAATTGTTTTGGCACTATGGTGTCTAACTTAAATGTATAATTGATTAATAAAAGGAAAACTGTAGTGTCGGGAATCTTCCCGCTTGGAAAAGTTTATTTTGGATAAAATTACGTGCTATGAACGTAAAAATAGTGGGGGTAGAGTATCCTTGGCGTATAAATGCAGAAAAAATCACAATGGAAAAATACACCCTTTAATACGTGCAGAAAAAAATGAGTTCAAAGCTCGGCGCTTCGGGGTAGTTAGATTCAGGAACGAAAAGATGCTGCTCCAGTGGGCCAACACGGGTTAGTAAATATTTATAAGAAAGCAAAACAATAAAAAAAAAAGAAATTGTGAAGAAAAATGAAACAAAGTTGACTCAGAGAATCAACTGTTCAGGAGATTAGAATAAAAGCACAGCCTTGTATAACGTGACGCGAGAACGTTCCGTAGCCATAACCTAAAAAAAAGAGTGGGGTTAGAAAAGCGCGAGCGCACAGAAAAAAAGGCGGAGAGCGCCATCTAGCGATCGATACTCCAACCTGTATAAAGCACGCGAACGAAGTTTCGCTTTTCGCCGCTAGGAGCGCTAGTCGCTGGAATAAAAAATGGGAGGGGATGGTCTGGAAGAACGGCCCACTGGAGCTAAAGAGAGGCACGGCCCGGACGATCACCGCACTTTTTGCCGCGCATTCACAAAACCTAGGCGGCGGTGGCGCGCAGCCCTCTCAAATGCGGCGCGGTCGGTTGGGGCAGCGGCAGCATCGCGCAGGGCGGCAGCGGCCACCGCTCCGCGCATGCCTGCTAATTATGATCGTCTTTTGTTTTGGCATTTTTCGGCAGCCATGGCTCACTGCGGCTGGAACAACGGGCTCATAAAAATTGCATTGATTAATCTCTTCTCTGCGTGCGTACGAGTTGCGACGCAGCGAAAAGAATAATTTCATACTTTCTAAAATTTGTTTGTTTTACTATTTATAGCCTGTATTAAAAACAGCTCCTATTGGATAATATAGTAGGGTTAAGTGCACAAGAAAAAAAATCGATCTGTGATTCAAATGTTTTTAATAGGGCTTTCTGGGTAATGTTGACGTCTAATATTTAATGGGTTCCTCTCAATTGCAGCAAGAGATACTGTACAAATATAGATTGCTCCTTGAAAAGAAGACCAGACGCTTCCATAAGATCCCGGATTAAAAAAAAAACTAAATTCATTAGTGGTCTTAATGACGAAAAATGTTCACTAACGATTTTTTCTGTAACATTTTGACTACGAATGTCATTGATGTAGGATAGACCACCAGATTTGATTTTTTCGGCCAATATACCATGTGAGTTGCGAGCCCCTGATGATTTTCTGAAATGACGATACAACCTGCTTGACATGAGAGCCATGCGTGTTGCCTACTACGGGCTGGAATCCATGCTTTTCAGCCTGTAGTGGACAACAAGCGTAGCACTCGTGTCGAGCAGGTTGTATCGTCTTTTCAGAAAATCCTCAGGGGCTCGCAACTCACATGGTACATTTTAAATTGGCATTAGCAACGGTTATCCAACTTAACCTGCAAAACAGTTTGGTTTGGACTTATAAGTGCTAAATCTTGTTACAAAAATTATAGCGTTGTCCCATCTCTATCCCAGCAATCCATTCGCCTAAATTATTTACCGGTACTCTTTTACCACCCAATAAAAAGTTACAAATGAAAAGGTGGCATCGAAATTTCGCTGATACCCCTTGAAGTGAATGGCCTCTGAAAGCGGAAAACTGGGATGTTCAGTTTTGCGACTTGGAGAAGAGCCAAATATTATTTGTCAAGTACCTTGGGCGTTAAAGTGCAACAAATCGGTTTTTAAGTTATTGATCCGGTTACATATTTCAATTATCGATGTTCGATAAAAATTAATGACGTGATCTCATCAAGTGCACATATAAAGTTGGAATAAAGTAATAAGTCGGAACTTTTAAATTTAATATCTTGAATTCCATCTCGTGGTACTTGTTAAGTCGTTCGAGAATATCCTGCCAATCTGCGATTGGAAACGCAGTGCTTTTACCGGCATGTTTATGAAATGGCTAACGCCAGTTGTGAATTGAGTAAACGCCTTAGGGTTTTCGGTTGTTGTGTTCGATTTGGAATATATATATAGGAGTATAAATAAGAACAGGAACATGTTAAAGGAGCTCTAAATTGAACGTGTTGTTGTGTTGTTGCGCAGGGCTACTGACTCACAAGCAACTAATGCAGACGGACCCAAAACACGCGTTCGCGGCCCAGTACATGCGAGAGGCCGCCGACAACCGGCTGGCCATGGCGGCCCTCGGCGGGCCACTCGGCGGTGCGCTTGGGGGCCACTTGGGAGGGCACCTGGGGGGGTCCCTCGGGGACGTGGCAGCGGCGGCAGCAGCGGCGGCAGCGGCGGCCGCGGCCGCGGCCAACGCTGGCGGGGGCGGCGGCAACGGAGGAGGGCCCTCCTCGCTGTGCGCCTCCCCCTCGGGTCAATCCGACTCGTCTTCGGGCGGCGGTCGCCTCAGCTCAGCAGGATCGGAGTCCGGGGTTGTTCTAAATAACAATAATAATAATAATAATACGACGAGCGCCAAGTTGGCTGAGCTCATTGGGAACAGGATTAACAACGGCCACCTGCACCAGTCAGGGGTGAGTATCAGATGAAATGCCAGCAGCAATCAGCTTCCCGACAGGCGAGGTATAGTAACGTTGGCAATCTTGTTTGGCAGTATGGTCCGGAGGATCTCCACTCAGCGTCTCGCATGGCCGCGCTCGCTGCGGGGATCGTGGGCCAGTCCTCCGGAGTGAACATGGACGCAGCCCATGTGGTCCAGGCTGCGGCCGCCGCCAACCTGGCCGCGGCAATTCGCATCGGCTCCATGACGTCTCCGCCCCCTCACCGGAGCGCGTCCCCACCGCCGCCGCTCGGCCCCGGGGAGAACGCGCTGTCCCAGGCCCACGCCCAGGTGCAGGCGGCGCAGGCCCACGCCAACGACAACGCCAACGCCGCCTTCCTCCAAGCCCAGGCCCAGTTCGCGATGAACGCGATGCGGGCCCAGATGGCAGACTCCATGGCGGCCATGCGGCCTGGCATGATGGATTCCCTTCACCCGATGCACGCCCAGCAGCAGCAGGCGCAGGCGGCGGCCCAGCGGGCGGCGCATCAGGCGCAGGCCCAGGCGCAGCACGCGCAGCAGCAGAGTCACCACCATCAGCAGCAGCTGGAGAGCCTGAAGCAGGCGCAGCAGCAGGTGCAGCAGGCGCAGCAGCAGCAGGCGGCGGCGGCGCAGCAGCAGAGCCAGCAGGCGCAGGCGGCGCAAGCGCAGGCACAAGCCGTTGCGGCTGCGGCGCACCGCCAGCAGCAGCAGGCGGCGCAGCAGCAAGAGGCTGCGCTGCGGATGCAGCAGGCTGAGGCGCTGCTGCGGTCGCAGGCGCTGCGCCTGGCGGTGGCGGCCGTGGCGCCCGGCGGCCCGCTGTCACCCGACTTGACAGAGGCCCTGCGGTTACAAGAGCAACGTTTAGAGCAGGCCATTCGCCTGCACGGCGACCTCCGCCTGTCCCTGGCGTCTGTCTCCCCGCCGCACAATTCGTCCGTTGGGGGCGCCGGCGGGGCCGGGGGAGGCGCCAACGGTGGTACCTAAAGGGCCTAAGAAATTGCGCTATTGTACAATGTAAATGTCCTGTGTATAATGTGTGCGTGCGAGCGAGCGTGAGAGCAGAACAACTTGTACAAACTAGTTACATTTTGTTAACGAGTGATAACGGGAAAATTTAAGTTGATTCGTTATGGTAGTCTTCGTTCCAGCCCCCAGTAGTACAATTTCGGGAGCCCAAAGCGTTAGACAAATATTTTTCTTGAGATTTGTTGACGAGGACACTTAGACACTGTAGGTTTATCACCGAGTACACCAAGACTGGAAGATATAATATATTTTATTTTTTTGGGCTGTGAGGGTTTTTTACGTGCGAAAAAAAAGCAAAAGCGACAAGAAGGATGTGCAAGAATTGATCCTCCAATATTGTCTTGGGTTCGATGTGTTCCTATACATGTATGCAATATTATGTACTGATTTAGTTCCTTTTTGTTGTTTTGTTACGAAGATGTTTTCTTTTTTAATTCGGGGTGCGCCAGCCCCAGAGTTGCCCCAGCAATATCAAACTTAGTCACCAAAAGTTTGTCTTGTTAAATCAAAGTATCCATATTCAAAATATTACTTTTTGTTATGACAGAAGAATTGTCTAATTTAAGTTGATTATATTTATTATATCTTTTAACAAATCTATGCTGTACAGAGAGAAATGTTATTTTGTAACAGTTGGATAATTTAAATATTTAATGACAGCAGAAAAGTGAAATGCTCAACATGAACCAAAATGGCGTCGTCACTCCTTGAAAATTGGCACCATCGTCAAATCTCACCAACTTTTTTTTTAAATTTACTTTTGATCAGTTTTTTTTTCTTCTGTGTGTGAGAAGTGAGAATGTTTCCTACAATAGCTCAGTGTTTCTTCTAGCATATAATCAAGTAGCAATTTTCCGTTTCCAATGGCAAACTGGCAAAATTCATTCATTCCTTACCCAAACCGCGCCTTTGCATCATTGAATTCTCTCCCAAAAGTACAGCAAATATCTTGGACAACCTGCATGTCAACCGTCGAAATTGAATGAACCACCACATCACCTTTCTGGCCACCCATGTATTATAATTTTTCAATAGCCAGCCACATATATAGTTCTGTACCATATACTCGGTCTCGTTTACAATAGCCCATTGCAGCCGCGCTAGCCCTCGCTTTCGCCATCGCCTTCGCCATCGGCGTCGTCGCAAACGCCCTCGTCGATGGAGTCGTTGGTGCGCGGTTGTACCATATACATACATTTATACAAATACCACAAACGAACAAGTTTTCTCGAGCGTCAAGCGCAGATAAGTTGTCACAGAAGAGTTGCTCATTGGGCGACGATCATACCCTACCGTAATTATAGTGGGTTTGCATACATTGTTAGTTATAGACTATTTACAAGGCCCTCATTACTGTATATTATCCAAATTTCCCACATGTACAATAGCCCAATACATAAGCCACGACGTTTATGTACCATATTCACAACCATTGATAGCTCTGCCATAGCCCAAGCCGGTGGCTCCGCGCCCAAGCCGGGCCACCGGACCCGGATTCCACAACTCAGACTGTACCGTATCGTACCGTGCCGTAGCGTGCCGTACCGTTCCGTGCCGTTCGTTACGTACCTGCCGGTCGCGGACGCGGTCGACGCGTCGCGTCGTGGTCCTCACAGACCCCACCGACACCGACCATGGGTCGCGCCGGCTGCCGCCCGCCCATGGACACTAAATAGTCCATGACTACGATGTGATGCGCGCTCCCGCTATCCAGGTGTAGGCCTATCCACACCGCTGCCAACGGCGCTGCCACCGGATAGATATCTCGGGTCGTCGCGTACCATTTTAGTTTTCCGTTTCTTCAGTTCCGTCGTCTCATCTGCCCAGGCGACGCGTTCGTTACGGCTTTCGTTTATTCGTTCGTCCGTTTCTTTGTTCCTTGTTCCTCTGCCTCGGAGGTTTCAGTTACGTTTGTTTGGTGGCGGGTCAGCGTCTTTCCGTTACATCGTTCCCCACGTTTCTGTTGACCGCGCTGACCGCTAAACGCCACCTTTCCATTGCCAGCAGTTTCTTTTCCCTTATTCACATCACTTCCGTGGATTCGAATCCTCCGTTTTTCAGGATGACACAAGCTGGAATATGTTTTTTATTAGTAAGCATGCTCTCTTCCAACCCTCGGAATCTTCCGACCCTCCCATCCTTTGAAAGCTTGGGGTCTCTTCTCTCCTCTTCTCCTACTTGCGTTTCCCTCTTCTCTTCTGCATTTGCCAACCTTATCAGTCCCACCGGCCTCCCCGTGACGCCGTAGTGGTTTCAATATACAGTATCCGTAAGCCATATGTACAAGTGTTGCGTTCAATCTGCGGGAGCGGCTGAGCCGTGGCTGAGCAGCGCGTCCCTTCAGGCCCACTTCACGCACTGCCCATTCCTCTGCAGTACTCATTTCGCTTCACTTCGAAGACGAGTTCCTCTAGAAAAGCTTTTCCAAGTTGAATGATTCCTTTGCTCTTACCGAGCCCCTCTTCTCGGTCCACGCTTGGCCAACTGGGATACAGTGCCACACACAATGTATCAGCTCACACCACATTTTTTTTTCGTTCCTCCTCTAAGTGTTATAATTATCTCGCTGCCCCGATTTCCAGCAGATCTGCTTGGCAAGCAGGCGTCTTTTGCTAGATTAGCTACAGGTAGTTTACAGTAACAGAAGAGATCAGTTGAAGAGTCACCCAGTTGGCGCCAAACATGGACTCGAATGCAAAAGTGACTTGGAAGGCGCGCTCAGTCTAAGCTCTCCGGCCCATCCATGTAGAACAACCGTTTTGTTTGTGAAAGCGTTCAGCCAGTTTTCTTTACAGATATGTAACCGATCCATGTTGTAAAAGTTCATCACTGTGGAAGCATTCCGTTTTACCTGTTTCGTGTTAATGTTATCTTTGTTTCGAGTTGTGTTTCTGTTTGAAATCATCGCTGTTTTTGTTCACAGATCCGTGTGTTTCCTTTCTTTCTGCTTTTAGAGTTTAAGTTTTTCTACTGTATGTGTAATGTGACCGCCTTTAGGTATCTTCATTTCCCATACATAAACTTTTATCAACTAGGTATGAATGTGTGTATGTGCCTACCAGAATGGTAATAGATTAATACCATCGATTTCCGTTGCCCCGTTTTTCACACCTTTAGCAGTTCATTTCACTTTTCAAAGCGACAAATCGTTGAAGACTTTCTCCAGTAAACGTACAAAATCGGTTTTTCAAACGGTCGAATGGAGGGTTTCGTTTCCTCCGAGAGGAAAAAAATTACCAATCCAAAGGCCCAAGTATACGATCCATATATGTGCCAAATATAATTAATTCGTTATCAAAAGTAAATGTCTTTTTTCTAGTCATGTAATGAAAACAGACGATACCCTCCATGGCCGTTGTGTGTGTGAGCCCAGTCTTTCTGTACCATTGTGTTTATTCTGTGTGTTTTCGAAGTCGTCACCGGACGATTTTTTGCAGCTACGACGGAAGTAATTAGCAAGATAATTATAACATGAGTTATTTTAATCATTTTTGGAGGCTGTTTAGATGATAGCGATATTCCAGGGACGGAAACTCCTCTATATTAGCATAATTGCTGCACTATATAAAAGGAAAATTTAAAATTATTGTAAAAATATGCATTTATAAATTTGTAAATTAATCTCGTGGTTATATTATAAAATACTATTGCAATTTAATGTAAAAAATGAAATAACTGATTGTTTGGTCGAGCTGCGCACGGATGTCCTATAACCTTGTGTGTGGTGCGTGTGTAATGGAGACAGATACATGAAAACAGTTTACAACTGACTTTTTCTTTCAAACCTCATCTTTCTTCAACGTCGATTATCGCCTTCACAATTTCGTCTCCATTTCCAACCTGATTAGGGTCCTGAGAACGAGTAACCCATTTTACTTCCATGTCAATGGAAGTATTGGCATCGTGCAAAAAAATCGACTTTGAGATAAGACCGGATTTGGGATGTACAACCCTCAAAACGTCGAGAAAAGTGGTTTTGGACAATCCGTCTGTGTGTCTGTCTGTCTGTCCGTCCGTCTGTCTGTCTGACCGTCTGTCTTGCTGT
>Ga0058701_10003865_pt1 | contig 12011 bp, 3 predicted proteins | sample AgamicOrMae_FD_97039 | JGI IMG/M metagenome (GOLD analysis project Ga0058701, IMG submission 97039) | Agave microbial communities from Guanajuato, Mexico - Or.Ma.e | ecosystem: Host-associated > Plants > Phyllosphere > Phylloplane/Leaf | place: Guanajuato, Mexico | collected 2012-06-04 | reverse complement strand
GTTATTATAAGGCCTCCCATTTAATTCGCTGCACGCACGCTACGATAAAATTTAAAATTTTAGTTCCCGAGAACTTCATTGGCGAAGCACTTAAGATGTAAGCAGCAGAACCATTCCTCCCCGTCATTTTCTTGTGCGATTCATTTCTCTGGTAGTATCATGATCAAAGTTAGGAACTTGAGTACGCAGCGCTCACACGCGACCTCGCTTACTCAAAGCTCGCCTTGGTCAACAGGTCTTTGCATTGCTTTGAGTTAACTCTAAAGCCATATTTGTTGGTTGGAATTCACAGAGTTCCAAAGTTCAGGAAGACATTCCTTTCTGACGCATGTCTAATAATTTAAACTGCTCAATGATGATTCCAACAGCAAATTTCCGATTGAGTCCTCCTTCCGGTCTCCACCTCGAGGGAAATAGTTAATGTTGGATGATTCCTCTCTAGAAAACTCCGGTTGAACTCCTGAGCAGGTCTCCATGTCATTCCTAGTCAATGTTTCAAACATGCTCACCTCAGTTTTACCACAACGAAACGGAAATGCTATTAATGAATTTTCAACGATCCCTCATGACAGGTTCAGGCGCCCATCTGACAAGTCAATGTTGGATGACTCCCACGGCAAGGTTATTCTGTCACGCTCCCACTCACGGATCACAGTATTGGATGATTTCTTCGGTAGATTTCTGCAAACATCCGCAAGGTATTTCCCAGTCTTGGATAGTTTCTCCATCGACGCTCAACCAAACTCCTGGGGATGTCTCAGAGTTGGATGATTTCCTCAGTAGGGCTCTCCAAACATCCGCAGGGTATTTTCCAGTCTTGGATGATTTTTCCATCGACACTGAACAAAACTCCTGGGGATGTCTCACTGTCAGTGTTGGATGATTTCTTCAGTAGAGTTCTGCAAACATCCTCAGGGTATTATCCAGTCTTGGATGATTACTCCATCGACGCTCACACTTCTGGGGATGTCTCAGTGTTGGATGATACTCCCGGCGAAGTTCAACCCAACTTCTATGCATGTTTCGGAGTTAGATGACTCTCCAAACATGTCTGCTTTCGTGTCACCGAGGAAGCCGTGATTCGAGCGAGGGTCGTACGAAGTCAATCACGCGACCCAGTTAATTCGCAGCTGAGATAGCGCGAATGGTTTAATGAGATCGCGGTGGTCAACCGGAAGGGCTGCGATGGCGCGCGCCGCGACTTCCGGTGCCACCCTACCATTAACCGAGTGCCCCTTGACACCTGCCATCTGACAGCCATCGGACGACGCCGACGCCACGCCGCCCGAAGCGGCGTCATTATACCATGACTAAGCGAGGGAAAGACGTTGTGCTTTACCTGCTGCTCACAATATTTTCTCGAGGGCCAGAGACAGTTGAGAAAAATCTGCAAAGTTCTCCTGTCCGTGTATGGTTTTGCTCGCATCCTCTATTTTTGTATTGACTTGTTATGGGAAGTGTAGGTCAAGAATGTTGAACGCTGGTGTATGTTTTGCATGCTCTGAAGCATCGCTTCTAAATTTTCAACGGAGACTCAAAAACTACTCCGGCTAGAGAGGTACTAACCACACTGAACCTAACGTAACCTCACTCACGAAACTCGAGTCAGAGGAAATCGCTGACATTCACGCACTGCGACTCTTACTGTTGCTGATGCATGTCTAGAACCTGACCTTACTTCACCTAACCTCACTATTTTCAGCTTCAAGGAAATCGCGAAGAATCAGCGTATGCACACTTATTTTCGGCACTGACTCTTACTGACCTCTGCTGATGCATGTCTAGAACCAGACCTTACTTCACATAACCTCACTATTTCCAGCTTCAAGGAAATCGCGAAGAATCAGCGAATGCACACTTCTTTTCGTAGACTTCTACTGATTCCGATTTCAACTCACTTAATCATAATAATGATTGCACATACCATGCCGTACTACAAACAAAGTAATTATCGAGTCTTACTTGTCGTACAACATGCTCTTTCCCTAAGAAGTCAAACACGTGCCGCATCACCTCTGTTAAAATTCGAACACAAATCACGTGATTAATTCATAGCGAATCACCGGGAAAATGAAAACTAATTTCCATTTCCAGTCCAAACACGGGATCTTTTGTAAGCCCGACCGCGACGAGCATTTCCAATTTTGAATCGCATGCGCTAACAGAAAAAGTTTGATTTATGGCCACGAGAGGGAGCGCGAGAGAAAAAACGAGATGACACGGGAGCTCAGCTGCTCGGAGGCGTGTTCGGAGTTTGAGAGCTAAGAGGGTCAATTTTTGGATCGTGAGGGTTACGCTGTATTATCTCGTCTATGATGAAGGCATTATGCCGAAAACACACCCACTAATACGCACGTCAACTTTGTTCATTGGCTGTTCACGCCTATATAACCTTTTGTATGGGATGGAAACACCCCTCTGTCACCTCTCAGATCAACTCCCTTCAAGTAAGACAGTTTCATTCTCAAAAGAAACTTGATGCAGGTCTTTAGCTTACGTTTAGTTTCATTCAAGGAGATGATGTCCTTGTTTCCTTAAATGATTTCCAAGTAATATGGTCGGTATTTTACAGGAAATAGCCGTTTTTTTCCATGGCCTATGATTAACAGTGCCTCTTAACATGAACATGTCGTTTGAAGCAATTATAAATTATCACATTTCTCTTATGAATTCGAGTGTAATTCAATCTTTCCTAAGTTAGGATTTCTTTCGATAGCCTTCGAAGACTGTATTAAAGTCAAGAAATGGTTTTACTGCGTAAAACGAGTGTTGGGAACAGGTAAAATTGTTCTATCGGGAAATGTCGAGGTAAAGATTACGCAAATCAAGTCTTTTATCGATTCCGTCGCTGAGATGATATTTGCAATGGATAGAGAACTGTCCCGAGAGGTGGTTTGGGTTAGAAAAAATGCTTAGACTTCATTCCAGGTATCTCGAACGCGGGCATTTGAAAGTTCTGAGAGTTTGTGACAAAATCTTTCGTTAAATAACCGTGTAAATGGGCTTCGTTTAAATTAAATGTTAGTTTAGCCGACACAGTTGAGATAGGCTTTTCCGAGGCTTGAGAAGAGTTTTTTTTCCGCGTCTGAATCAAAAAAGGCTGGCGGGTCTGAAGTACGCTGTCGTCGTAGGCCCACGAGCTCGTTATCTTATTGAAACTGCCAGTTAAAATTGTAAACAACTTTGATCTTTCCCCTGAGCTTCGCTTTCGCAGAGTCCTTTTGCGAAAGGAGCTCGCATTTAATGAGAGGGAATTCGCATTTTAATTGGTGCGCTACCTAAGAACTGTCCGCGCTCTCACGCTGTAATACCTCTATCATTTCTAACAGCGTCGACTGTGAAAATTTACACTTTCTAGAAAGCAGAATATTTTAAGGTGGTTCCAGCTATGAGTTACGTCGACAAAGGCGAATCCGATAGGATGTCCTTCATTTGACACTCTCCTGCGTGCGTTCAAACCCGCTACGCGGTAATTACGGCAAAAAAACCGTACATTGCACAGCTTTTCCTGGAAAAACTAGGGCTTTAAATAAGCGCCTTACAAATCACGCACCCTACTGCGTTCTCGTAATTTCGCTTACATTGAAAACTGAAACTTTAATCACGACAAAAACTTATGTTTAAAGGGAGAAAAAAAGGAGAGAAAACACGATCCAAATCGAATCGACTTGCGGTGATCGCATCATTAGGTCAAAGTGTTTACACGCGTCTAGGGTAACCCGCGTGAAGAAAAAAACACTATTAGATTTTTAAAGAACAATGTGACTGTTTCGCGGCGCAGGGGAGCGAGCCTAATGTCACTATTAGACAATGTGTCAGAGTTTTGTAACCCGTTCGGATGGGAGGGGGATTTATTAGAAGCGTATAAAATAGCATTCGTACGGCGAATCGTGTCATTGTGTGGACTCCCATGAACTTGTGTGGTTGGAGGGTTGAATGAAACGGTGGTGGGCGGAATTCAGCTCATCTGACCCTCAGCGGCTGTTATTGTGTGACGAGGAAAAAAAAAACGGTTCAGCGGTAGGAAACGCCTATCTGGTAACGCGCAAAACGATAGAATTGTGCACATTTCGATATTACTCTCCGTACCGTGCATAGCTTTTCATACCTACAAAAATCCTTCAAAGAACTTGACAAGACATAAGAATGAGATTTTGCGGAATTGACTTTTCAGTTAAACCTCTCACAGTCTTACAAACAAACAAAAAACACACCTTTTTTTTAATCTTCCATTTGAACTTTGAATTTTAACCCTTTCGAGAAGAAAATGCAACATTCTGGCATAAAATAATAAATAAAAATCCTCCTCCCTAAAAAAAGGAAGAAAAAGAGGAATTGGAAGCACAAGTGGAAGAGGAAGGAAATGAGAAAGAATAAATAGGAAGAATTTTATTAACGACAATTCACATAGAAAATTATCAACTTCTTAGGAATGATGGTTTGAAAAATCCCATTGAAAGTGCGACGGTTCCTAAGGCATTAAAAAACTGAGAAACAAAAGTGGATTGGCAGGCGGATTGGGACAATCCACAAGCAACGGAGAATTCCGCTCCCCTCTCTGCATATCGCATCCGAAAATAATCTCGGAATATCGCGATCAAATACGTCATCTCGTGGAATGGAATGAAAGCCGGTTGAGTTTGTCGCGTGTTGACTATCGCGCTCTCTCTCTCTCTCTCTCCCAGCGAACCGCAAACTGACTAATCGTCGTGATACGAGATGCAAAGGAGTTGCATTAATCTGATTAGCGCGCCTTGAACCAATTGTCCGCATCTACAAACAATTTCCGCTTGGATGCTTCGGTGAGACACCCTTTCCAGCTCTATTCACCCCGACCTCGCAACAGAGGTTTTGTTACACTTACTGGATGAGGCCCAATCGTCAACCACTGAAGTAAACACTCATGATCTTGAGTATGAACATCTCCCATGGCTTCCAAAGCATCCACTACTTTGGACCAACAGCTCCATAACTGTCATAAAAGTGTTGATCATCAAACTTTCCTGTTTACGATTGGAGGAAGCACAGGAGGATCTTGCAAACCTCAACTAACCTTAGGACGAAGTAGATGACTAGCAGGCATCTTACGTTCACGTTTTCCTGTGTATCCTCCACCTCAGCGAAGAAACGTAGCTGGAGATGGACACTAAAGGAAGCCTAAAGCTTATAGCTTGAATTTATAAGGAGTTCCAACTATGGCACAGCTGCGTCTAAGTTCTGTTTAAGTCTAGTTATTCGGACTTCAATCCACAATACGTATAGTTGTGTGTGTGCTTTCACGAATAACTTTTTTCCAGTTCGCAAGCCAGAGTCCACCTTCGGGAAAGTTCGCCGCACCATGGCTGCCCACAGCTCCGAAGTTCGGAAGCTCACTCCGACTTTGAGGGCGTACTTCCCATGCGGGATATTTGTAAATTGTGAAGAGAGAGGAGGCGTTGACGCGGAAGGCTTGTCATAGCCGGCCCGGGGACTCAGTGACGATGTCGCAGCAGGGTCGAGGGAGCAGGGGTGATGAAGATGTCAGCAACAGCATCATAATAATCGGCTAGCTGATAATCTCGGCCCAACAGCTGCAAGGGGTGTGGATCTCCCCGTTCAATGAAGAAGAGTAATAACGATAAACGCGTTTTTTGAGCGCGTGCTGGCGACACAGCGGCGCGGTGCGGCCGGCGGAGCGAGCGTGAGACGGCGGCCATGTGACACACGCGTGCCCGGAATTCGGTCACGGAACCTAAGGGTTACTTCTCTCAATTAATCATCCAGGGTTTCGCGGTTTTCGCGGGACTCGCTATTCCGCTGATAATTTGTTTCAACTCATCACCTATAGCATATGTTTCAACTTCACTGATGTATGGTTTATCAGTTTATTAAAAAATCCCTGTACTCATAATCCACGTGTTCATAAGCACGGCACGGATATCCAAAAGTACTAATACCCACGAATGATAATGATATATTTATACACCTCCAGTATGTATTAATACATCAATATATGGATTGATACATCTTCATATCTGTGTATTGATACATCAAGTTATATGGATTGATACATCTTTAAATCGTTGTGTTGATACTTTTCGATAAATGGATTGATACATCCGCCTACATCTGATTATTGATGTATCCATTCAGAAAATATCGATATAACCTAATTTCTTAATAACTATTAAATCATAGATTCAGATATTACAATATTCATATATCCAGGTTATGTTGATACGACGACGAGCAAAACACTTTTATAAGATGGATATTGGAGTTGTGTTGGGGTTTGGTAACCAGGTTTTTTCGTGCTTTTTTTGTTCTTTTTTTTCGTTTTTTTTCCCTAAGGTCTAATAATTTTTGTTCTTTCACGATCTTGTTCAATGTGAACGGTTTTTTCATTTTATATTTTTATATAAATATATTTATTATTATTTTTGTAAACTAGTGAATATCTGTTTGGATTCATAAGAAAAAATACTAGGAGGAATAGCGACTGATTCCGGAATTCAAAAGTACGTGCAACGAAACAAGTAACTTAAATTCTCGCCACGATTTTTCAGGGACCGCAAAAATGATAAGATTTGCTGAAGGCCTGCGTTTACGGCAGCCACGCACGTCGACAGAGTCAACTTTAATAAGGACAAACGTAAATTCTGGAGCCAGCTGTAGACTAGTCTAGCTGATATGTGACGCCATGGCCTCATCACATCTGCAGCTGCGAATAATTCGCAGCTGCTAGCTGCTTCTCTGATTCGCTTTAACCTTCTTGACAGTTGCTGCACGTAGGCATAAAACGCAATTGGTAATTAGGACGTTAATGGGATTTAATTAAAACTCCCCACGTCGCAGGCAGCCACCCTCTCTCTTCACATTTCTTCGCCGTGCAATCACAACTTCTTCCTCTTATCATTTCATTTTCACTCATCTCTTTGCAAGACTTGCATATTGAAGGTGTAACCAAAAAGTTACAGAGATGAAAACTTTCAACAAAGTCTTCCCTTTAGCAGAGCTGCTATGAGAGTTTTACTCTAAAATTTACGATTCAATAAATGTAAACGTTCGGAATACATGCAATATTTTTAAAATATTCTTTATTTCGGACTGTCAACCGAAATAGGAATATTAATGAACCAAGTATCACTCTTAAAAAACAACATACAACACGAATATTTTGCACAAAAATCATTCAAAGAGCTAAGTTTATATCTGGGCGGATAGAATCGAGGGAAAAAAACTTCTCTGAGAGAAGAAAAGGAAATTAGTTCGTAAACGACATTTCCGTCCTGGAAAGAGCGCCTTTTTCAAATCGAAATTTCGTTTCGTGGGTGGTGTGACTTTGGCTTAGGAGACCGCAGAACCTAACCTTAGACATATCTGCCAGAGGCTTAATTGAATTTCAACTCTGACTTCTTCTAGCCCCACATCTGCGCCAGATTTCCCCGAGTTCGAATTTATGTAGCTTTAATATGCTCTGCGATTATGGCTTAAAGGGCTTCCTCCTTTTAATGGGGTCCTGCGTCTATCTTTCCGCAAATTTTCTTTTAATCTTCGCAGAACCGTTCGAAAATCCGCATCGAATGATACACAGAAATTTGAGCGATAATAGATCTTTAACCGAAGTTTCCGGATCCACCATTGGGAATAATCTATAAATTTTAAATAATGTACACAACTATTATTTAAAATATTAAGATTGAGAGGGGGCGCATCATCTTACAGGATGACGAAAGTTGTCGTTATGTAGGTAGAAATATTTGCTCACTTCTCCGCTAAAACATTGCTCATTGTAGTGATAATTTGTTTAGTGACTGCTTAAGAGACACCAAAATCATTAACTGCGCAAAAAAAAACATTCAGCTAGGATTTTTTTATGAAGAGAAAATAAAAAAACAGAAGTAAGTTTACACTACTTTGACACGACGCATTTTTGCTTTTTATTCATTTTTTTAAGAACTTATTGGTTTAATTTTAGAGAGAATCTTACTGTGTGAAAAAAAAATCAAAATGCAAATTCACACTTCTTAATCAAGACATGTAAGTCACACTAACCGAATCGAGCAATCTACCCGTAAAACCTTACAGGTCTCTGGTCACAAAAGTTTGCAGAAAGTACTGCACAGGTATGCAGGTCCCTCATTGAGAGAGGACATCTCCTTACTGTTCCTTGGTATTCCAGAGAGCGCCGCCAGGGGGCGCTGCCCCTCTCTTTCCGCCAATGGGGAGCCACTGAGCCGCCGAGACGGTTAAAACTTGCAAAAAGTACCTTCTCGCAACAAGAGGCGCATGCTAATTGCTCCGTAATGTCCCATCGTTAACGTACTTTACGAGTTCTTTGCTTGGGCTCCGGCCTCCTAATTGCGAGCAAAAAAATTAAATCAGAAGGAGACGCTCAATTTTGGAGTAATGCCTTCTTTTGGGCGACTCGCCCGAGTCATTGGGGACAGCTGGAGGACAGGGAGGCGACGCCGGAGGGACAACTTCGCAACTTTGATTCCCAAACTTCTGCGAAAGGACTACGCTACACTGTTGGAAGAAAACCAACATAAAATTTCGAAATCGTCACTGTTCTCCTTTTGCAGAAGAGCGATAACCCACCGAGACACGAGGTATTAGACCTAAGCTAGATCTCGCTTAATGTTTAGCGGCAGTGGCGCCGAACCGTAAAAGACCTGGTGACTGTGGAGCGGAGATGTATGGAACGAGCCTAACCTGAGTAAGCTGGATTAGGCTTGGAAAAGACAGGTTAGGTTGGATGACCTGACCCTCGAAGTCCACCCTCAGCTACGCAGGTGCAGCCGTTTAAAAAGTGGCCATTCGTGTAAATGGTTTTCAGTTTCATTCTTTGTTGACACAGAAGTCAGTAGGTCAGCAGAAAACGCGAGCGCAGAATTTAAGTATTCCAGTACTTCCGTGCAGTTTTGATACTTTTATCTGTCTTTTGTCTCAAAAAAATCAGAACGACTTGATAAAGCTTATTTAAGGGCGCCTGGAATCAACTGTTGAGACCTTGGCGATCGCCGCTCGGCACGGCACAGTCCAAAACAACGCGACGCGGCTCGACTCGACACGGCACGGCAGGCTGCGCAGCTCTGCGTGCCGCGCCTAAATAAAAATTTATCAACACACTTCGTTTGGGGCACTTTATTTCATCGCCGGACGAATCTTGCTATGCGAAAGGTCCGCGTGGGTCCCCACGAAAACTATTGAGATGCTGAATCAGGAGATAAGTCCGTGAATATCAAATTGGCCCTTTCGAATAAAGCGGAGCGAGCTCCGGCGATGTAATTTTTTATCGTTAGATAATCCTCCATTAGTGCCCTTTTTATCGTTAGATAATCCTCCATTAGTGCCCTACAATCACCCTTGCGTCAAAATATTTGGTGCTATTTTATAAACGATCGTCTTTTTACGATTCTTCTTTCAACAGATAAGTAATTTGTGACCCAGGGTTCTTTTGAATTTTTCTTTACATAACATAAAAATAAATACATTTTGGACCAAATTTTCTTAAATTATCTCGAAACTGTAAACTAGGCAAAATCATTTTCTATTAGCTCATCACTTGATTCCGTGAGAATCACCCCAAACTGCTCGCGTGCCGCGGCTCAATCTTCCGCCGACGAACTATCTCTATCTTCTTCACAAAAGAAGAAACTTCAACAGTTGCTATCTCTATCCATCATCAGCGCGCGCCAAACTTGGAGCTTGGTACTGTTTGTAGTTGTCATACTTAATTTAAAATACATTTCGGAGGGAAACCAATTAATTCACGCTGAGTCCCCACAATAAAGAAAACCTGTTGTCTCATCTAATAATCAAGAGGACTATAAAGGATTTTTAGAAAGAGGACCCTCTAAAGAAGGTAAAATTCAACTAATCATTAGCGTCGATTTCGCGGCTAACAAAATAGTAGACATATTTTTCATTCAGAATGGAGATTTTTCAGGTTGGGATTGACAAGGGCCAGTTGGATCAAATAAATTAAAGCTGAAAGGTTCAACCGGGTAAACAAAAGTTGGATTAGGTTCGGTAAAGTTAGGTGAAAATTGGTTGATTAAAATTAGGCTTAGCTTGTGTCTTAAGTTGAAGTGAACTAATTGTTCGACTTACATAAGTTTGGTTAACCCACTACCGCCCAGCGATGCCGTTCGGCAACAAAAATAATCATTTTAGAGGATCTTTTCAGTTCAGTACTGTCACACTTCAAAATATATCAACCGCTGGAAACCTGAAATTTAATAATTTAGGCATTTTCCAAAGCTTAAAATTGCGTAATTTAGCGGAAAAAATCCCTCCAATTTCTCTTAACTTGAATTTCACTTCAAATACTTTGGGCTGTTATGGGTTAAAGTAAATTTTGATAAGGTTAGGTTGAGTAAGAGTCAGTTTTCTCAGGTTATAAGAACTTCGGTTTTGACCGGTAAACTTAGGTTCGGTCGATCGTTTATGTCCAATTTAGGCAGATAACTCCCGTGTCGGCGAAAATCCTGCGTCACTACGAGGTTTACACCAACAAATTGGACGCGTCAATAAAACGCAAAAAGAAACTATTAAAAGCGCAACCGGGCTGAAAATGATCCCCTCTAGCTGGGCTCGTCTCCCCTTCGGAAGCGATTATCAATATGGCAAGGCACTCTTATTCGCCCGGCAAAGAAGAGGGATGACACCGTGTCGCTTTTAATCTACGTACATTGCCAACCGTGTTCCGATTTGTCTCGCGAGTGGGGTAAAGGGAACGGGGTAGGGAGCAAAGGGCTGCTTGCGTGTACGGACGCTCGCCACTTTTCACAATGTTTCCTCTCTCGACGTGTTTTGTTCGGCACTCTTCGGCTCTGCTCGGCGTGCCCGAAAGTCATGATTGCTCACAAGAGACGATACGCCTCGAGGCATCGCGTTTCAACAAGTCGTCATCCACGACACCGACTCCGACACGGTGTCATCGCTCCGACGCACACCTCAGATTCAATAATACTACCGAAATAGACTTGGAAACTAATTGGCACCACGTAACGAAAACCTTCCGCGAATTCCGAGGGACCGTATTTTTAGATTACGGAATCTAAAAGGAAAGGTCAACTCGGAGAAAATAGAAGTCGTACGCGATGTGACAAATTCGATTTTCGACCTCTTGAGTTACACCTAACTCAAGAGGTGGAACCTACACTTGTCGCTAAGCAGACAAGTGAGTGGATAAACGTAAGATCCGTAACCTAACCTAATCTTAGGTAACCGAATGGTTACCAACACGCAAAAAAATGACTTTGTCCAAATTACAATTTTTAGACAATTTTTATTTGGTTATACAGTTCATAAAAATATTGTAATGAAGACAAGAAAATAGTAAAGGCGACAAAAAATGACTGTTACTTCAACATAGACGGTTGTATAGGAACAAAGCGCGATTGTCAGTGTCACAGATATTTGTTACAGTGCCAAAGTCATTTTTTTTGCGTGAAGCCTGACAACGCTTACTTTACGGCACCTATTACCGCCGAGAAGTAAGCGGCTTAAGGCTTGACGTCAGCGGAATATCGAGGAAACAAGGCACTAAGCATAAAAGACCCTTATAAACAACATTCGTTTCTCGGTAAATAATTCAGCCAAAATTTTACATTACTGTATGCATTGCGGAACGATAATCAACGAATAAAAGTGCAGCTGAATTGTTTACGTGCCATCAGTCCATTGCGTATAAAATATCCATACGAAATTTAAGGGCTGTTAAAATGTACCCAAAGCACTGGTGCAGGTATGCTGACTGAGCCGTACACGATAGAGGTAGGCAACGTGAACACACCCATGTAACGGGGGTTGCCTAGTATTCAAAAACCCGCAGTAGTTTTACGAGTTAGAAGCGGTTGTAAAATCCTAACCCTAAGTGGTCTTTATCACTCGTTTAGCAAAGCTCAGCTGAGTTTCGTGCGGCAAGCGCTTTTCTTCGGATACTTGAAGCGTGCTTGCTCTTAATTATTGATACGAAGATTGACTGGCCGGCGGCCACGTGGCTACGAAATGCAAAACTTGTC
>Ga0058701_10003864_pt1 | contig 12011 bp, 3 predicted proteins | sample AgamicOrMae_FD_97039 | JGI IMG/M metagenome (GOLD analysis project Ga0058701, IMG submission 97039) | Agave microbial communities from Guanajuato, Mexico - Or.Ma.e | ecosystem: Host-associated > Plants > Phyllosphere > Phylloplane/Leaf | place: Guanajuato, Mexico | collected 2012-06-04 | reverse complement strand
GGACCAACCAATATCTTTATCAAACAAAAAGGCCTGTCAACATAGCTCAATACAGCTTTCTATGTAAATCAGTACAGCTTTTTAAGGGTCTCTCAAACGTATCAACCAAAGTACGGCTCATACCGCGATCTGAAGCTCCACCGAATTCGAATATTTCTTTTCATAGTGAATGAAGTTCATCAGAATGAATACGTTACTCTAGCCTGTTTATTGTATATTTCTACGATCTATGAGAAGTCATTCCTTTTGTCTCACGTCGTTTACTCTTTGTAAGTCAGTGTGTCAAAAAACTTGGCCTCATCTTAAGACGCGTCCATTGTGTCCTAAAAAGCGTGTCTCATTCATTGTGACCTTCGAATGACATTTAAAGTCCGATTTTTTATGGGCTTTAAAAAGTTATTCCAGAGTTCTTCGGAGTGAGAGTGAAGTGGCGGTTGTTTCAAGGGCGCTTTAACGAGGAAGTTGCTGACATCGTGTTTTGCCTTGAGGGGATCGCTGTGTCAAAATCAAAGCAACCAACTATTGAAACAGTGTGGCAGGGATCACTCGTGAAATTTTATAGATTTTTTTAGGTGATGTTATGGGGTTTCGCATCGACCTAAAATGATTTTTGCCGCATTGGTTAGGCAACATGCATTGCACCATAGGTTATTCTGATGGCTTTGACCGTGTTCCGCCGCATTTTCTCCACTACAAATTTTTTTATGTGCCTTTTGAAACCAACGAGGTGTTTTGTATTAAATACGACACGAGGAGAGCAGCGTGTACATTATGGCTTTGACAAAAGCCACGCTGTTGCTTAACGGATTCGATCCTGTCACGCATTGACTTTTTGTTTCAAACTCTAGCATCTTTTCTCTGGATTGAAGCGTCTCCCCCTCCTGAATCTTATATGAAAAAAAAACAGTGTCTTGCTTCCTCTATTATCTACAACAGCATTCATAAACATTAAAAAAAATACAAAACTACCCGTGATTAAGACCCCCCTTCACCTCCCAGATCTTACGAGATGTGGTGTTTGAGGGGCTACTTCCTGACGCGCAAATCGTCAGATCTGGGGCCAGGTAGATGTCTTCTCAGCGGCTCCGTGGAAGGCGAGGTGTTACCCATCCGGCTAGATTCCAAGTATCTCCGCGATTTTGCAAGGCTGCGCGCGGCATTTAATCGCGGATTTGAACCACGAACCTCTAACCGAGTCTAGACACTATCACTGGTAACGTAGCAACGCTAACCACTCGGTCACTGAGAACACATCTCTGCCAGCGGTGTTCAGAAGTGTACTTAAGTGACCGAGGCCGCCGTGAAAGAAAGGAGGAAAAACTGCAGAGGCCATGGGAAACGAACCCACGACTCCTGAATTCGCAGGCGAGTACGGTAACCACTGAACTACACCACCAGATGTTCCTCCATCCGAAAACTATGCAAAAAGTACATCCTGGAATCGATACACAGTATATGGCAGAGTAGCCTACCCAACTCGTGACTCGGCAGGAGCAAGGTGGTAGGCATAAGCGAGAGTTCCGCTGACTGAAAGAAAAATTTACGAAAGTGCCGCTACATGTCGCAGTCATCAGCGTTATCCGATCTAGATAATACTATCTACAGTATATTATCATCTAGACAACGAAAATGAGAATCTATTCATTATCACAGGTAATTTAGAATGGTATCTAACGCCCGTGACGCCAGCACGAATTCCTGGACCTGGTCCAGATTGAGTGCACTTCGTTCCATTTTCCTCCCAACTATCTCGTTTTTCGTCTCAACTCGTTGGTTTGACTGCCCGACGCACCTATTGTCTCACAAATAGTCATATGGACCTTTTTGAATGTGGCAATAAAGGGCTAAATTGGTGGGTGCGGAAAGGATCATGAGAGGGTGCGAACTTGATAGAGAACCGGGAAGGGGAATCAAGACCCGCAGATGATACGACCAGATTAGGTTACATGGAGAAGGGCGGCTGAGCGTGTAACTCAGACCCAAATAGACATCCGAGTTCACACACCCCGCACCTCTGCCCATCCGTTGGACGAAAGAATATAGCGAGGTCATACACTGTGAAACGAAGAAACCTGGGTCTTGACACTGACTTGTGACGTTCAGCTGTCAATACAAGAAGCAATGCATTGCGCGATTCCCGGTTCAATTCGAAATTTCGAGATTAAGAGTTTGGCACGTCGATAGCAGTGTCTGAATTGACAACCAAGCTGCACTGACAAGCAATGGCCAACATGAGCCGTTGTTGCTACTGCAACGGACTAACTGTCTCAGTCACCAGTAAATGAGCTTTGTTTACGTGGTGGTGGGCCGGTTTTGTGAGGTTTGTAAGGGTCTCTACTATCCCCATCCTGATAGGGGCGAGGCAATGAGAAAGTGTAGAAATGATAGGAGATCGCGAAAGTTCGGGGAGTGAAAAGGGCTTGTACAAAAAGATGTCCACTTTTCTGTGAGACACCGTGGTTGGAGCGAGATAGTTTAAGTACACAGTAAAAAAACAAAACAAAAAAACGTTTTGGGGAATGCTATACGGCTTTTGGGTGTGAAACTAAAACGGGGATGGTACGTACTCGTATTTTGTTCATTTTTAAAGATATGCTTATGTTCAGCCAAATCATGCAAAAGGTCTCGGCGAGAGCTTTCCCTTGATGCGGCTGAATATAGGTCTATGTTGAAAAATTACTCAAATACGCACTACCCCCGTTTTAGTCTCATACCCAAAACAGGTATTCCAGAAAACGAGGGTTCGTTTTTACTGTGTAGCCTCGAACTCTAGAAGTTTTCACTGAAGTTTTTCGAATGAGGTACTTGGATAATCTCTTGTAATACCTATGTCGGAGTCGAGAACTCAAGGCTGTCAATACTACAACTTATTTGACCGCTGTCTTCGCCGTCATGAGAGGCTAACACACGGAGGACAAGTTCTGATGCGTTGTCACGTCTACGGACCAGCTTTTAGTCATCTGTCGTGAGTAAAACAGCGGATTTACAGGAGTGTTCGCAAAAAGCGTTCGTCATAGATTAAGAATGTCAACCGTCCCCTTTTGGCGGGAATCAATAGAGAACATGGCAACTTGGTTGCCTCATAGTACTTACAAAGCTTCTCTTTAAGAGTATACTTGTTCTGCGGGACGAAATAGGAGAAGCATTTTGCAAGCCGTACACTGCGAAATACTTTAACGATTTGCTCTTTTTTTCTCTCCTCGTTTTTTTTTCCCGCCAGGGAAGAGGAACTAAACCGTGAAGATGCCAACGCTTCAAAAGGTGTTCAAAAAGCCCAGTAAACCCATTATTACCATTTCGACACCCCCGCAAAGGACGGCAAAAACTTTCCAAAAAAGAAACACACGCCAGGTCAGCGTAACTTCTCCGGAGAGAAAAACAAGGAGTCTGCTCTAGCGGAAACAAACAACAATTCCTCTCTTCCTTTTTTTTCTTTCCACTCATCCTGCAGTCAGCATTATCTATTAAGCGTTGCTTAGTGACTCGTTTTTAGGGAAAAAAATACGTTTTTACCACGGATTTGTTGGCAAGGAAGTTTTACTCATAAATAAACATCACAAAGGATCAGGACCAGATTCTATCATCCTCATTGGATTGTCAGGTCTTGGTTGGAACAAAGTCCTTTTTTGCAATTACAGTCTATCATGTCTCAAAATCCATCTAAGTAGGGTAATTAGGACATCGGGACAGTAATCAACGTATTAAAAGTAAATACGGGTTCGGATATAACCCTAGTTATCCTAATTAGGGAATCGTCACAATCTCATAAGAAACATTTTTTTTTCCAATCAGGATGAAAGCAAAGCCTGATCAAGTGCAAATCCGATCCTGGAAAGTTTATGTCCCATGGGAAAATATTTGAAAGTCCTTCGATCAGCTCGAAATCAAAATTTAAGTCCTTGATTTAAACCCGCTTTACAAAGCAACTCTGTCGAAAAAAACATAAATTTTTTAATGTACAAAAAGGCAACATTGGACTTATGCCTCCACCTTCTTTTGTAGACCTTGTCGGTGAATCCAAGCTTGTCCTTTCATGTACACGCAACATTAAAATATAATCGAAATCATTTTATCACAATTAGGACTAGTAAGCATTATTTCTTTCTGTACGCTATATATTACGCTGTTATGAGAAATTCAGTTGGAGATAATTAAAACAGGTTCTAGTTTATCACTGAACAGTCAGAAATATCAGTTATAGCCAATCCCTTCCCCCGTTACTGACCTGCTCAATCTTCTGTAGGAGAGGAAGGAGCGGGGGTAAGAATTAGCCTTGCCACATGTGGCATCGACGCGGCTCATAAAAAGCAAATCCTATGGTTTGGATTAATAAACGTCATCGGACGTATAATCAACGGAAAACCTTGTTGGTGCAACACGATTGCTCGTGTATAGACAGCAAAACCCAATTGTTGTAGACACCACTGCGCTTTACTATGACGACAAACGTGAAAAGATCCTGAATTCATTGCGTATGAAGCAACACATTGATTGTTTTTGATGATTGAACAGTACGGTATCTTAAAATTGGAAAGAGGTGGGGCTGTTATACAAATTTTACAGCTATCAGGGTTTGTTGCATATTAGCCGGAAGTAAATTATTCGATTAAATATTTTTCGTTAAAACGCACGTTTTTATGATTCAAAATCCTACTTTATGCTAACATGTAAGGTAGATTTGCAAAACTTGGCTTAATTTAACCTACATATTTCACCACATTGTAACTAACATGAGTGTGTAAAAATCAAACCAAATAATAAAGTCTCCAAGTTTTCCATAGAATTTCTCCTGAAAACATATTTTAGGTGAGCTTAAAGAGCGGGTGCAATACTATCAAAAAAAATCGTAAAAAATCGTAAAAAAAACAACTAAAAAAATGAAAATATGTAAAAAAATAAAAAAAAATATTTAAAAAAAATCATAGAAACGACCCCCAAGCGGCTTGGGACTCAGAATGTGACAATCGTCTCAGTAAATAGTTACAAAAACAAAAAAAAAACTAAGACCCTGACGGCCGAAAAGTATCCCGGAAAAATAGGTACATCAGGCAACTCTTTTGTGGGAGTACCTTTTCACCCGTTCTTATCTGCCAAGGGTATGTCTCTCTCTTCTCATTACATAGCAGCTTCCTTGGTCCTTATGCGTCCTCCGAGCGCCTTCGTCTCTGATTATCTGCCTTTCGAGGAAGACGCCCCCGCCTCCGCCCCCGCCCCCGCACTCTACCTCCAGGCTACCGCGCTTTACCCCGTTCAGCAAACTCAGCCGTCTTGTGCATACGAGTCGCCCTGTTGCCACGTTTCCCCACTTTTCTTCCGGAGAGCTAAACTCACATGGCCATTTCTAAGGCTTGAATTTGCTTCTTATGTTTCATCTTTCGTTGCCAAGTCAAACTGAGCAAAACGAGGCTTGCCAGTGTTTAAAGTCAATCTTCAAAGCCAATCTTTAAAAATGTCCCACCAAACCAAACTTAACCTCGCCGTTCAGTCTGATGCCGCTAACATCTCGGCTGAAGCAGCGTGCCTAAAGATCATCAAAGGATCTTTAACCGCGCACCGCCGAGGGGTCAGACTAAACAGTAAGTGACTGTAAATTCGAGCGACATAGTGAGACATGTTATGATTCACCTAACCTAACCCTGCGTGGCTACTATTCAGTAATCCTCCTATTGTGAGGATATATTAAACCGAAGAACAGGAGTAGGGGTCGACAATACAACCTTCCAACTTTAGTACCGGCAATACTTATAAGAGAAAATAAAGAATTTATTCCTTCCGATTGAAAAAAAATAAATAAAAAAGAAAACAGCTACGCTCAAAACTGAAGAAATCTGTCAACACGGCAGAATCATCTCGGGAGGACGCTCCTTAAAGGCGTATTTATTTGGCTGAAAAAGTGAAAAATATTTGTCTCCCGTCGCCGAAAGATGCTATAATCGTGGTAATAACACGGCATTTTGTCGCTGACGTAGACCAGGATTTGTGGGGGGTACCTCAGGGAAATAAAGAGGAGAGACTTTCCTCTGAGAAGAAATGTGACGTTACGCAAAAGATATTTTGAATAACTAAAGTATGTTATGGATTCATTTCGCCTCATTAGCTTTGCAGTAACCAGAGATATAAAAGTTAAATTTATGAGCAATCACGACATTCTTAGCTACATTAACCATTTTTAAAAAACAGCCAGAACCGAGACGACAGTCATTTCTCAATGCGCTTTCTAGAAGCAGTTAAACGCCGTTGAACTCGCAGTTAGTCCATGATGATCACAGGATAGTAATCAAAAGCTCGTTACAACATGGCGCCCGACGCAAAAACTTGGTTCAATGACGTGTGTCCGGATATTGTTCCGCATAATACTTGCGTCGTATCTGGAATATCGCCTTAGCGTTGATCAGTTACAACTAACAATAAGCGACAACTCTAAGCATATCATTTGAAGACACCAAGAGCATCCATCCTAAACATTCAAACATAAAACTCGGAATTCATGAAGGGTTGGATAATTTTTTCGTTGGACCATAACAGGCGTTTAGTAAACAGTGTTCAGAGATCTTGCATGGTTATTCATATGTCTGTGGTGACAGTGAGCACGGATGGAATACAATTGTGGTAACCATGGACATGCCGCACCATGTTGTATCGTTATTCCCCTCAGAAATATTTCATCCCTGGTCAGGGGCTATTCCACTTTCTCGGAGTTTTGGAAACTTGACATCAACGATGGATTATAAAAAGTCCGCTTCTTAATTAAATTCATAAAAGCAATCTGGCTATTAGACTACTTTAGGAGACTTTAATACACCTTCTGCTTTGAAAAGGCTGTTGATAATATCCGCAACTAACACTTTGCGAAATATGACCGCCATTGTTCAAAAATGAAGTAATAAAAAAGAAAACTTTCCTGGTAAAAGTTGGGATGAAAGAGAGGAAAAATGGCTGGCCAATTTAGCAAAAGTAGTTGCTACGTTGTGGGCGTAGGTATAGGCGTAGGTGTGGTATAGGCTCTATATGGGCGATATGGCCGGTGGACTGTGAATGTGTGCTGTATGGGCACATATCAGATGTTATGCCATTTGGTTGGAGTCCGAACGAAATGAGGACTTGATATTGTCTTCAAGTGGACGGACTATGAACAAAGTAAGGATGATACGTTGACTGATGTTGGACGTGATATCGACGGAGAAATCAATTGATGAGGTCGAATTGTGGAATCAACGTAAAGATAATGTTGTGAAGAAAATGTGGACTTGATGTGAAGAGAATGTATGGACTAAATGTGGAGAGAATTTTGGGCATGATGTGCACGGAATGTGTATTGATGCGGACGTTCATTTATTGATGTCGGAGTGTGAGTTTGATATGGACGCTAATGAGGACAACCTGGACACCACGTGATCGCTAAATCGTAAAAATATTTCGGAAACGAGATTCGAACGCTGAGTTGGAAAGTAATAAACTAGTATTTGATTCAGAGCCTGCCAACCTCGTTCACTCGACGTTGTTTATCCGTCTTTCGATGAATAATATCGTCTTCGGGACAGCGAGTGAAATAAGGAGGGCAATCACAATGAGCTCTCTAATAATCGAAAGCTTGCGAGGGCGAGTGCACCTTAATTAAATCAGATACAGTTAAGAAGATTTGTAAATTCTCGAGCTGAATGGTCGGCCTTGTTCCATTTCATGCTCCTATGGCACAATCTGAGTCTTGCGAGAATTTGCAAAACAATCTCTGCGAAAAAATAAAGTGAGGGAGCTAACAACACCGGTTGAAACTTGATTCCTATTTCGCTACAAGAAACCTTTCATCGTTGAATTTTCTGAAAGCATACTGTAAGTAGACCTCGTTTTAACGCAGGAATTATATTTAACCTATTGATGGTCAAAAGGCGCTTTCGAAATTTGCATTTAAATATGAGCGACTTTTTCTCTTAATATTATATTCAAACGAATTCCTAAGCTGATGAGCTTTTTAGCCTTGGGTGAGCTCAGATGTCAATGTCATTCGACCTACATTTTTAATTTCGACGCTTATTTAAAAGGGAGTCGTGCGATTTCAAATCAGTACATGTTTGTTCATTCAGAAACTTTGTGCAATTTTTGAGCATTTTCATATTATAGTAAGAGATTGCCTATGGCAAAGGAGCACAGCTTCAAATAAGTTTAATTATTTAGTTGCAAAAAGACGCTAGACTGTAGGTTTAGTATCGGATGTGAAAAAGTCTGCAAAATCTAGTCCATTGATATGAAAATGTCAACACCTTTACCCGCTATTAACTCGATAATTCATTGCCCTGCTTATCCACCTCATCATGGCGAAAAAAATCATCCTAAAGTTTGTAAATGCCCAAAAAACATGCACCGTCAGTTTGTACAGAGTTGGGGCGACTTTTGTAATTAAGATTCGATGCGTTGAATATTTACAGGGTGTTCTATGAAAAATAAGATGGGCGCAAAGTAAAGATCAAGGGGGGCTGATAAGAAGTTACACTTGAGCCTTTTCCGGAAATCGTTAAGTGCGACTTAAGGCCCGGACTCATTAAAACGCTTTGTTGTAGTCGAGTCAGGTACTTCATGTACCGATTACCTATACGCGTACTACCCACTAAAGCGACACCGTAAAGACTTGAATCAATAGCTTCAAGCCAAAAATAGTACAGTTCTTGCTAGTCCGAAAACCGACTAGCTGCTTTTTTTCAATAATTCAGAAGTCAACCAGTCAGTGAGGAGCTTTTTTTTCGTTCAGTTTTTACTATGTCCGAAATATTGAACGTGCACACCAATTTCCTCTGCTATAATCTTTTTAGCATCATAGCAAAATTGCCTTACTGGTAATAAATATTTAATTTTTGGAGCAAATGAAAACATCAATTTGAATAAAAATGCAAATACCGATTAGAATTAATCGTTTGTTACTAGCTTAACTAAGTGATTGATTTTTGATCTGACAAAAAGAACCGGACGATTTTTTCTTGGAAGTATCGAAAAGTACAACATATCTCAAAGTAGATTAGGAAAAAAGGATCGCAATTTCCAATTCACATTCCACCTTTCAATATTAAAGTGAAGTTTCCCTATCAAGAAGGGATATTACTCGAAAAGGATAAAACGTTGAAGTCCTGTAATCGGGTTATTCGGTAACTACCTCTAGCTTATTCACATGCAAATTTCATATGACTTATTGATGCGTATCTACTGGGGAGGCTGCTGAATAAAGCCACATTAACTACCAGAAAGCTATAAATTCACTCTATCCCTAAAATAGCGTGCATTAAAAGTGCAACCAAGTCAGTGAAGGGTCGAGGCAGTCAACGCTATAATCGATGCAAAGTATGTTTGTCTTTTCAACGGGCAATTTGCACGCCAAATATCAACATGAACGAGCAGATCTTCCAAAGTCAATACGAATACTGATGGTAACAAACTTTCCCACTCGAAGATCTTTAGGCTGCATTCTCTTAAATGTTTTGTAATAAACGATTTCGCTTTACGTTAGTTTTTCTAAGGACGATTTGCGACTTACTTCCTTTATTTGACTTTCCCCAACAAAATGATTTACGTATGACTTTCAACTGTTTCAAATGAAGAGTTACTTAGTTTGGGTGGTCGTTTAGCTGCTTTGGATATGACGCTAAAGCGGGTGTACACTGTAAAAAACAGAATCTTGAATTCCGATGAGATAAAAATCAAATCATTGGCTTAAAAATGTTTCAGTCCAAATATTCACTGAATTTCAGTTATCGTTTTAAGGCCTAATTTTTATAAACTGCTTATTTTAACAACGATCTGTCTGGAATTCAGTGAATAACTGGAGTGAAATTTTCTTTCACATCAGTGATTTGTCATTTGTTGCATCTGAATATAAGATTCTCTTTTTACAGTGACTGCATTTCAGTTGGTTAATTTTAAAGATAGAAGCATTAGCAAAATAGTATCGATGGAGACAAGAGCCCTTTCGGTTTTCAAGCTGTTATAAAATTACGGGAAAAAGAAGTTCAAGTTTTTCTTTGTACAAATGAAGACGTCAAAAATATTTTAATGTAATCAAAATCATTTTTTTTAAAGTCATACTATCAAAATTTGCAACTTGAGCAGTTCACTTCAAAGTACCAACATGTCGCGTGATGTGACATATCACTTCTAGTTACACATTCTTTGCTCTTACAATACATTCTGGTCTTCATTATCCATTCAAAATGGTATTTTCCGGAGGAACACAGTTCCGAATCTACGAGCGCGTGGAATAGTGGTTGGGAAACCGCGCCACCAGACTTGCGGTTTGCCATTATGCCTTGAATGTCCCGCTGGATTAACACACTCTGCTTAACTCCAGGGAGCTACCCTGGAAACTCTCAGACATGACTAAATTCCGGCCTCGGCATCATTCCAACTTGAAAACAGGATTTCTTCTGGCTGTCAGCGGTTAGCGTTGTTAATACGCCTCCGCGCAAGGTGTGCCACACTGTTGGCCGATTTCACGATTTCGTCTAACCTCCATTTTTGAGAATCTTTCGAGACAAAAAAAGCATCTTTGGTATGCTTTGGATCGTTCTCAAAATCGATCCAAAGGTTCCTGTTTGTTCACTGTGTTATCTAGCTTAATTAGTTCAAAAATGAAAACGTGTTTAAACTTGACAAAATGAGGTATTTCAGCAGAGTTTGAACCATAACAAACCCAAGCCATATTTGATTTTGACAATGGAATGATTTGCTTTTCTTGCAATTTTCGCCCGTTATCCACTCGTTGAATCTATACTCTCGGAAGTTTTATACGTTTTCCGTATCATATAAAAAAATTAGTCATAATATTCGAGATAATCGTATTCCTCAAAATGTGTGTCCTGCAGACAAACTCGAGACTCACCTGCTGACCAGGGTAATCTGCTGGACACAAAATTGAAGAGATGCGATTTCCGGGAAGTATATGACGATTAACACTTCGTTATACGATACGAAAAACGTATACAACTTCTTACAGAAAGATTCAACAAGTATCGACAGTTAAAATTGCAACTAAATTCGCATTTTCAAAATAATCAATTATGGCGTGGATTAGTCATGGCCCATTCTGCTGAAATACCTCATTTGTGTGTGCCTCTTTCCGCTAAGGCTCTGGTCAGTTTGCCGACGAAAGGTGGACCACAAGTGGAAGATGTAACTTTGAGTAGGATATAATGGCACTGGGGTAAATTGGAAAACAATAAAAGCTAAAGTTTTTTCGGGTAAAAAAAAGTGTCGGGTGCGAGGTGATCGGAAAGGATTGCTTGCTGAGCTGGTGGCTGATACGATCGAGAAGGGAAGGGAAGGGTTCATGACTTCATTCGCCAGCGAAGATGATGTCGTTTTGGGTCGGGATGTTATCTGATAGTCGATTGGTCAATGTCGTGGTGTGGTAAGGGGCGCTCTCCCCCCCCCCTCCAAAACGCTTACTTGATTTCCTCATTGACACCAAATTTCGTCCTCTTTTTCAACGCAAAACGCTGCCGTTACTTGGGCGAGTAAGATGAGGTCATCCCAGACCACGCACGTTGGAAGGACGTGCTCTTTAAGGGCATCGTAAATACTGTGATTTCGCGGGAAAGGGCCGGGAACTTGGTGCAAGAGAGCACTACACTATGGGGCACTTGGCTTTGACTTTACCATTGTCCCATGATTTTCGTCGAATTTAAAGCACTTCAAAGTCCATAGGCTTGAATTCTTGTAAACGGTCACTTTTGGGTCGCGATTCGAAAATTTGTTGTCACTTGTATCTGGCTAAATGCCAATTGAGTCATTCTTTGGAAACTTGTCTAGCAGCCCTGTGTACAGAAATTACTTGTCTTCACTGATAAATTTTAAGGTTGGATATTATACCTCTGTGTTCCACCTCCACGCAAAGAAATGAATTTGTCAGAATTACAATTTTTAGTCGACAATTTTTATTTGGTTACAGTTACTTAATTTTTTTAAATGGTGACGAGAAAATAGTAAAGGCGACAAAAACGATTGTTATTTCAAAAGATACGGTTATGGTC
>Ga0058701_10003863_pt1 | contig 12014 bp, 6 predicted proteins | sample AgamicOrMae_FD_97039 | JGI IMG/M metagenome (GOLD analysis project Ga0058701, IMG submission 97039) | Agave microbial communities from Guanajuato, Mexico - Or.Ma.e | ecosystem: Host-associated > Plants > Phyllosphere > Phylloplane/Leaf | place: Guanajuato, Mexico | collected 2012-06-04 | reverse complement strand
CTCCCTGCTCATACCAAGTGCAGCACTGTGCACGAAAAATAACAAAAAAAAACGCTCAGGGTTTGGGACATCAATGCCTCCTTTCCAGAGGTCGGATACAGCAAGGGAAGCCTCATAATACCTCTGTACTTGAGGTATTTTTGCGAAAGGTTGAATTGAATTTTGTGTGACAAAAAAGCGGAACAAAAACGCGAAAGACTCCTTTGAGTGCCGTAAGATTATGCTTACATTGAAGCTGGGACTCAAGCGGAACCAATGATATCTATATTGACGTATTTGGTCCATAATTGTCCTAATATAACCCTATCAGTAAGTGTATAGTCAGAAGAGTCGAAAAACCCTACTTTTTGGCCATGTTCTTGAGCTTTGAGCTGTCTAAAAGTTAGACGCAAGTTTTTCGGTAGAGGGGAAGTGAACCTATTCTTATGGTTTGTGAAACTTGGGTTTTCGAAAGGTAAGTTAATTGCAAATAAGCTCAACCATGATTTGGGCCAGGATACTGAACGATACCTTACGTAAGATAGACCATTATATGAGGCCAGTTTTCTCTCCCCCCCTTGTTTTTTTTTTTTTTTTGTATTGCTGGAGGTGTTAACTAGATTTTTGTTTTTATATTTTGGCCGGACCGGGACTCAAGGGCGGGGGAGGCTTCATATCAAACCGGAAAAGAAATATCCGATAGCAATCAGCTCGACAGGGATGTCAATGCGCGCGCTGCTGATTTTGCAATTTATTCTTTACTTAGCAGCCTGCAACAGCCAGAATGTTTCCTTTCAAAACGCTAGTTGAATTTTTCTATCGTCACATCTGTGTGCGCCCACGGATGATCACATAGGCAAAACGCAGCACAGAAGTGTGGCGCAGTTGCCTAACAACGAGCCTGCCTGCAGCAGGAACCGTCTCTGATACTTTTCCAAGGAACTTTTTAGGTCGATTTGTGAGTCGTCAGAAACTTTTGATTTTTGGCGTTCCGCGTCTGTGAAGTGCTATCCTGATTTAATTCCCCTCCTTCTGAACTGGAAGTCTGGGTTAACGAAGGTCTTTTTATTCTAATTGCACCCATTGGAATGTCCTGTTTGCAGCCTGGGTGATGGTGTGACATTCCCTCAACGCTGTTTCGACGAAGAATCGGATACACTGCTGGGCAGCAACCAACAGTGGGTTGACGTAGAGGCGGGCTACGCAGAACCAGGTCTCCTCAGCTCACGGCCTTTGTCAGAGTAAAACTGCTCTCTTACGAACTTCGGTCAGCGTGAATTCTCATTTTATTTATTTGACGAAATAATTATTTAACTCAGTTGACGGATAATAGCCTTGATGGCTGAATAAGACTTCGCTGTCAATCGCACGACGTACGGAGAATTCAGCACCCACGAGATATCCGAGAGGCATGAAAATAGCAGCTTTCAGTTGCTCGATCCGACACTGTAATTCTTAATCAGTGGATCATATCACTTGTCAGCTGAAAAGTTACCTGATTTTTCTCAAGGCTGTTCTCCGCAATAGCTTTGGTTGTTTACGAGCGTGCTTTTAAGGACAACTGAAACCGGTAGGTGTTGATTTTTAATGCATCTGATCACGCAATGGTATATTTGCTGTTCCCATCATTCCGCTGGGATCCTCGTACATGAACATAATTGATGTGTTATTGTTACATTTTTAATTTTTTACAATTTTATAAAAGAATTTCGGAAAAAGTCGTCTGTGAGCAATGCAGCTTACCGGTCGTAACGAGTAACCGGGGCCAACTGAAATATTTAATCTCGGAGAGCTTTTGGCCTCTGTATCTCTTTTAATGTGGCGAAAACAAAAAGCAAACAAATCCAATTCGTTGTTTGATTTAAAAACAAAATATTACTTCGTTTAATTTTTGCCTTTTATGAAGGCTTTTTTTTCTGACAGTGGCGCTTATCGAGCCCTTTGTCCGAAATTTAATGTACTTATAATAGAGTTGTGTGTACAAATCAATAAGATGGTTGTCAATGTTTTTTTGTGCAAGTGACGTGCATGTGTTACAAATAACGTTTCGCTTTTAATTTATGTTTTTTTTACCACCTAGCAAGTGTAGTTGTTCACCATCTTTGATGGCAACTTTTGCGCATTTATTACTTGATAAGAAGAGATGTTTTGGAGTGTCTTCTTGATTTTCATGTCATTTTGAAAAAAATCAAGCACTTTAATTTGTTATTGTTCTCTGACATACTTCCCTCAGAGAAAGAGCCAGGAGTAGAGTCGCTCTTCTAACGCAAAATGCTTTGAATGTGATTTAGGATTTGCTGTACTTAATCGGGCATTTCCTGATTTGTTAAAAAATATATTTTTTGTAGACCTTTCATGGGCAATGGTATGTTCAGCTTGTATGTACGCTATGTAAATTAGGCAAAGGTCCAAATCGTACAAAACTTCAAACTACGTTATCTCTCCTTTTTTATATAAAATTGGGAAATATTATCTTTCAAGGTTATCATACCTTGGTTACAGCGTTTACGTTCTGCAAGAAATACTAATTGTATATATTTACTTTTGATATCCGTCACTGATAACACATGTTATTTATCGTTGACTGTGAGATAACGTTTTTTCCCATTTCTCACGAAACTCACTCAGTCTTTCTTTTGTTTTTTTTTAGATTTTATTAGTGCAGTTCTTTATGTTCTGCTTTCTCTAAACCGCCCTGTGCTGTGTCGAATGTAGTTTTACTCTTGGAGCGAGTAATGTAATAGTACAAAGGAAGGGAGAATGCAAGGAAGCGGATGCCAGTCTGAGAAGGTTCATAGTTCCGGGTTCCTGAATCCTTTCCTTCTCCTTCGATAACTTGGCATTACTGTAATCGTATATAAGTATTATAATTAAATTTTTAAGTTACTTGTTAATCACAACTTAACTTACGTCCCATCAGGATAGCTCCACGTCTTGGACTTTTGCAAGCTTCCTGACTCGTTGTCAGTCACCACGAGCCGCTTTGTACAGAGAAGCCTCTCACAGCAAATGCTTTGTCAATCTTTGAATCTTTGTTTCTGATCCTCCGAATTTTTTTCCGTAATTATTCATCTTTTAATTAAGCTCCTCTCTGCTAAGGTTCTATCTTTTTCTCGTTGAAGAGATGGGGGAAAAAAAGGGTATTGCTATTGACCAGATATGCACTTACCGGTACTTTGCGAGACCTCAGCGTTCGGCCAGGAGACCGTATAGTGTCCTGTTTTCTGTGTGAATTTTTATTTGAACAAGTACGAAACTTATGAAAAATTTGTTGTTAAAAACCGAAAGCAAATCATCCACATGGTGGGTAACCGCGCTCAGATTCAGTCAAAAGATTTGTACCGGTATTGCTTCGGGATTAACTAAATTGGCAAATAAACGTGCAGAACGGTCTCTCAGACACGTGTAGCGTTGGAACGTGTTCGGTGTAAGGTGTCTCCACATATTCTTCTGTAAAAATACCCCCCTAATTAAGTGCCTTGTGATCAAAAAGAAGTCCGAATAGCCCGTTCAGAATTATCTGTCTGAGAAAGTTCGAAAACTTGAGTGAAAATATATTCATAGGGCGTATCGTTATCAAATTGTGAATCAAATCGAGCGAATTTATGAAAAACATTTTCTTAACGTGTTGGTATTTTATTCCAACTGTTAGTCGAGGCGCTATTCAAAATGGCGCGTACTCTGACGTTTGAAATGGCTCATGAGTATTCGTGAAATCTTTTTCGAAACGTAGTTGAACGCTTTTTTTTTAATCTATTTTCGCAATATGGGGCAAAATCGTCCAATGAGTGTTTTTTGTTGTTTTTTTATGGCTGTAAAGACAAGCTTGCGTAAAACATTCCCATACTTTTAATGAATTTTATTTAGAATGCATCTATTGATGCAAATTATGTATGTAAAATGTTATAAATACAATGCTAAACATTTATTATTTTTTACAAATATCTTTATTTAAAGGGTTTGAATTTTAGTGCAACTTTCACCTAAGGTAAATTGTAGCTTGCAGCGGCCAGCCGCGAGTTGGCACTCTTGGCATTATCAGACCCGGAAGTGAATTTTAATAAGATTGTGCGGGCGGTGTACCAAAGAGTATAAGGATAGTGTAAAACACCCTAATTTAAGCATCTTTCTTGTTTTTAGTTGTAAATCCACAAAGATTTAGTGTTATTATAATAATTCGCTATTCCCTAGTCCACGATCATTTTAAGAAACATTTGATGATACTCGGATCTCCGAGAAAAATGTCCTTTGTAATTTGCAGCGGATTGAGTTGTGTGTTGAGTTGATGGAGGATTACGTAATCCTCCATGGTTTATGGGTGTCATGATATTATCTTCTTCTTTGTCAATCTCTGTATTTATGTAAGATGTTAACTCTCTTAGACTTAAATGTTAGTTTAAAAGCCAGTTCCCGCGATTGGTGCTTTTAAAAGTTGAATGGTGCGTTTAGTTGAAACACCCTACAGAGGTGTTGTTCGCTCAAGTTCAGCAACTCTGCACTGAGCGGTGAATAGGCTTTTCTGAGCTAGAGTATTTAGAGACGCAGAGACCGAGGTTGAATTGGTTTATAAAGTGATAAATCTTAATTGAATCTGTGAAGAGGCCTGTGAACTTATCCGACGCGGTACAGTGGGTCTCTGTGTTTATCGCTGGCATTTCTCAATGTGATTTTTGAATGTTAGTCAAGCGCCCACCGAGACCTATGAACGTCGTGCCCAGTATTTGATACGTATTTTTTGTACTTAGAACATGAAGCTATTTACTTAAAGGCAGTGCGGTTGATGTAATTTATTCCCTAACCGTTCGTGCCATAGAAAGGGTATCTCGTGAAGAAATCGGTTGGGATGTAAGCATCTATGCCCTCAATCGTTAGTATGATCCTACCGGTACTTTACTAACATGGGGATGCATGTTGGTGCTGCACTACAATTGTTTAGGAATGTAGAGATCACGGTGCATGCTATTGTAAATTTTTTTGGCCGAAACCACAGATGGCCATTTTTTGTTTTGACGCGCGAATTCTGGGTATAAACGGTGAATTTTGCGGAAGCCGAGGGACTGGCGGAGTGAGATTGGTGGAGAACAGGAAGTGCTAGTATCGCATAATAATTCGTGACATTTTTCAGAACTCAGAACATAAAATTTCAAACAAAGAGAAATCGGCACCAACCTACGTTCCCTTGTGAGAAGAGATACATGTAGGTCAAGTGTTGATCTTTGATTACCTTACGTTGCTCACGGCCGGACCAACATTCCTGGACTCAGTGTTAGAATGAAAATTGTGGTGTAAGGGGTTGGAATGAACTTTGAAGTCGTTGTTTGTGGTGAGCGTGTTTTTTCTCCTTCGCAAACTCGCATTGCAGTAAGACAAAAAACTTTTTGTAAACAAACGCTGAGGAGTTAGTCACTCAGCTTCCAAAGGCATTCTAAATAGACGAGGAGAACAAGTTGCCATTCCATTGCTTTAGATGCTATTGAGTTATTATTTTCGCTACTTCTAGAGACTCGATGTGAATCTGAAAAAACTTGTTCTGCATCGATTTGTACATTATCAGGTATTGTTCTTAATGCTGCTCTCAAAAACTATTTGGAGAGAACGTTTCAACATGACAATAAAATTAAATACAAAGATTCGCGTGGTTTACATTAATTTTTTCTTACTTTATACCGGGTTTATGATTTACATATAGTAGCGTGAGTGCCAACCCTCACACGTTTCCATTGAAACGATATGCCGCTAAGTTACTTGCATTGTAATCACTTCCATTAAAACACACGGGGAAGAACTACTAAGTTCGCACGTTACGTCAGCCCGGTATAAGGTGCTTTAGGACATATCGCCATCTTATACGGTCTCCGATTAATCCTATGCGACGCAGTCTCGAATTCCGCTTTCGGTGATCTGTTCAATGAAAAAAGACATAAGACACTTCCTCGCATCTACTTGAGAGACTGATCATGACTCTCATGGACTGATGCTTTCACAACTTACCACAAATGGTACTGTGGAGCTTTCGGGCCATATTCTTCCCTTAATCAAAGTGGCTGTTCGGTTGTTTGCAACGTCTCCTAATAGTATCCTTTGGTTCACTCGGTGAGCATACGTTTCACCTAGAGAGGGCACTAATTCTGCGATATGGTCATTATCAACGAGTTTTAACCGCGTCGTTATTTGATTCGTTACCACCACCTAAAATAAAAAACACTGTTTAGCCAAGTAAGAAGTTCCCGCAGTTTTTTTCGAGATCACAAAATTTCACTCTTCCCTGAGTGCTTCATCCAGATTTTTTTTTTACGTTGTGCGTAGTGTGCGGTACTGACCGGTAGCTTGAATCGGTGCGATAATTTTTGAAGTTCATTTAAAAGGCGGTAAAGTAGACAAATCCGCTCCAAGTAATCGGTGCCAGTTGTCGCTTGAAACGGAAATGATAGACTGTCCACCACAATCAACCGCACCTGGAAAAAAAAGTATTAAATTTTGATCATATATTAGACCTATTACATCCACAATGAGAGGATGAGAAAATTCACCTTGGGATGGTTTTCTAGAAAAGTTTGCAAGGAAATTATTGCCGCTAAGAGCTTTACGTGCCCGTGGACAGAGATGATATGGATTCCATCCAAGAGACTTTTGGTCGTTATGTTTGTTAACTCCTGACGAAGCTCAGAATGATTTTTCCCAAGTGCATGGCAGTGATTTTCACACGCCTCGGCGATCTCTGAGGGAAAAAAAAATTCATTTACGTTTGAGATTTTTGAATTCAAACCGTAAAATAACAAAAAAATGTTGCTACCGCGGGCGCGAGACAGGAAAAAACTGCTGCATGTGTCAATAAAAATTGCATCTCCTCCTAAACCACCAGCGTTCTTCGGGAGTTGTACGTTGACGCTCAGCTGGATACTGTAAGATTAATAATCAAATCAATTATTTAAAAGATGTCATAAAAAAAATATAACTGAAACATTTTTTTTTTCAGATTGGCTTTTGGCATGGGCCAAATGTCATACACAGTGAAAGAAGTACATTGGAAGCACATTTCAAACTTGGGAACAGCAACTAAACTCCCACTTGAACTTTTCAAGTACAAACCAAATCTGAGTTTTGCCAGACCCTGGTGGTCCACAGAATTCTGTGATAGCAAAGCAAGGCACTCCTCCTCCAACGAGTTGGTCAATGGCTTTGCTGAATGTTGCAACGCATCCAATAGAAATCTCCTCCTAGAGAAAAAAAGAAAAGGTCTGTCGCTTAAAATGGAAAATTTTAATAATAACATAATGTGCCATGACATCTTGCAGGAAGCTGCTAACCTGCCAGATATCTAATGCCGTTCGTATCGGAGGCGCTTTAGTAAGTGCTAACCAGTACTCCTCTTGGAAAAGCTCCCCAAACGGCTTTAGCAGTTCACGGGCTTCAGAACACATTCCTGTAAACCGATAGACAGTTACAATAAGGTTGCTTAGAATGCTTTGTAAGTGGAAGGACTTGAGATAATTTCACCTGTGGGTGTAATGATGTCTTCCAGATAGTGATAACCTTTCGCCTGCAGGCTGGAAATAGCTGGAGCCGGTACCGGGAGAGTGTGAAGAGACCGCATCGTGACCCCATAAACTTGATCACGAATAGCTAAAAGTTTGTGGAGCTGTGTCCTGAAATCTGAACTCTAACCTCGTCGTTGGCAGTTTTCGCTAGGTTATGTTCTTCATTATTTTATGTTTTGGTACTTTTAATGGATAGGAGACGTGAGTGCTCTTGCTTGATGCTTTGGAAGAAAAGACAGATCAGCGAAACCGTTGCGGCTCAAGTGCAGCTAGACCGATATGTTCAAATTTTCGCGCATGCACTTATTCGTGTTGTCAAGGTCTTTGTCTTCTGTCGTCTGCTGCTGGACCATCTGCAAGCAAACAACGATCGATGTGCACAGGTTTTATGCGTTTCACCAAATTATTTCGGGATTAGTCGTTTTTTATAATAATAATTAACTTTTTAAAAGTATTTTTTGAACCTTGTCGATCCATCAGAAACTGAGTTTGCGGCGAAATTGTAAAATATTCACTTTGACGGTGTATCTCGAGGGCTTTGGTTAGCAGAACAAAAAACAAAAGTAGGCCTATTTTCATGAAATCCGTCTGCTGTATCAATCCATCCCATTTGACACAAATGGAATCAGAGTTAAACCTTCGTCTCTTGTTTCGAATAGAAAAGTTATTGTAAACAGTAAGTTTAAATGTTTTCCTTACATAGTTTGATCCATGTTATGGTGTACAGTTAGATGGCGTTTACAAAAATTTCTGGAGTTTACGCTCGGTAGGAACAGGGGTATAAATCATTACTCACTTTGTTTTGGATTAGCAAGAGATCTATTTCCTTACAAACATTCTCTTTTACCTCTTATTAAGTCAAGCAAATAGCGCATCTTTTTTTGTGGCTTGTGTATGTCTTATGCTAATAATCGTGAGTTCTGGCATCCTCTCCGCTGTGTTTTCTTGTCTATTACACTTGGTATGTCAGAATCGATAATAAAAGGTAAATAGTCAATCAATCTGTACCAAATCATTCGTAGGACTTAAATTGTCACTGTAATATCACTCGGAGTTGACTTTGAGCACAGGATTCATGTTCTTTGATGCCATTGCGTCTGAATAACCTTCACGCTCTTCGTTCCGAAACTTTCCCATTTACCGTAATTTTCCGTCTCACAGGGCATTTTGTGTCCATCCCCTGTGCTTCCTTGTTTTCATGCCGTGTTTTTCAGTCCTTTGTGGAGAAACCTCAAACATTTTGATGTGTTGTTTCCTCAATAGATTGCCTGAAAACCTTACCCCATGCAAGATCCCCTTGCCACTGTACATAATCGCAGTAATACATTGTACAAATACAAAAGGTTCCCCTTTTTTGTATTTTAACTGTATTAGAGGAAAATTTAAAACTTATGTGTACTCAAAATTAAAGTGTTTATGTGTCAAAATATAGCTGATCAATTCAAAATGTTACATGTGAACATGTATCATCAGAGTTTGGGTCTCTTGACTAAAAACATCTTTTAACACTTCACTTTGGCAGCCTCATGAAGAGGATAGTCTCTTGTCATGGTCGTCCAGGTTCCTGTACCTCCTTGGACAACAGAAAAAGAAAGCTCGTCAATACAGCTGGAGTCAGCATCATTGTTGGATAAGCATGCTCAAGATACCGCAGTTTTATTACCGGATAATAAGAGCCTTGTGTACAAAAGTGGCAAAAATATGGTGATCAAACAAGAAAAGTCTGACCATTATGAGCATGAGACCAAGGCCGATATGAAAGATTCATTCGTCTTTGCTGTTCCAGCAAAGAAAGCTCCATCTAGTCAATCAAGGACAACACCATTAGTAGAATGGGTAAGATTTCATTTATATCTATACTACTTCACAATAATGACTTGGTTTTAACTAAACAAAATTTATGTTGCAGAAAAACACGCTAAATATGCGTCAAGTAATGTTAGGAAGCTTGGCAGCTCGGCGAGAGCAGTTCGATGCCTCTCTTGGCCGAACGTCGAACAGTTCAACGTCGCGGCCCTGTTCCCGATCTTCAACAAGGTCAGGCGTTGGAGCAGCAAAATCCTTGGATCTCTTGAGGATTAATTTGCAAGCTGCCATCAACAAAGACATCCAGCAAGTGCTCAACAAATATCTTGAGGTATATCAGCAACACTCCTGACTTTTTTAAGTGAAGACCCCCCAAAAAATAAATTATTGTTCTTATGTCTAATATTAGACACACAAACTTATAAATGGCAATTTGGTTTAACTGGCAAGGGGAGTATTACAACTTTCTGCCCCAGATTTTCTTGGAATTTTCTGGACTTCAAAATGGTGGTATGGGAAGATACCCAAGCCCCAATGCTGCTACCAGAATTCACTTTTACTACCTTAAAAATAGCGTTCAATTTCTAACAATTTTTGTTTTCTTCGATATAATTTCAAACCAATTATCATTCCATGTAGAAAACTTAAAAGTAGTGCCTTAGGCTGAAATTTTGAGGATTTTGCAATGTTTCCAGCCATTTCCAAGATATTGGCAATATTTCGTGTTTTTACATTTTTGTTCAATTTTTAATGCTGTTTCTAAGGTAGAAAAAAATACATTCTGGCAGCAAGTTTTGGACTTGGGTATCTTTTCATACATCTTTCTTAAAGTTCTGAAAGTTTCAAGAAAATCGGGGGCGGCAAGTTAAGGTACTTCCCTTGTGATAGGTCTTGTTTTGGGGTTTTATCTAACCACTCAATTTCCTGTGTGCAAAACATTAAATCTTGCGCAAAAGTTTTTTTCTCTTTTTTTTTTAGCTTTGTATCATCTTGTGTTTTTCATGCCCAGTTGATGCATTCTCGTGCGTGTTTAAAAAGTATCTACCATAATTTTGTAAATTTTGGAAAATCGGGTATCTTTTTCAAGCATGTACAGGACTTTAAGTAATTTTGAAAGGTCTATTTTATTATAGTTATTCGTGCAGAGGAAATGCTTTATTTCTGTATCTAATTTCTTGAGGATGAAATTGAGGGGGGGGGGGAAGACAACTACAGAACTCCGTATATATACTACTCACTTTTTTCTGTTTTGCAAAGTTCCCAGAATTAATTGGAGCTCCACCAAAAATTTAAGATTGAGTCGGGCCTAAGATTTAGGGCCAGCTCACTTATAAAAATAATAATAATAATAAATCCTTTTTGTTTTCAGCGATTTTTCCAGCCAGCGATGGAAAACATTCGGAGTAACCTCGGCAGTGAAAGCGTGGTCGACGATCACGTGAAAGCGGTGTGCCAACGGGTCCTCGAGGAAGCGAAGCAGATGTACCTGACGTCGTTCCAGAGCGAGTCCAAAAGCAAATCAGAGCGCATACGCGACACGCACAAGTGGCACCAGAACGAGTACTCGGCCGTTCACACTTCCCACCCACCCTCCAAGTCGCACCTCAAAGTCCAGCTGGCCAACAAAACCTACCAACCGATCCAGCTCAAGCCGCACTTCCAGACGGACCTTAAGGCACAAGTCCAGAACTTCCCAAATCTTCGTAGTGCTTGCGGCGGCGTGGTCCAACAGTCGTCCAACTCTCTCTGCAAATGGCAGACGTCAACAGCTGGAACGACGTCGACGAATCAGGTAAACTTTCTTGGGTAGATGTCATAAGCGCCGAAAACCACAAGCGCCAACGCCGCAAGCGCCAATCCGTAACCGCCAAACGAGAAAAGTCGCCAACGCCAAAGGTCTTAACCGCAATACTAACCATGCCAAACCTAACTCAACCTAACCTAACCTAACCTAACTTAACCTAACCTAACCTATACGAACTTTGGCGTTTGCGACTTTTCTCGTTTGGCGGTTACGGACTGGCGCTTGTGGTTTTTGGCGCTATCGAATGCCCCCCAACTTTCTTCAATCTTTCAAAACTTGAGTGCTTCATAAATGTGCATTTAAATATTCCTTGAACAGTTTCTGAGATTCTTTTTATTACCTCGGTTAATCGAAGCTAATCTATTTTCGTTCTTTTGTTGGTAGCACTTGTTATCTCGGAAACGCAAAGAGATCGAAAGCGACGCAGACGCCAATCACAGAAAGCGTAACAGACCGTGCGAACCATCAACAGGCCAATCAGTAACCGCCGTCTCTCGTATGTTCCAAGTTACCCCTATTAATTACCAGGGGCCCAAGTGGGATCCTGCTCGCATCACCAAAGATACCCTGTTCGTCATGGGAGCCAGGTGAGTTTTTTCCTCTCTTTGTTTACAAGTTTGTATTATTTACATCCTATGCTCCTCCCTGGTTCATCACTACATATTGAGGATTATAGAATTCACGTAGGTTAAGGTAGTGTAGGGTTCTTAATTACCGGAAAGGATTAAACTAGATATTTGTTGGGAAAGATTCTTTACTTCAATTAACCTGACTAAGCTCCTATCTGCTAAAGACAACAAGTCGTTGGTATGGTGATCTCGCGATTGTCGTAGAGCGCGCGAACCGAGCTCTCAAATCTAGCCCACTTGATGAGGGCTTTTTACAAT
>Ga0058701_10003862_pt1 | contig 12015 bp, 8 predicted proteins | sample AgamicOrMae_FD_97039 | JGI IMG/M metagenome (GOLD analysis project Ga0058701, IMG submission 97039) | Agave microbial communities from Guanajuato, Mexico - Or.Ma.e | ecosystem: Host-associated > Plants > Phyllosphere > Phylloplane/Leaf | place: Guanajuato, Mexico | collected 2012-06-04 | reverse complement strand
GATGGCCTCCACGATGGCCCTGACGGCGGCACGGTCGGCGGCGAGGCCGGCGAACCAGGTGCCGGCGAGCGCGCGACCCCACGCCTCTTCCCAGGCCCTGCCGTCCCCGGCCGCGGCCGCGGCGTCCTTGCGCCGCGCTTCGAGCGAGCGGGCGTCGTCGCGCAGGCGCTTGTCAGCGGCGGCGCGGGCCTCGGCGTACCGGGCGTCCTCCGCCAGCAGCGTGTCGGCGGCCTGGAGCAGGGCCGGCAGGTCGAGGCCCTCAGGAGGTGTCCCGGCGGCCGCGAGGGCCTCGCCGAGGGCGCCGGCCTCCCGCGCGATCTCGGCCTCGACCGCCGCGCACTCGGCCTCGGCCGTCCGCCGCTCGGCGATGGCCGCCACCGCCCGCTCGCGCAGGGCGAGCCAATCCTCGATGCCGGAAAGACGCTCCCCGGCCGATGCCGCGTCCCCGCTCCCCGGCAGGCCGGCCGCCTCGATCCGCGAGGACAGGTCGGATCTCTCCCCGTCGAGTTCGGAGAGCAGTTCGGCCTCGCGGGCGATCCCGGCCCGGCAGACCTCAAGGTCCCGGCGCAGGCCGCGCAGCTCCGCGAGACGGTCGGCGGCGGCGAGGCGCGCCTCAGCCATGCCGTCGACGGCCTGCATCGCCTGCTCGAAGGCGGCGGCACTCGCCGCGTCCATGGCATCGCGGTGCCGGACCCAGGCCGCGTCGCGCCGCGCGCGGAGAGCGGCCGCCTCCGCGTCCCCGATCGGCCCGATGGCGGCCTCGGCCGCGGCGACCTTCGCCGCCAGCGCCGCGCCTTCCGTCTCCAGGCCGCGCCCTCGTTCACAATGCCCCTTCGATCGCAGCGCGTGCTCGGCGGCCTCGTCCCGCCACGCCTGGATCTGACGTGCCGAGGGGACCCGAAGCGCTTCGAGGGCCGCCGGCTCGCCCGACCAGGGGGCGAGGCGACGCATCGCCTCCTCGGCGGCCTGCGACTTCGCGCGGGCGGCCGCCTGCGCCAGACGCCGGCGGGCGAGGAGGTCGGTCTCTCGAACGCGGCCGGCCGCCGCCTGGAGGGCCGCCCTCTGCGGCGCCCCGAGCGCAGGATGGTCGCGGTCGAGGGCGGCCCGATCCTCGCGCGCGCGGTCGAACGCCTCTGACGCGGTCTCGTGCTCCTCCCGACTCCTGGACAGCTTCTCCTCGACCCCCGACCAGCGCTCGATCAGGCCCCGGAGGCTGCCGAGCGTGGCCGCGTCGACGGCGAGGGCGTCGGGATCGGCATCGTTCTCCGGGCCCGCGATCGCGCGCGCGAGCTGGGCGAGCCGGGAGCGGCTCTCCGCCAGTTCCGCGCGGCGCTTCGGAAGGTCAGGCTCGGCCGTCTGAACGCGGGCGGAGCCGAGCGAGAGCGCCTCGATCCGGTCGGCGAGCCCGAGCACCCGCCGGTCGACGGCGATCCCGTCGATCTCCGCCCGCAGCCGCTCCAGGCGCTCGTCGGCCGCGGCGCGCTTCGTCCCGAGGGTGGCGTCGGCCACCATGAGCGCCGGCAGGTCGGAGGCCCAATGCGCGGGCGGGCGCGGAAGCTCGGCGTGCGGCGCCAGGACCGCGGAGAGGCTCGCATGCTCGGCGGCGAGCGGCGCGGCCCGCACCAGGCCGCCGAGATCGTCCCGGCGGGCCTTCAACGTGCCGTGCTCGGTCATGGCCGCGTCGTAGGCCTGCTCGGCGCGCCTCAGCTCGGCGACGAGCGCGGCGTGGGCGCTGGCCTGGACGTCGACCTTCTCACGCTCCGCCTTGAGGTCGTTCAGGCGCCGCTTCAGTCCGGCGATCTCCGTGGAGGACGCGCGCCTGCGGAAGATCGCGTCGGCCTCGCCCGTCACCGCCGACAGCGCCCTGCTGAGGCCGGCGAGGCCGGCGCTCGCCGAGAACAGCAGCTCCCCGAGATCGCCCTTGCTGTCGAGGATGGCGTTGCCGCCCTCCTCCAGCGTCTGGTCGTCGAGGGAGAACATCATCCGGTAGGCGTCGCGGGTGAGGCCCGCCAGCGCCCCGGCGATCACCCCGTCCCCGACCGGCTGGCCCGCGGCGTCCCGGAGGGAGCCCGTCCGCTGCTTGACGCGGCGCAGTTCGTGGCGCGCCTCCCCGACCTCCAGCACCGCCCCGACCTCCATGGCAGCGTAGGGGTGCAGGAAGTCGTAGCGCGAGCGCTCCTCGATGCCGAACAGCAGGTCGAGGAAGCCGGAGAGGGCGGTCGACTTGCCCGCCTCGTTGAGGCCGTAGACGATGTGCAGGTCGGGGCCGCCGTCGACCTTCTCCCCGAAGTCGATCACGTGGTCCGTGAACTTGCCGTAGCGCGTCAGGTCGAGGCGGCGCAGGCGCATCAGCGGGTCCCGGCCCCATCCTGGCCGAGGCGGGCGACGATCTCCGCGCCGCTCTCGCCGAGGAGCCGGTCGAGGAAGCGCTCGAACTCCGCCTCGTCCTCGCCGCAGAAGCGCCGGGCATCCGGGGGCAGGTCGTCCCGGATCTCCTTGACGAGGGCGCCGACGCTCTCGCGCACCGCGGGCTGGCGGAGGATCTCGTCGCGCAGGAGGGCGCCGAGCTCGTCCAGGGGGTCGGCGATGCCGCCGGCCGGTGCCGTCGCGTCGGGGGGCGTCGCCGCGATCTCGATCTTGTCGATCCAGACCTGGCCCGCGCCTCCGAGCCGGTGCTCGATCTCGGCCCGGAGGAGATCGCTGTCCCGGCGCAGCCGCCAGGCCAGGGGCGTGCGGCCGCCGAGCACCAGCCGGCCGACGAGATGCGCGGCCGCAGTCCGGCTCCGGGCCGCCTCGACCGCGCGCTCGATCCCGTCCAGCACCGCAGGCCAGCTGTCGAGGTTCGAAAGGTCAACGGAAATGCGCTCGAACTGGGCGATGCTCGTCGGGCGCTCCTCGATCAGGATCGTCCGATCGTCGCGGACCGTGACGAGGCTGACCGTCTTCAGGCCGGACTCTCCAATGTCGCGGCCCTGGGGCATGCCGGGCATCACCACCTTCGAGGCCCCGCGATGCTCCGAGCGGGCGTGGACGTGGCCGAGCGCCCAGTAGTCGAAGCCCCACTCATGGAGGTCGGCGACGGAGCAGGGCGCGTAGGGGTCGTGCCCGGCCGCGCCGACGAGGCTCGTGTGCATGATGCCGATGTTCACGGCGTCCGGCCGGGGCCGGCCATACTTCGGAAGCAGGCTGTCGGGGGCGTGCGCCTTCGCGAAGCTCAGGCCGTGGATCGCGACCTCGATGTCGCCCTTGCGGACCGTCACGGTCTCGGCCCGTCCCCCGAAGAGCTTCAGGGAGGGCGGCAGGACCAGCTCCTGCGTGATCTTCGAGAGGGCGTCGTGGTTGCCGCGGACCTTGTAGACGACGATCCCCGCCCGGTGCAGGCGCTCCATCTGCTCCGCGAGGTAGCGGGCCGTCTTCATGGAGGTCTGGGTGCCGTCGTAAAGGTCGCCCGCGACGATCAGGGCGTCGACCTGCTCCTCGAGGCAGAGGTCGACGATGGCGCTGAGCGCCTGCCGGGTCGCGCCGCCGATCAGGGCCGCGAGATCGGGGTTGCGCAGGGCGAGACTCCGCAACGGCGAGTCGAGATGGATATCGGCCGTGTGGAGGAAACGGAAAGCCATACGCCGGGGGACACGCTGCACGCCCGAGGGGCGCCGTCGGCGACCTTGGGGGATCGCCGGACCGGGTTCAAGGCCGCCGCGCCCCGTCCCTGTGCAAGAGCCGGAGGCCCGATCAGTCCGTCGGTCCGCACCAGCCGGGCAGGTAGGCCGCCTCCGGCGTCTTGGAGAGCTGAAGCGCCTCGCGCATGGCGGCGGTGAAGTCGGTCTCGAAGAGCTTGCGCTTGAGGCGGCGGCGCAGGAAATCCGCCCAGAGGAACTCGGCGAAGGGCGTCGGGTCCTTGGCGTAGCCGCCCGCCCGCCGCAGCTCCCCAGCGAGGCTCCGGAACGGATCGTCGGCGAGGTCGGCGACGCTCTTCGGCAGGTCCGAGATCGGCTGGCGCACGCCATCGGCATCGTAGGGGTGCGCCCAGCCGCGGTGGTCGGCGAACACCCAGAAGGCCGCCTTCTCGAGGTGGCTCAGGTCGGCGACGACGCTGGTCAGCACCTCGGACACGCCCTCCTCGAGCAGCGCGCGGGCGAGGCGGTGATGGTCGATGACATAGCGGCGGCCCTTCGGACCGAGCAGCACCGGGATCATGTGGGCTCCGAGGAAGTCCCCGCCGCCGTCCTTCTTCTGCTTCTCGCGCCAGTGCCGCCGCTTGTCCTCGACCTCCCGGTAGCCAACCGTGAGCTGGGTCGGCCTGAGATCGCGGATCGGGATCGGGTGGAGGAGCGGTTCGCGAGGAGACATGGCGAGACGAAGCCCTGATCGGCGGAGCCGGTCCGCCTCGGAAGGCGATCTATCTGGCACTCGGGCACCGCGCTGAGAAGCGCCCGGCGGCCCGAGCCTCGCTTTCGTGATCGCGCAGCCGGAGAGCCTCGTCTCAGACGGGCTCCGGGGCGAGGCTCACCGGCGCCCCGCGCGGCGCTTCCGCGACCTGCCGGGCCAGGCGCTCGGCGACGGCGACGAGGGCCGTCACCATCGGCGTCGCCGGGTCCCGGCGCAGGGCGACGAGGCCGATCGTATGCTCGATGCTCGGCTCGACGATCGGGATCGCGCGCACGCCGGGCAGCGGCCCGAGGGATTCCGCGAGGACCGCCGGCACGACGCTCGCCCAGCGCAGGGTCCGCACATGGGCCATCAGCGCAATCATCGAATTCGACTCGATGGCCGGCGACGGCTCGTGGCCGGCGGCGCGGATCTGCTGGTCGACGATCCGCCGGTTCTGCATGGTCGGCGTCAGCAGGCAGAGCGGCGTCTGCGCCACCTCCGCCCAGGTCACCGTCTCGCGGCCCTCCAGCATGCCGTGCTCGGCGATCAGCAGGCGGTACTGCTCCTGGTAGAGCGGCACCGCAGCGACGCGGCCGAGGGGCTCGTTGTCGAGATAGGTGAGGCCCGCATCCACCTCGAGGTTCTCGAGGAGCGAGAAGATGTCCGCCGAGGCGGTGGACTCGATGGTGAGGCGGACGTCGGGATAGCGGGCGCGATAGGGCGTCGTCAGCGCGGCGATCATCGGCAGCGCGGTCGGGACGGCGGCGATGCGCAGGTGCCCGGACAGTCCCCGGCGCAGGGCGGCGACGTCCTCGTGCATGGCGCGGGAATCCGCGACGATGCGGCGGGCCCAGGCCAGCACCCGCTCGCCCTCCGGCGTGAAGCCCTGGAAGCGGGACCCTCGCTGGACGAGCTGGACCCCGAACTTGTTCTCAAGCTGCTTCACCCCCGCCGAGAGGGTCTGCTGCGTGACGCAGCACGCCTCGGCCGCCCGGCCGAAATGCTGCTCGCGGGCGAGGGCGAGGAGGAAGTCGAGCTTGTCGATCACCGGCGGCTTTCCCCGGGCGCGGCAGGCCGACCCGGCCGAGACAGGAACCTCCGCCGCTTCGGGACCGAAGGCGAGGGCCGGCCGATGCTAAGGGATGCGGGCCGCCGAAACCAAGCCCTCGCCCCCTATGGCGACCTCGCTCGGACGGATGTCGGCCGCCTCTGAAACGCGAAAGGGGCCGCCGGCGGTCCGGCAGCCCCTCTCCAATGCCTTCGACCGGCTGTCAGCCGGCGTCGCTGGCGCCCGCGCCGAGGAGGTGCGGGTCCCGCGTCGCCTCGCGCACCGGGCTTTCCAGACCCGAGGTGTCCTCGGTTAGGGCGCGGACGACGAGGTTGTCGAGGCGGTCGCCCGCCTCGTCGATGTAGTCGGTGAGGTTCCGGCGCATCTTCGGCGTCCAGAACGCGACGATGTGCTTGGAGATGCCGGCGACCGCCTCCTCCTCCGGGTAGGAGCGGAAGAAGCTGGCGATCTGGTTCGCCATGCGCACCAGCTTATCATTGACGGACAGCACGCTACGGGTTCCTCACTCGGCCGCGTCGAGGGACTGGGCGATGCGGGTGAGGGAGAAGTCCTCCTCGTAGAACTTCGCCTGCCAGTCGGAGGGGCGGTTGGTCCGCCGCACCTGCACCGCCGTCACCTTGTACTCGGGGCAGTTGGTGGCCCAGTCCGAGAAGTCGGTGGTGATGACGTTGGCGCCGGTCTTGGCATGGTGGAAGGTCGTGTAGACCACCCCCGGCTGCATCCGCTCGCTGATCACCGCCTTGAGGGCGATGTCGCCCGAGCGGCTCTCCAGCGAGACGAGGTCCCCGTGGACGATGCCGCGGGCCTCGGCGTCGAACGGATGGATCTCGAGGATGTCCTCCTCGTGCCAGCGCGAGTTCTCCGTACGGCGGGTCTGCGCGCCGACATTGTACTGCGACAGGATGCGGCCCGTGGTGAGGATGAGCGGGAAGCGGGGGCCCGCCCGCTCCTCGGTCGCCACGTACTCCGTGATCATGAACTTGCCCTTGCCGCGCACGAAGCGGTCGACGTGCATCATCGGCGTGCCGTTCGGGGCGTTCTCGTTGCAGGGCCACTGCACCGAGCCGAGCTCGTCGAGCTTGGCGTAGGAGACGCCGGTGAAGCTCGGGGTCAGGCTCGCGATCTCGTCCATGATCTCGGACGGGTGCGTGTAGCTCATCGGGTAGCCCAGCGCGTTGGAGAGGAGCACCGTGCCCTCCCAATCGCCGTAGCCGCCGAGCGGCGACATCACCTTGCGGACGCGGCTGATGCGCCGCTCGGCGTTGGTGAGGTGCCGTCCTTCTCCAGGAACGAGGCGCCCGGCAGGAAGACGTGGGCGTACTTCGCCGTCTCGTTCAGGAAGATGTCCTGGATCACGATGCACTCCATGGCCTTGAGGCCGGAGGTGACGTGATGCGTGTCGGGGTCGGACTGCGCGATGTCCTCGCCCTGGATGTACATGCCCTTGAAGGAGCCGTCGACGGCCTCGTCGAGCATGTTGGTGATGCGCAGGCCCGGCGCCGAGTCGAGCTTGGCGCCCCACAGGGCCTCGAAGCTCTCGCGGGTGGCATCATCCGAGACGTGCCGGTAGCCGGTGAACTCGTGCGGGAACGAGCCCATGTCGCAGGAGCCCTGCACGTTGTTCTGGCCGCGCAGCGGGTTCACGCCGGCGCCGAGCTTGCCGATGTTGCCGGTGGCCATGGCGATGTTGGCCATGCCCATCACCATGGTCGAGCCCTGGCTGTGCTCGGTGACGCCGAGCCCGTAGTAGATGCCGGCGTTGCCGCCCTTGGCGTAGAGGCGGGCGGCCGCGCGCAGCTCGGCCGGGTCGACGCCGGTGTACTGCTCGGAAGCCTCCGGCGAGTGGCGCTCGTCGGCGACGAAGCGCGCCCACGCCTCGAAGTCGCCGAGCTCGCAACGCTCGCGCACGTAGGCCTCGTCGATGAGGCCCTCAGTGACGATGACGTGGGCGAAGGCGTTGATGAAGGCGACGTTGGAGCCGGGCTTCAGCGGCAGGTGATGGTCCGCCTGGACGTGGGGCGACTTCACCAGATCGATCTTGCGCGGATCGGCGACGATCAGCTTGGCGCCGGCGCGGATGCGCTTCTTCATGCGCGAACCGAACACCGGGTGACCGTCGGTCGGGTTGGCGCCGATGACGAGGATCACGTCCGTGTGGTCGACGGAGGCGAAGTCCTGGGTGCCGGCCGACGTGCCGAGCGTCGACATCAGGCCGTAGCCGGTCGGCGAGTGGCAGACGCGGGCGCAGGTGTCGACGTTGTTGTTGCCGAAGGCGGCGCGCACCAGCTTCTGGACGAGGTAGGCCTCCTCGTTGGTGCAGCGGGACGAGGTGATGCCGCCGACCGAGTCCTTGCCGTACTGGGCCTGGATGCGCTTGAACTCGGAGGCGGCGTGATTGATCGCCTCCTCCCAGCTCACCTCGCGCCACGGGTCCGTGATCTTGGCGCGGATCATCGGCTTGGTGATGCGGTCCTTGTGGGTGGCGTAGCCGTAGGCGAAGCGGCCCTTGACGCAGCTGTGGCCGTCATTGGCCTTGCCGCCCTTGTAGGGGACCATGCGGACGATCTTCTCGCCCTGCATCTCGGCCTTGAAGGAGCAGCCGACGCCGCAATAGGCGCAGGTCGTGACCGCCGAGTGCTCCGGCTGGCCCATTTCGATGACCGACTTCTCCTGAAGCGTCGCGGTCGGGCAGGCCTGCACGCAGGCGCCGCAGGACACGCACTCGGAGTTCATGAAGTCGGTCGGGCCGGCGGCGACGCGGCTGTCGAAGCCGCGGCCGGCGATCGTCAGCGCGAAGGTGCCCTGCGTCTCCTCGCAGGCACGGACGCAGCGGTTGCAGACGATGCACTTCGAGGGGTCGTAGGTAAAGTACGGGTTCGAGGTGTCCTTGGGCAGGTACTTCTCGGCGGTCGGCTTGACGTGGTTGTCGCCGTCGTAGCCGTAGCGGACCTCGCGCAGGCCCACGGCGCCGGCCATGTCCTGCAGCTCGCAGTCGCCGTTCGCCGCGCAGGTCAGGCAGTCGAGCGGATGGTCGGAGATGTAGAGCTCCATCACGCCCTTGCGGAGCTTGGCGAGCTTGTCCGTCTGCGTGTGGACGACCATGCCGTTCTCGGCGGGCGTCGTGCAGGAAGCGGGCGTTCCGCGGCGGCCCTCGATCTCGACGAGGCAGAGGCGGCAGGAGCCGAAGGGCTCGAGCGAGTCCGTGGCGCAGAGCTTGGGGATCTGCGTGCCCATGGTCATCGCCGCGGCCATGACCGAGGTGCCGGCCGGCACCGTCACGTCGACGCCGTCGATCTTGAGCGTCACCAACTGATCGGTGACGCGGATCGGGGTGCCGTAATCGATTTCCTTGATGAGGGTCATGAACGCCTCCTCACTCGGCCGCCATGGCATGGGAGCCATCGCCGCTAAAATCCTCGGGGAACTTGGTGATCGCGCTCATCACGGGCATGGGGGTCAACCCGCCCATGGCGCAAAGCGATCCGTCGGTCATGGTCTCGCAGAGGTCCGCGACGACCTTGAGGTTGTCCTGGCGGCGCACGCCGGCGATGATCTTGTCCATCGTCTCGACGCCGCGGGTGGCGCCGATCCGACACGGCGTGCACTTGCCGCAGGACTCGGTGGCGCAGAACTCGAAGGCGAAGCGGGCCTGGGCGGCCATGTCGACGGTGTCGTCGAACACCACGATACCGCCGTGGCCAACGAGGCCCTTGGCCGCCGCCATCTTCTCGTAATCGAGGGGCGTGTCGAGCAGGCTGTCGGGGAAGTAGGCGCCCAGCGGACCGCCGACCTGCACGGCCCGCACCGGACGGCCCGAGAAGGTGCCGCCGCCGAAGCGCTCGATGACCTCGCGGAGCGTGATGCCGAAGGCGTACTCGATGAGGCCGCCGTACTTGACGTTGCCGGCGAGCTGGATCGGCAGGGTGCCGAGCGAGCGGCCCATGCCGTAGTCGGCGTAGGCCTTGGCGCCGTGCTCCATGATCCACGGCACGGCCGTGAAGGTCATGACGTTGTTGACGAGCGTCGGCTGTCCGAGGAAGCCCTTCAGGGCCGGGATCGGGGGCTTGGCCCGCACGATGGCGCGCTTGCCCTCAAGGCTCTCCAGCAGGGAGGTCTCCTCGCCGCAGATATAGGCGCCGGCGCCCATGCGCACTTCGAGGTGGAAGGCCTTGCCGGAGCCGAGGACGTTGTCGCCGAGCACGCCGGCCCTGATGCCGTTGGCGATCGCCTCGCGCAGGGTCTCGAAGGCCTGCGGATACTCGGAGCGGCAGTAGATGTAGCCGCGGGTGGCGCCCGTGGCGACGCCGGCGATGGTCATGCCCTCGATCAGGTTGAAGGGGTCGCCCTCCATCATGATCCGGTCGGCGAAGGTTCCGGAATCGCCCTCGTCGGCGTTGCAGATCACGTATTTCTGCTGCGCCTTCGCGAGCATCACCGTGTTCCACTTGATGCCGGCCGGGAAGCCGGCGCCGCCGCGGCCGCGCAGCCCCGAGTCGCGCACCTGGGCGACGATGCCCTCGGCGTCGGTCTTCAGCGCCGCCTCGAGACCCTTGTAGCCGCCGTGCGCCTTGTAGTCCTCGACGGAGACGGGATCGACCACGCCGCAGCGGTGGAAGGTCAGCCGGTGCTGACGCGCGAGGAAGGGAATCTCTTCGGGGTTGCCGAGGCGCAGGGCGTGCTCGCCGCCCTGGAGGAGCCCGGCATCGAGGAGCGCGTCAACGTCGTTGGCGGTGACAGGCCCGTATGCGACCCGGCCCTCGGCCGTACCGACTTCGACCATCGGCTCCAGCCAGAGCATGCCGCGGGTGTCGGTGCGGACGATGGTGACGTCGAGGCCGCGGCGCTCGGCGCCGGCGAAGATCGCCCGGGCGACCTTGTTGGCGCCGAGGCCGAGGGCGACGGCGTCACGCGGGACGTAGACGGTGACGCTCATCGGCCGGCCTCCGCGAGAGCGGCCTGAATGGAATCGGCCGTGATACGAGCCAGGGGCTCGTTGTCGATCAGCGCCGCCGGCGCGTTGGAGCAGAGGCCGAGACAGTAGACCGGCTCGACCGAGCAGGAGCCGTCGGCCGCCGACTCGTGCCAATCGCAGCCGAGGCGCTCGAGCACCTCGCGATGGAGCTTGGTCGAGCCCATGGCCTGGCAGGCCTCGGCGCGGCAGAGCTTCAGCTCGTGGCGGGCGCTCGGCGGCTGACGCTTGAAGTCGTGGTAGAAGCTGACGCAGCCGAACACCTCGGCCCGCGACATGTTGAGCGCATCCGCGATCATCGGCACGGCGTCCTCGTGGACGTAGCCGAAGCGCTCCTGCAGGGCGTGCAGGATGGGAAGCGTGGCGCCCTCCAGGTGGAGATGCTCGGAGACGATCTCGGAGGCGCGCTCGGCGTCCCAGGCCTCGTGACGTGGCATGTTTCCCTGCCCAAATTGGTCTTATTCTAAGGGCCGAAACTTATAGACCGGGGTTTTGTATTCAATCAAGGAGTCCCGTCGATCGACAAAGGATGCCTGTCGGACGACTCTCGGCAGATGGGGAACCTGCGGATTCCGCCCGTGATTGGACGCCGGACGGGCCAATCGGAGCCCGTCGGCAGCCGGCGTGTGATCATGATGCATATTGCAAGTCCGATCTTTCACCGGAGAGATACTGCACGCGCGGCCGGGGTATACGCAAGGCGCATGGCCCTCGCCCTGGGAATCGCGATCGCCGCGACGGCACCTGCCGTCGCGGCCGACCGCTACCCCGGCAGCGCCCTTCAGCCAGTGCTGTCCTCGCCCGATCTCGTCTTCAACGGCATCACCCGCTCGCAGGACGGCCGGCTGTTCTCGCCCTTCCAACGCCAGACGAAGGGCGAGGGAATCGAGCTCGGCGAATGGGTCGACGGCAAGCCCGTGCCCTACCCGAACGCCGCCTGGAACGCGTGGAAGCCGGGCGACGATCCGGCGAGCGCCTTCGTCGGCCTCAACGCCATCCGCATCGGGCCGGACGGCGACCTCTGGGCGGTCGACAAGGGCTCGGACAGCTTCGGCGGCGCGCCGCTGCCGGGCGGGCCGAAGCTCGTGCGGATCGATCTCGCGACCAACAGCGTGCGCCGGGTCTATCCGCTCGGGTCCGGCACGGGCCCGAAGAGCTTCGTCGACGATTTCCGCTTCAACGGCCACCGGGTCTACCTGACTGATGCCGGCGCGCCGGCGATCCTCGTGCTCGACCTCGACAGCGGCCGGGTCCGGCGCGTGCTCGACGGCCATCCCTCGACGGTGGCGCAGCGGCCCCTGACCGGGGAGGGGCGCCCGCTCGTCGGCGAGGATGGCGGCCCGGTCCAGGTCCATGCCGACCAGCTCGAGGTCTCGCCGGACGGCCAGACCTTCTATTACCAGCCCTGCACGGGCCCTCTCTACAAGATCCCGACCCGCTGGCTCGACGACGAAGAGGCGAGCGACGCGGAGCGCGCCAAGCACGTCTCAGTGCATGCCGAAATCGGCTCCACCGGCGGCACGGCCATCGACGCGGCGGGGACGATCTACGCGAGCGACACCGACGGCCTGCGCATCCTCGCCATCGCGCCGGACGGGGCGGTCTC
>Ga0058701_10003860_pt1 | contig 12017 bp, 10 predicted proteins | sample AgamicOrMae_FD_97039 | JGI IMG/M metagenome (GOLD analysis project Ga0058701, IMG submission 97039) | Agave microbial communities from Guanajuato, Mexico - Or.Ma.e | ecosystem: Host-associated > Plants > Phyllosphere > Phylloplane/Leaf | place: Guanajuato, Mexico | collected 2012-06-04 | reverse complement strand
TATCAGTAGTGTCACAGAATGATTGATACGTCCGCTAATTGGTACTTTATCCTTAAGTAGCTTTTCTCAAGTTTATTTCTCATCAAGCGCTCAAAGGTTGGGCTCGCCGTGAAGTGTACCTCTGACTCTTATTCAATCATAACCTCCTTGATCCACTCCGCTCAGAACCATTAGATTATTATAATCAAGAACGAACGTATGTGTACATGTGTCATCAACCTAAATGTGTACTGAGTCATTGTTAAATTTATTCAACGAGCCGATTGATTATTATAAATTGATTGATTGTTCCAGATTTCACGATTAAGAATATTCCGTAACCTCTGGTACTGGTGATCTCGCTCCTCCTCTCTCTATATATTATTGGGCATCATATTCACAAGCATCGGTTTACCATCTAATAGTCTGTTGTTATAGAATTTTACCGCTCTTACGGCATCACTACTTGTCTGATAGGTTACAAGTGCTGTCGTTTGGTTGATTATGTTTACCGCGGTCATTACTCCCACATTGCCGAATATTTCTATAATATCTGATTGTGTGGCCTCGGGGCTCAGATTAGATATCAATATTGAAGCGCCACCTACCGAAGTTGTACTTGGAGGATCATGATGTTGTGGAGTGTCATTCTTCCTCTCGGTAACTGCTGGTCCTGCTACAGCATAACCTACCTGCTCTCGTTGCATATGAGGTGGAACATAATATTGTAACTGTTGGACTATTTTCTTTCCAATTTTTACTGGCCTTGTTGCGTTGGGCACCTCTCTTTTGGTCATTACCGCCGGCACTGCCCGGCTTGCTACTCTTGGATTTGGCCTCGTCTCTGCTGGTGGTGGCCGCCTGTCGCTGACTACTACGCCCCTACTAGGGACATTGGTCTTATCTCGACTTTGTGATAGGTTTCTTCTCGATGCGAGCTTTCTATTTGAATCCCTGAGGTCTTGATGGCCTGATGCTGAGCTAGATCTAGTTTTATTCTTACCGATTCTACCCTGTATTGTTTGATTGGGCGATCTGTCATTCTTGCGTTTAGATTTTTTTACAATAATCTGTCTGAGATCTTTTACAGTTCCATTGTTAGAGAACCTATTAGATGATGAACCTTGCTTGCCGGTCTGCTGCTTTTTATTTCGACGTATTTGCTCCAGTCTAGCCCTTGCGTCCACTGGTGCCATGATGTAATTTGAATATTCTCTATCCGAATTGGTAGACAGACACTGGTGTTCTGAGGAGCTGATTCGGGATAAAATCAAAGAACCAATGAGTATACTTGATGGGATACTTTTACAGGATGGATATCTAAATTCTGTGAGGCTCGTTGAGAGGACATATAAGACATTTATTTCATCTGTTTACACTAGAAAAATATTGCAGTGTGCACGCAGCAGCAGTCGTACGAGCGCGGCTGGACGCCGCGGCGCCTGTACGAATGGAGACTGGTCCCTTGTGCGAAAGCTGCACCATACACACAAGGATCATGATTCAATATCGCATTGATCTTACACCGCCACGTGCTTGATCCAGTCACTCGTCTAGTCCGTTTATAGGTCACTAACCCATCCAATTCTCACCATTGATGATTCCTCGATTCGCGACAAGGGTGGGGCACCTTGTCACATCCGAGGTCAAACTATTGGTGCCGACTAAATTCAAAGGATGTCTCTCTCCCATGCGACTATCTCGGCATGTGCCCACATGGCGCGCATCGAGACCTATGAGCTCGGGCAAACTCTTCAAGGGTGACATCGGTCTCAGAGAAAGCTCAGTCGTAAACAATGACAAAGAGCCGGAGGAAAATGATGAGGCCGAGATATTTGACAGGGAATTCATGGAAATGAAGGTCGAAGATTTTGAGGAATTGTATCAAGATGATCCAAGTATTAGGGAAACGATCGAACTTATCTTGAGCGAATATGAGCACATCAAGTACAATTCTATGGGCAGAGTGCCATCAGGTTTGAGTAAATACGACATGCGGCAATTGCTTCAAGATGGTCCCACTCCTCACCAACGCCAGAGATTGCTACACTTTTTCTTCAAGAGAGAGATGAACAAGAGACAATCTAAGAGGAAAAGGGAGCGAGAGAAAGAAGAGATAAGGCTCAGGAGAGAAGCCAAGTTGAAATCTTTTTCCACTATCTCGGGCCGGCGGAGCGGTCTTTTGACGGAAGAGGGAGATATAATGTATGGCCTATGGCACAATAGTTTATTTGCCCGCATACCAGAGAACAAATTGAAGGCTGGACTTTCGTCTTCCAGATTGGCCACAGCAGCATTATTCGGACGCCAACTGATCTTTGACTTCGGTCTTGACGAGTACATGCTCAAGCACAATTGCAAGAACACTGCCGAGCAAGTGTCCGAGGCCTATGGACTGAATAGATTCGATTATAGGGAGCCGTTTGATTTCTGGTTTTGTAATTTTGACAAGAGTGCCCCGACAGCATCGTGGCTCTGTGAGAAAACTCTTACAAATTTATACGAAAACACGATGATTACTGTGAAACCCGATTGCATGACCAATCATTTTGATAAATCACGCCTTGTTTATCTGACACCGAATGCTAAAGAGAGGTTGGGTCCAATTCATAAGACCGATGATGTCTATATAATCGGTTGCCTGAACGATAAGGGAACATCACAACCGGTGACAATGAGGAAAGCTAAGATGTTAGGCATTAGGACCAGAAGTCTACCAATAGACGACCATATACTATGGCAGGGTCCAAACAAGTCACTATGCATCAACCACGTCGTTGGTATATTGCTCGAAGTGATGTCCAATGGAGGTGATTGGTATAAGGCTCTCGTGAAGCATATTCCTCCAAGGAAGATAAAATCGATTGAGCAGGTCAAGGAGGAGGAACAGAGGCGACTCACAATTATGAAAAAGCAGAGGTCTAAATTCAATCTACGCTCTTGCTGTGACTAGCATGATTCAACAATTGATTCCAGTCACCCATCAAGGTACTTTATCTAAGGGTCTGTTGAAGCCTCCTTTTCGGTTCATGTACTGCCGGTATCGTCGCTTCTTGACAACATGAACCGCACCAATCGATTGATTTCCTGGTACCATTTTCCCCTTGGTTGTATCAAAATTAGAGAATCCCATTAATTTGGCCATCATTTCTTGTTCCTGTCTGAGCCTATCTGGTATAATTGGTTCCTCGGAGGTATGTTTCCGCCTAGATGTAGCACGACGTTTATTAGCCGTGGTTGAAAGTTTAACTTTTTTACTAACATTATTCACATGGAGAGATTGATCTCTGAGATGCTGATTAGTGACTGTGTCGTCGTCGTCCGGCAACGCTCTCTTATTGGATGTCATGGGATACTCCTCTTCGGGCGGCAAGGGTATTTCATCAGGTACCGGTATGTCTTCAGGTGGTGGTATTTCATCGGGCGCTGGTGGTGCGTCGAAGGGTATCGGGATGTCTTCTGGAAGGGGGATTGTTTCTGGATCAGGCAGACTAAAGTCTGTCATTGCGAAATAGTTCGCCCTCTGAGCGAAGTTTTCCTTCAATTCTCATTAAGATTACATAAATAGTTGAGTAATACCTTGTGATAAGGATTCTAGTGATAGTGGATATAACTAGTAGGGGTGGAGTTAGTGTAGAAAAAGGGTAGACGACAGCGAGCACATGTTTATATTTTGGGTGCCTTTCCTGCAGAACGCTGGAAGCGTGAATTTTGCGCAAAGTTTTTTGGTGCAGCAGCGCTGGAGTAGTTTTGTAGTTGTCGCTTGACGAGATCTCGAAGGCCTCAGACCATAGTGATTATCTGAGCTCTTCATCCAAACGAGTTACAATCGACGTGAAAGAGAAGGCGAAAATCTTCCCTCTCTCTCCCACAGCAGACACATAAAACGGGGCCTCTTTTTCGCATCAGAACATGGAAGTGTCGGTGTCAGTCGCCGAGGGAAATACGTGCCGCCAGGATAATTTTGACGCAATCTTATCTCCTCCAGCTACTTTATCACAAAGAGCTTGATAGAATTGGAGTCCAACTATGCGCACTTGTCTATATCACCTCTTGCGCCGTGATAGATAGTCATTATCTTCATCGGCTCACTTGTATTATGTAACTTTTCTATAACCGAAGGAGGGCCATTCAATCCAACATGTGTCTGTTCTAGATCCAATTTCGGCCGGTGGACAGTCTCAGCGTCATGCCACCAAGTGGAGCAATCAAAAATAGTGCCTCTAGGAGGGAGAAGGTGCCATTTAGATAGAAGCGAGAGAGTATATGTATCTTGTGTGGCTAATCTGGTCACTAGAGAAACAAGAATTAGTCCAGTGGACTGGTCAGCAGGCCGCAGGCGCAAGTTTGTGAAGTTGGTGAATCGGTGAAAAATGTTGGACTGGTTTCTCAGAAGATGCAACATGCAGGAAGTAGTGAGTTTGTGTTCTAGAAGTGTCCAAGTTACAAATTACCCTAAGCTTTCTTTACTTTGAGCTTAGGCTTGCTCAGACTCTCTTTATTGCTGTGCCTTAGTTTGAAACGATGTATTTTATTGTGGAGAATTTCCTTTCGAGGCAGGACTCTGCCGGCGAGCATTGCCCCCGATTGGAATGGATCCGGATCATTGCCCTTGATTCCGGAATCATGGGCTCGTTCAGAGGAAAGCTTCGTTCCCGAATGCATAATAAATCGGCCTTTCTCGGGTCGCAAAGCAAAGAGAAAGAGTTTCTGGAAATGGGATGCAAAGAGGAAGTGGAAGAAGAAGAAGATCTAATAGAAGAGAATTTAGTGCATCAAACGTTGCCTCTGAGATGGTTTTTATCCCTCAGTGCTCCTAGTCTGATTCGGACTGTCCGCGGCGACTTCAGTGGCCAGCTAGCCAGTCGGCCAGATGGAAAGCAGACACCACGACCACTTGGCTAAAGGTGGCCACGAGGGAGCGCTCATCTGTGTTGATTAGTCGGCCGGGCTTTGCATGGGTGTCTTGTGGCGCGGACTTTTGCCTAGTCTTCTGCTGGAAAGCTCAATTTCTAGCTAAATTTCTATCTAAATTTCTGGCTCACTTTCAGGCCACAAGCCTGAAACTGAGCCTTCTTGCAAGAGAGTGAACGAGAGAGTGACACCTGTTCTCTGTCCCATCTCGATTTGGGACGAGAACCGAGAAGCACGAGACCGATTAGAGACACTCTCGTGAATGGATTATCTCTAAGAGTTGGAATTAGAGACAAACTGAGGCGAATCTTCAAGTGGAATTTTCTAAATCTCTTTCGCCTGATTTCCTGCCAAACTTCCGCCCGTCTTGCCAGTTTTGAAGAACTGCTCGTGTCGCTTTCCAGGATCAAATTCGGAGCTGCACGTGCATCAAATGAGGCTCAATTTTGTGTTCGCCCTAAGGGCTACTGAGCGGGCGCCAATCGGTTGTGGGCGCCAGCCAGCCGGCAATGATTAGAGCTGAACGAGGCAGCTTTGCAAGGGAAAGGAAGTTGGAAAAGTGGGCGACTGACTATTCAAGGCGAGCTTAGCAGAGAAACGGCAACTGAAAACCAACAGGAGGCGTGGGTGTTTCTGGGCAGACAGTTGTTGGGAGTTGCATTTCTGGAGCTTAGGAGGTGAAGGAGGAGGAAGAAAAAATGGGATGACGTATCATTGAAACAAGTGTTGTGTTTCTCCCTCTCGGCTGTCTTTTTTTAGGCAGAGCAATTGGCATGGAGCAATTGTTACTTTGAACAACACAAGGCGGCCGTAATCCACTTCTTTTCATACTTTTCTTCGTCATCATCATCACCATGAGCGAGCATCAACAGCATCAGCTCAGCATCAGAAGCAGAAGCAGCGCGCCAGCAACAGTATATCGTCGCAATGGTGGTGATCATTTAAATCTTAATGACTCAAGCATCGCTCATTTCATTGGAACCAGCTTGGAAGCGATAAGACGAGAGAGAGAGAGAGAGAGACAAGGATTGCGCCCGAGAGACAAGCGCGAGCTGAGCTGTGCTGAGCTAAGGTGAGAATAGCGCATTGTGTGGATGATAAATATTTCAAACTAGCTTGGCAGACGCTGCCATTTGGCTGCATTGAGGCGAGCCCATTTGGGCGGGATTTCGGGTGTGATAGAGTGGCGTGGAGGACAATCAGAAAGAGAGAGAGAGAGAGATAAACATACAAATAAAGTGGTTTTAATCCACTTATCCAAGAGGAAAAGAGGAGCTTTTTCAGGAGCAAAAGGGTTTCCTCGAGAGAGACAGAGACAGAGACAGTGTGTAGGAGAGTGAGAAGGAAGTGAAGGAGCATTTGTGTTGTAGGCAGTTGTGGAGGATAAAGTGGAACAACTTTGTAAAAGAGATTGACTCTCGCTCCAAGTTGGCTGCGAGTTGGCGCGCAATCTCGCCGACTTGCTGCAGTGTGACGCCAACGCAGCAGCAGCAGTAACACAAACCCAGCGGGATGTCAGTGCTCCGCTCGCTGGCGCGCCGGTCTTGGCGTTGTGTGTGGCCCTTTGGAGGTGGCCTTGCCGCGGCCGACGGAAGTTCGGCTTCTTCGTGGCGGAAAGATGGAAAGAAATGGGAGGCTAATTTGGGTGGAATGCGACTGGTGGAGCCAGTGGAGCCAGTTGAGGAAGGAGACAAGAATAAAGGAGAGTTTGACTGATGGGCTGGGGCATGGCTTCGTGGTGGCGGAGTGTGAACTCGAGCCAGCCAGCTTGCGCTTGGTGTTGATGTTGTTGTTGATCTTTTTGTCGATGTTTTAGTTGAGGTGATGCAGTCTGCAGGTTGTTGGCCGCCGCCTCCACGCGTGCCAGCCGGGCGCCAAGTGCTCACACGGAGTAAGCGCCACGCAAGCCAGCCAGCCAGCCAGCCGGGCGCCACAGACTGGCTCTGGCAATGAGAAGGCGCCTTATCTTGATGAACGCCTTTTCCATTATTGTCTCTGCTCCACGAGACAAGATCTATGGAGGTGAATTCAACTCGGCTAGCTCTCTTTGTTCAAGTCGAGTGACGACATCGCTGGTTAGACGTGCGCGCCCTCCTAATCAGCATTGGAACTCCATACTTCTAATCAGCAACGAGCTCACCTCCAGTCCATAAGGAGCTCATCTTCTCGCAGATCAAGAGGCGCAAAGGCATCTCTTTGTTCACCCACCGGCTTCCTTCCAACGAGAGCTACCATCTTCCTGAACTTGGAAACGTCTCAAATGCAAGTTTTGACAATTTTCGAGACGGAAGTTGCTTGGTAAATTGACGCTCTCCTTGGATATACTTGACGATCTAATTGATGAAATACTTGATCGTCCGATCGAGCGATGGTTGTTTGCCACACCTATGCGACAATTTTCCGTCTGGATGCATGGCAAATCTACTCTGCAACTCAGAGTGCAAAAGTCACAAGCTTGGCTGCTCTTTTGCCGAGTCAAGTGCGGAAAATGATCACTGATATGATATTATTTTGCTCCCCAAATAGTCTGAGAACATCTGCCCTTCTCTCAGACTAGCACGTTCCAGGAGCCAGAATTTTTCAGGTAGTATTCCATCATCCTCTAAATATTCCCAACTGGCTTAGCTGAAGTGAAATCAATACTCCAACTCAATTTGGAAAACACCCATGCCGCATCAAGCTACTCTCTCGTCCAATGGTAGACCAATGCACCAGATGGAGGTTATATCAAGTGAAAATGAAATTTCTTTGACCAGGATTAGCCCAATCGATGAAATACCAATTGATGGACACAATTTTCGATTGGACCTGTGCACCTTTGGATGGGCACTTGCTGCAGTCTAAAAAAGCGCGAGTGTGCAGTGCCTCATACAGTCTGTGCAGTGGCATGCAGTGGAAGTGTGCAGGTTGCAGAGTTTCCACAGGCGAGCTCAATGGAGACATAAATATTCTTCAGCGGAGAACTTGCGCAAGGTGTCTCATGTGTGTTCGAGGAGGCTTGAGGAGGCTTGAGGAGAAGCCTCCTTCAGACAGAAAGGGGAAAAACGTCCTCTTCTTCACCTGAGACTCTCTCTCTCTTTTATAATTCTTCTCTCTCTCTCAAAGTGTCAATTAAACTCAACTTGTTTCCTTTGTGAGCGGCCTGTTCATCAATATGGATTACGCCAAATGGATTGTTTGTGCAACTCCGGCGGCAGCCAGTCTGTGGCCGGGCCGAGTGGCTGCTGGCCGCCGATGGAGTGCCACTCGGCGCTCCTCGTGGCTCGGGGTCGTTTTCCACGAGGAGCCTCGAGAGAGAAAGAGAAGGGCCACACTTGCACACTTGCAGCTGCTTCTCTCTTGCAGCAGACCACAAAGAGAAGCTGGCACTTTTGTCGCCGTCTCACAGCCCAGCAGGCTTGTCAACGTCTCAACGTCTTGACTTCGGAGCCATTTTCATCCGGCAACACTGAGCAACAGGTGCTCGCTCGGCGCCGAACGAGAGGCTGCCTGTGGAGGAGAGAAAGCGGTTGCCAAGTGGGAGGAGTGGGGGAAAACCTCAGCTTTGGAGCGTGGCGGCTGTGCTTTGGAACAGCCAGCACGAGAGAGAGACTGAGACTGAGGAGTTTCCCTCTAACCTCGACACTTCGTCGGAAGAGAGTCCATAAAAGGGAGCTGCACCACCTCCGAACGTGGACACGTTTTGCTGAATTAAATTCTGCAAATAAATTCTCCTCCAAGTGATACATTTTCCACAGGCTTTCCCCCGCCGCCCACGATCGATTATTTCACCGATGAAACTTGTCCTAATCACTGGGAGATTTCGGTGATTTCTCATTTCGTATCGAAATTTTCATCTACCCTAAGGATTGGGTGCCGCTTTGTCTTTCCAGAGGATCTCCTCGGATGTCGAGGACTACAAAGAGGGAAGATTCCCAATCGAGAGTGAACTTGAACTGTCTTGAAACTTTTCTGGTTTCAGTTTAGGAAATTTTATCAAGCTAAGGGGGATGGCTATTCTAACAAAGGAGTCTTGCCAGAAAGAGGCGAGAAAGAGGCCCACGAACTTCCGTTACGAGTGTCTAGAGGAAATTGTCCGACCTTTGAGTGATATAAACTGGCGCTTCAACTCGAGAATTGCAGCCGCAGACTAGGGCCGCCCGCAGACGCACAGTGCAGCTCTGCAGTTCGGCTGCCGAAGAAGAGCCGCACTCAAACGCCGCACTTAAACCGCGCCAGCAGACACAGCGCAGACAGTGAGCGCAGACAAGGGCACGGAAAATGCCAGTCCGCAAGGCTCCATTAGCGCCTCGGAGTGCCAACCAGAGTCTCACAAGTCAATTAGGCGGCCGGCGGATGCATCCATTTGGCTCCCATTTGGAGGCACGCAAACTTCCCGCAAGTGTCCTCGAGAGGTGCGTTTGGTTTTTCTCCCGCCGAGAGAAAAGCTACATGAAGTCTGCCGCCAACCGGTCATTAGGAGAGGGTGCGCCTGTTGTTGACGCCGGCTCGGAAATCCAATTGATCGTGCGGTTTTCTCGCAAAACTCACTTAGACAGATACTCTCTCCGCCAGTTCTCACCCACAAAGCAGACCGGCGGGCTCCCAGCAAACTTTGAGGCCTAGACTTGGCGGAAACCTCGACTCAAACAGCTCTTTGTTTTCCTCTCGTTTCTGCAATGTCTCTGTTCTGACCAACGGAGAGTGTTCCTCTGCCACTCTAGCGCAGGAGTCAAGATGATTTATTGAGCCGAATAACTGTCCGAGCGGCGGACAGTTGTTGACTGCAGTTGTTGACTACCCAGGCCCATTCCACGCCGGCTCCTCAAAAAGAGCTCGACACGCTCCCTCGGGTTCAAACAGGACTCCTTCGGGTGACACGCCCCCCTGCTTTGTCGGCGCCGCGAGGAGTTCTGTGGGGCGAGGATGCGTGGAAGCGGGCGGGTGGGGCGCGAGTGTGCGGGGGAGTGGCTTGGGCTGCCGAGGGGCGCCAGCGTGTGGAGAATGCGCTGGCACGCAGAGAGTCGCGCTGTCCGCAGACGGCCGGCCGCAATGGGTTGGGGCGCAGTCGCAGAGTGTTGGCGCGCGCACGAATCTCTGCGGCTGGCCCGCGCTGCAGCTTAGGTGCGCTGCGGGCTGCTCTGTGCCTTGCGCTCTGTGCCCGCGAAGTGCACTTTGCGCAAGCTCGCCCGCCGCCACTCTGCAACCTGTTGCGCACTCGCAACTCACTCGGCCGCTCGCTTCCTGTCCCCAAGCTTCACTGCTGGACCGCTGGGACGCCCACAGCGCCAGCGCCAGGCAGACAGTGGCTGGACAGGCGTCTGGCCACTGGCCAGCCCAGTATGGCAATGAACTCGGGCCACTTTCTCGCATCGCCAACTGGCCATCCAATAGGTTGGGCCTGCCAGCCAGCGGGCCAACTGAAGCCAGTCTCAGGCGGCCTTTCTGCTCGTCTTCCTCTTCGAGCTCGTCTTTGGCGATCGCAAATCGCGCGCACAAACTGCGCTCGGCGCGCCTAATTGCCGCCCCTCCAGACGGACACTAAGGGGCGGCCAGCCAGAGTGGAGCTGCTCTGTGGAAGCGGAGTTCAAGTTTAGCAGGCGCGCCGCAGAGCCTTGGGCCAGCTTGCTGGCTCGCTGGCCAACTGATCGATGGATGCAGCCCGACGACTGATCGATGGATGGCGAGCCGGAAACTTGTCCAGACGGCGCTTTGTCGAGCGAGCGAGCGAGCGCGCAGTGGTGGCGGCTCGCCGCAGAGTGTCCATTGGCCGGTGGGGGCGGCGAGGAAGTTTCGAGAGGAGTTTCATACGAAATAAGCATCACTGGTCTGCGAGCTTGCCAGTGATGTTGGCGAGCTCGATGTTGGGCGCCCAAAGCAAAGGTTCCAGTCAGTGGCTTCTCGGCTGGCCAGCAAGTGGGCGCAGGCGAGCGCTTTGTGTGCGAGTGAGCCAGTTGCGTGTGCGCGCTTCGTTCGGCCGCCCGCGCGCCACAGCTAAGGTTCGGCACGCGCGCTGGCTCGTGCGCGCAAGTGTGCGAGTGTGCCTGCGCACTGCGCAAGCAGAGTCGCACTACCAAAGCGCAGAGCTGCGCGCGTCTCTCTCTCTCTCGTTCGAGACAGTCTTTGGCCAAGACTTTTGGCCAGACAGTCTTGGGCTGAGAGGAGCGCAACACACAGACAGACACTGACCGATGGCCAAAATACCTCCTGCCCAGTTTAGACAGTTCAGACTTTGCCGCCCGCGCTGGCCGAGCGAGCCGAATCGGATCGGCTTTGATCGGAACGGATCGCATTGGATGAGATCAGATGGTCTGCATTGGATCGGCTGGGGGAAGTGACAGCGGCAGCAAGGCGGCCAGCGAGCGAGCATCAACAGGCGACTTATGCAGAACGTTTTACACGTTTACGTATCACAGTCTTCCCCTTTGGCACTTGCACTTGAGCGCGGCAAAAGAGGCGCTTGGAGAAGAAGCGACAAACGCAGCTCAGGTGTGGCCGCGGCAGTAGAGGAGCAGAAGGAGGCGAGAGAGAAGGAGAGAGAAAGAGAGACACTTCGTGGGGACCTAAGCGCCTTTTCGGTGAGCCAGTGACATTTTCGAGCCTCCTTTTTTGCTGCAGGAAGTCGGCCGGCATAGACAGTGGTTGGTGGGCAGAAATTGTGCACAAATTTAGAGGTCTCGTTGGCGCTTAGGAGGAGTGTGTGTGCCTCTGGGCGGCCGTCTGGTGTGTGCTCAGTGGCTTGGATCGAGCGATTGGGAAGAGGCTTCTCGAGCGGGCGACGGGCGACGGGCGACAGTTGGCGGCAGGGCGCGCTTATCGCTGGTGGTGGGCGCCAATCGGGAGTGAGTTCATTAAGGTTGACGAAGAGGCAGAGGAGCAGAGGAAGAGGAAGAGGCGGCGGAGGAGGAAGAGGAAGGCAGGGGAAGCCTTTTCTCGAGAGTGTCTTCGAGGCGAGGCGCTTTTGGTCGCGCTTTGGCGGTGCTTTGGTGGCACACTTGCGCTTAGGGCCCAGCGCGCGAGTGGGTTGAGTGCAGTGTGTTGTGCGAGAGAGTGCGTGTGCCAGAAGGCAGCGCGCAGAGAGCAGAAAGCAGCGCGCATAAAGCAGAAGGCAGAAGGCAGAAGGCAGAAAAAGCGCAGAAGAAGCC
>Ga0058701_10003859_pt1 | contig 12017 bp, 7 predicted proteins | sample AgamicOrMae_FD_97039 | JGI IMG/M metagenome (GOLD analysis project Ga0058701, IMG submission 97039) | Agave microbial communities from Guanajuato, Mexico - Or.Ma.e | ecosystem: Host-associated > Plants > Phyllosphere > Phylloplane/Leaf | place: Guanajuato, Mexico | collected 2012-06-04 | reverse complement strand
GATATCCTTGGATTTCTATGGATATCCATGCATTGACTTGCTATGGATCCTCGATCCAGGGAACTGATCTAGCTTAGGATGCCGAGTATCTGAAAATAAGTACCTCAAAGTATCTCAGATTCTTTTGAAAAGTATCTTAATCTTGTATCTAGATACTTTGCTCGATCGCTGGGTATCTAAAAAAGCTAAGGTGCCTGAAATGCTCGCATTTTAAGGTGGGTAAGAGTGTAGGCGCCCAAGAGCAGGTGCCTTTGAGGCACGTGCGTTCTGCCTGGGAGGGGCTTGGCTACCGACGTTTTTTGGCTTCACCTCCCTGATCCCTTATGGACGACTCGCGAAATCAGGGATGGCAAACCGCAATAAACCCTGCACGGATTGTGTGTGTGTGTGTGTGTAGCGTGATATGACGTGGACCGGAGGACGGTGACTCGATATGCAGCTGGGGAGGAGAGAGGAGGGACAATACTTTCGGAAAACAACGTGATAATCATTGAAGAACCGCCCTCGAAAGGTTAGCGCGCGGGACGGAGGTGACACTGGCCACTGGCCAACTAGCCACTGAACGGAATAGTCCTATGACGAATGCTGACGTAGGGTACGGTGCATTTTTAATAAGTGTGCCCGGGCGAATTTTGGCCAGGTGGTCCTTGGCATTCCGTAAAAGTTTGGCCAAAGTGACCTTAAACGGGCGGCCGACTGCCCCAGATTAAGGTCTTATATGACGGGTGCACATAGGTGGGTATTCAACCATAACACCAGCATAGATACCAGAGTTCTGAATCAGAGGAGTCCAAAGCGCACCAGTCTCGTGGCATTTGGTCATCTTCAGCGAAGCCCAACGCACTCTGCAACCTCTTGAGAAAGTTTTTTTCTTCTTTTTTTTCTGAAGTGACTATTCACACGCTGTCCCATTTAAAATGTATCAGGTTAATATCCGCGCGTTCAAGTCTCCCTTGTATTAACATAAGCGAGCGATAAGAACTAGCCCTCTTTTTTCCTTGCCGCGTAACCTTTTTGCGGCGGGCTTTTGGATATTGTACCTTTCAAGCCTTCCCTAAAGACCTACGCCGCCACCCCGGCAAATAAACATGTTAGGGCCGGTCGCCACCAAGCTCTCAAAGCTTATTCAAACACACAAAGCTTTCGCACTCATCACTCATCACCTACACTGCAGGTGGTCGTCCTCATGTTCGCCGCGTTTGGTACATCGTGTCTTTTATTTACGCAGGCATCGAGTCTACAGCGTATTGCTTCTCGTCAATACGGCAGATCAGTCCGATAACTTGCGTAAAGATACGAAAGCGTGAAAAAAAGTAGGAAATTGTTTATTCTGGCGTGGCGAGCGAGGAGAGCGAAGAGAGCAGCTTTCCTGGCCCCTCACTGGGTGCGCTGCAATCGCCGCTTGGCGCCAAACGTACCACACCGGCATGGCGCAGCGCAACTAGCGCCCTCAGTTGAGTTCGAACCATTTTCGGCATTGCGTCGATGACAATGAGTAGTTGTGGTTTTCCGATGCGATTAGCAGACAGTGTTAAGTTCAGATAAGATGTCGCTCGGTGGAGTGACTTTTCGATATTCATGCAGAGATTCAGCCAATCCGTTTACTTTCATTCATTTTTTATTTGTTTGCTGTGATGTGTGGTGAGGATTCTCCCAGTACTAAAGAAATTTAGAAGGTGGGCGAGGCTCCTTTTGGGATATTAATAGCAAGCAAACATTTCGCATGTAAGTATATAAGTTTAATACCTGTTGAGATATACTCATATGAACGTGTATATACCGTATGTTGCGTATCGGTCATTTGTCTACTTTCGTATTTTCCTTTGAGCCGCTTGGAAGTCTGGGGCTTGCAATATAAAAGTAATTGCTATGTGTGGATCGCGCCATAAACTGTTTAGATTCGTTCGGTATGTTAGTTTGCAGGAGAATTCTTCGACATCGAAGCTACCATGGAGTAAGATTTTCTTCCTCCATGTTTGCTACACTCACACTTAATTGTCAGCCAGTGTCAAAGCAGCATTCCACATGCACTCAATAGTACTCGAATACGTTGCTTGGAAGCGCCATGCGGGCGCCGGTGCTGCGCCAAATAGCACATGTTTATTTCCTTGTATCAACTTGGCCAACTTTTTATGAGTAAAAAAACTCAGAATGTTATCCACTTAAATGTCCAATATGGCCCCGACGAAATGATGAGATGAAATGAGGGTGACAAAACCAACGATCCAAGTAATGGAGGGAGGATGTAGGGGGAGGGTAGAGATATTAAACTTAACCATTAAAGCTCCGTGACTTAACTAAAGCGCACTTTCACCTCGATAATGGATGTGGTCTGCAGCCACTCACTCCAGCGAAATCCGCAAAGAACCAACCTAACCGTATGCGTCGGTCTGCCTGTAAAGCAATGAGAGATGTCGGGTTGTTGGGTAGCCGCAAATCCGTAAACCATTGACCTACTGCTCTGACCCGTATCATTCGCGTTTATTACAATACGAAAACAAATTCAGATATCCTGTTATCCAGGGGACATCTTCTCCATTAACAATACCGGTACGTTGTTGGTACAGGAATCAGTACAGTAGTGCCATTGTTGAGAGCTCTTTGAACTTATTTATCTTAAATAGCCTTTCATGAATCACCCTAACTTGAAGTGTTAGAGGCCTTCAAGACACGACAGCACTAACGCTCTTTTGTAATTACGGTACTTTGCGAAATTGATTAAAAGAAAAGATAACTCTCATAAGCATCATCCATCATACCGGTGCTCTTAATCAGTTACGTATAAATAAGTTTTTTTCTCTTTTAATGTAATTTTTATTGCATTTGGTAAAGTGAAAGAGTGTGTAAATCTGGCGTGGAACGACGAGCCACAAGCCGCCGCCTTTCAGACTTTCTGTACAGTGGCGATCAAAAGTTTTGTCAGGGCTTTGCACGTAAAAGTCCATAAGGAGTGTGACGGGACTTTTGAAATCGGGAAATCGATAATACGGTCGGCTACATTCCCTAGCCAACACTATGAACTGTTACAGTACATGGCCACCAATGACGCGGTGGTCGAACGCATCTTTTTTCGTACGAGATATCAGCCGGGCAACAGCAAGGAGACAAAAGAAGTTCTAGCGTGTGAAATCCAGAAAATGCCAAATTTCCGGATTTGGATTTCAAAACGTTTCCTGAGGCTTTTTTTTTACTCGATGTTGTACAAAGACGGTCTTGCGATGAAGCTATAGTCATTAACAAGATGCGTGATGGATGTAATGATAAATGCTTTTAGCTCTAATTGATATGGGACATCGATATTGTATAAACAGAAAGACAGGGCAAATTAATTAGAAATGGGTGTTTGACTGAAGGGAGGCTCTCGCTGTATTCGCTTATTCAAGGTGGAAGCCGCCTATAAAAAGCGAGGACGGAAGTTTAGTTTTGTAATCTGTTTAGGTTGGCTACAGCCACCTCGTTATGTTGGCCAACCTTCATAGGTGTGTGCTTATATAAAAAAAAGAAAAAAAAAGTCAGCTTGAGACCAGGCGAACTCGGTAGACGTTTTTGTCGAGGAGCAACTTCTCGTCATTTATTAGTACTAAATCTCTAGCAAAGTATGTCAATCGTCTCGTTAAACGTTTACCCCGAACAACCACCGAAACATGGTGACTGTTGCCAACCTAAACAAAACTGAAGGGTAAAGAAGGCTGATTCTGACTCAACAAGAGGAATAATTTTGCTGGCCATAGCCGTATCGTACAAATTACTCGTGAACTTAATTCACTTCTTCGAGTCAGCAACCTCAAAATAAGCAATCACGAGAAGAGAAAATCTAAAACCAGGGAAGGCAAAAAACAAACAAAAAAAAACTTACTAATAAGTTTGGAAGCAAATTCGCGTTTGGGGTCACCTTAAGAGGTCCATCCATTTTTGTGATTTTGCTCCTCTCCCTTCTGTCTCTGTAAGCGCCCTTGCTCGATCAGGTATCATTTCAGTATTGGTATCCATCCAAACCTCTAATCTCTCCAGTACCGGCACCGTTCTAACGGGCGAGTTCACAGAGTAAAGTTCGCGTTCAGGCTACGTCGCGGTTTTCCGTTTAATTTTAAGAGGTGATTCTGTAGAATTAGTCACCCATTTTGAACACATCTTAATGCTTCCTAAAATATTGTTTAGTCCAAAATTATGATTTCTCGTCACTTTTACGCAGACTACCCCTGCATCACTACAAGTTTGTAATTAATTGAAGAAAACTATTTGTCCTTCAAGCGCAGAAGAAGGCCTCTGATTTACTTACAATTTCGGGTTTTTAATAATGGGTTCTGTGGGCAGTAGGCGTACACTCTGATTTTTTAAGGTAGCAATCAACCTTTTGGTTCAACCTTTCGTCGTCAAATCGAGTGGAACGACAGCGGAGCGATGCAAGAGGCATCTAACCTAACTTAACCTATCATAACAAAGCCCCGTACTTTTTACCAAGAATAGTTATAGTCCCTTGTGCCTCGCTTCGCTATCGCTCCGCTCGGCTGTCGCCAAGCCTGATGCCGCCTACTTCTCGGCGGCCGATTTAGGGCCGCCGAGAAGCAGTATAAGCGGCATCAGGATTCCCATGTAAAATAGGAAAATATGTTTGGCTTATATTACATTGTGGCCTATATGTTACATATAAGTGCCCTATACGTTCGCTATAGACATATCTGGGAAACTACGTTTCGCCATATATGGGCATTTTGCAATTTGGTTTCGTGTTATATGGGCATTTTGCGAGTTGGTTTCGCGTTATATGGGCAATATATTTTAAGATGATGCGGAATATATGCTGGTGCTGCAAATATGTCATATATTAGGAGCTTATAAGGGAAATACGTATGTGTAAAATATAAGGCCCTTATATGCCCAAACTATAGGGTGCATGGTGCATATATGTGACACATATTTTTCAATTTTACATGGGTTGGCGACAGCCGAGCGGAGCGATAGCGAGGCGAGGCACAAGTGACTAAAACTAATCTTGGTAAAAAGCAAGGGGCTTTATTATGATAGGTTAAGTTAGGTTAGATGCCTTTGCATCGCTCCGATGTCGTTTCACTCGATTTGACGACGAAAGGTTGAACCAAAAGGTTAAACTTGCTACCTCAAAAAATTAGAGTGTACGCCAGTTCATAAATTGGGGGGTACTTGACCAATTTTTATCGAGGTAGTCACCAGAAAGAACTCAAAAAATAACGAAGAAAAGTCCTCTGCATCTTTATGCAATGAGCCGATCACCCGGAAATCGAGCTTAAAGTTGCTTGTGACGTCAAAAGATCCATGAAATTTGTCAAAATTTACGGATTCTATGACGTCACAAACAACTTCGAACTCGATTTCCGGGCGATCGGCTGATCGCATGAACTTGCGGCGTTTGACTTTTCTTCGTTATTTTTTGAGCTCCTTCTGATGGCTATGTCGACAAAAATTGGTCAAAGTACCGTATAACATTCATCCGCATTCGCTGAGCGAGCTACCCGTATTGCTGTGCTTGCTTACCTCATTGCCATGCGTAGCAGTTTTTTCCCCCCTTTTCAAAAGGGTACATTAAAAAAATAAATAGGATGGCTGCTAATTCTATGTGCTCATCTCATATTTCAGGCCTTCATAGTTCAAGGCTTGAAACAGAAGGCTGAAATGAACTTTTCTGTTGATTAGACCGCAGCTTGAATTACAGGCCATGATGGACGCTATAGGGAAAAAAGACAAACCTAAAACTTGTCTTTTAATTAGTGGAGAGAGCTAAGCCCCTCAGTGACATGACCTGCTATTGCGTTGCATAGGGCGATCTGAAGTCATATTGAGAGTGTCGTGTTTTTCGGAAAATAAAAACCCTTGGGAGAAGGATTGTCACTCTTTATAGTTACCACCCAACCGTTCAAACTCGCTTCCCGCGGTTGGGACATCTAGTCGAAATGCATCGGATGCAGCTTTTAGTGGATACGAAGACAAAGAAAGGTCCGGGTAAGCTGAAGAACTACCTAATAGATCACCAGTAATCTGTGAAAGATTACAGATTTTGCGTAGATGAGACAGCACATCCATTAGAGAAGGAGACAACATGAGAAACAGCCTGTTCAGTGGCGCTGTCCGCCAGGCATCTCCAATAAAAGTATTGATTGACAATAAACCACTTGTAGCGCTTTTCTGGAACACATAATCTCTCATCAACCTTCGTTTCAAACTACATCAAGAAGATCCTCTTCAGTCAAGGACCTATCAAGGATACCGTTGGATGAAAATAACTCTGTTTGAAGAATAGCCGTTAACCATCGCCACTGATAACACATACTCTGTATCAGTCACAATTCTCTGAGGCGAGTGATGAAAAGTTTTGCCTCTTATTTGTTAGTAGTTTTCAATTGGTACAGCGTGATTTTAATGCAATCGGCTTTTCCTCCTGTACTCTTCTCATAATAAACAACATAGCCGCCATTTTTTTGAAACTCTCAACCCAAAGAACTTCTGGGCCACATTTAATAGGGTCTCTAAGAGTGGGGTTTCAAGCGCAAAATTTTAACTTGGGATAATGATAGGGGTCAGGTAGTTTGATAGTCTAGGGTGAAGGTGTTCTGAAGGAGGTGCTCTTTCTCTTATTAATAAGAGGCAAGTAAGTAAAGCGCTAAGGGAGCAGTGCGACATTGTGATTGGTCGAGCAATTTCCGCGCATTTATTCAATAGTTTTGTTGCACGAAAACCAACAAAGGTCGTAACTTAGCTCGCTGACTGTGAGGGTCTCTAGAAACAGTTTAGCAACAATTTATTCATAGAACAGAATTATTGCAAAGAAAAAAAAACATAGCCGACAAAGGAAAAAATAATGAAGAAAACTATTGATTTCGTGGCTCTTATAGAAACCTCGGAACCAACGTCATTTAGTTCGTACACTACGTCTGTCTCTCCCTCTCACTTCGATAAATGCTTTTATGATGCGGCCGATCAGCAGCCAATCAGAGAGCTGAACAGCTTTAGCGTATCTCTAGGCAACAACAGGATCTTTATGTAGCTGGGCTGAGGCAAGACGGTCAGCTGTAGGGGGAAAACCAGGTGAAATTAGAAGGTTCTCCCTTCCCTTTGTTTGTGGGGTGACCGCCCCCAACATCAAAGAAAGAGGGCCGATTTTATATCAGCTCATTCCTGATCGATTATCGTGTTTATTAAGTCACGAGAAGAGAAAAAAAAATGTTTAAAATTTTGGGACGATACGCACATGACACTAAAAGCTGAATTCATTACGCTAAACGTAGTCCCGTGTCGACAGGGGAATTTATTACCGCGAGAACAGTTTTATGGATTAAGTCTGGCCTAGACTGACTATTTAATAGACGTTTATATGCGCGCAAAAAATAGTCCTCCATTGTTGCATGCGACCTTCTTTTTTTGCGTTTCAACTTTTTAGTCATACGGCCAACTTTATTTCGATCAGAATATTCATAATATCGGACATATTTTGACGGATTTATTTTGACTGGGCCAAATTTCGACTCTCCGCTCTACATGGATACTTTGAGAAATACCCGTACGGTACGGGAAATTCTAAACATGTAAGACGGATGCTGTTCTTGTGCTTTTCTAAATTTTGACAAGCGACTTAAGTTTCTCTGCGATCGTTTTTGCTATCGAATAGAAAGACAGGTAACGCGAAAAACGAAGGGAAACTAATCGTATCTGTGATATGGTCTTGAAGAGGTTTTCGCTAATAATTCAATAGAAACATGAGCGCTTTGAGTACCACGTTAGTGGCAGTACGGTTATGGCGATAAACTAAATAAGTAAGCGGCGTTTTCAAATCCTTGAAAACGTTGATAAAACCTAATTTTAGCAAACTTTTTGTGCTCCCCTCCCTCTGCCTGGGCCTTTAATATCAACGACAAACAATCACAGGTTAAGTTAGGTTAGATTTGGCTGGTACCCTGAGCCTGAGCCTCACTTATCTATCGCTCTGGCTGGCTGTCGCCAAGCTTGATGCCGTTTACATCTCGGCGGCAATTTTTGCGCCAGGAATCGAAGCGTCATCAGGCTCGGCGTGACGACGAGAGGTTGCATTAAGCTAGGTTAGGTGAGCTTCACTTCGTCATAGCTTCGCTCAGCTTCGAGACGAAAGGTAGCACTAAAGAGGAAGAAAACGCAAGCTTCAAAATTAAGATCTGTTCTGACAGTGAGCGATCTGAACGCGCTAAGAGAGGTAGGCAACTGCAACGCCAGAATGCACTGCCGGTTGCAGCCGCGCGAGGACCGGAAAGAGAAGGCTGTCAATGGCAGTTAACTTTGGACAAAGATCTATCATATGATAGTTCCGGATTTATTGGACAATCCCATTTATGCGGGTATTATTTATCTTTTCTGTAAAGTCTCAGTTATACGTCTCTCAGTTGTAAGCCCCACTCGTTTTTACGTCCAATTGGTATAGTCTCGTCCAGAATACTTTACTTAGCGTTATACCCAGCGTTATACGAAGATTATTTCACTTGTACGTCCCTCTTAGTTCAATGCCTAAATTTTTGAGTCCCGGCTTGTACGTATAACCGAGATTCCACTGCATTTACTCTTCTTTTTCTTTTTGAGCCAGTGGGCCTGAGGACTTTTAGAGGCAGAGACTTGCGCGGGTATATGGGATTAAACTTCACAGCGTTGAAATTTAAACAGCCCAAAGTATTTAGAATGAAATTTAGCTTAAGAGAAATAGGAAGGATTTTTTCATTAAAATACGCAATTTTATGCTACGGAAAATGCTACTTAAATAACTAAAGTTCAGTTTTCCCGAGGGGTGATATTTTTTATTGTAACAATACTGAACTGAAAACATCCTCTTTTTTTTCTTTCTGTTTCCGAATGGCATCGCTGGGCGGTAGTGGGTTAAGAGCCTTTTAACGCCAAGCTTACATTGTTAGCTCGGCGACGGAAAGTGGAAAACTAGTGGAAATTTCCACCAGTCAAACTTATACTGTAAGGCCTGACATGGACGTCCATTGCTAATTTTTTTCAGTATCCTAAAATGAGCAAAACTTTCTCCTTTCCTGGAAGAGGGCGGTGCCCGTTCGAGTAACGCTTCCCTCTCTCCACACCCAAACAAACTGCTTAAGTCCATTTTGACGATGTAGAAAGTGACGTCATTATTCATTGCCCATCTCCAGCTCTTGTCTTTATAGCTTTCACAAGAAAGGGGTGATAGAGCGACGGGGTGCCATTTTTTCATCGCCCTCAATTAAGCCCCTTGGTGGCAGCGCCACTAACAAGGGGACTACCACAACTGTCCACACGCGATTTTCTTGAAACTTTCTGCACTTCAAGATGTACCCAAGCGCAAAACATACCGCCAACATTAATTTTTACTGCCTTAAAAATAGCGTTAAAATTTGGGAAAAATCGAAATGAATAAAACCAATAATAATTTCTTATAGAACACCAGAAAAAAGCGCTGGAAGGCTCAAATTAAAGGGGGATATTGCAATATTTTCATTCGTTTTCAGGATGAAGCACTTTCTTTGGTATAATTTTTCAATGTTTCGTTCAATTTTGACTTTATTTTTAAGGTAGTAAAAACAATGAATATCGGCAGTAAGTTTTGGGCTCGGTTATCTTTCCATACCACTATCTTAAAATCCTGAAAGTTTTAAGAAAATCGGAGGCGGCAAGTTGAGGTTGTGCGGGTTGTACTCTCCTTGAGCTAAGCTGCGCTGTATGGCGATTTTCACTTGTTTTTGTTTCCACATGCTATGGCTTGACACCACCACGTCCAAAATAACTCTTGCTAAGAAGGCCCTTCTCTTAAGGAAGCTCAAAGTATACAAACTGAAAGCGAGAAAATGAGGAAGCTCAGATACCAATAACATTCCGCGTTAGTGAGGATTTCACCGCCATTGCGTTCCTCTCAATTATAGCGATAGGCATTCGATTCCAACTAATTTTAGGATCGTGGCGATTTTTGAAATATGCTCTTTTTGTAGATTAGATTTGGTCAGGTTTGAGTCAGTCTGTGATTTGTACCTCTTGTCAAAAACACTTTTGAATGACATGGAAATATATAGAAGTTATGCCGGATTTCATGCTTGGTCGCAGCATTTTCAAGGCCAGTTAGAGTATAAACAATGGAATGTTAGTTTTTATTTTATTTGCTACTTCTTTTATAGGCAACTCTCATACCTTTCTCGAAGAGGGCAAAACTGCTTAACGAGGCCGCCGATACTCCAGAAATGAGTCTAAAAGGGGCTTTGTCATTGACCAACCCGGGTCGACGGGTCGGTGCTTCGCACGGACACCACATGCGGTTCCACGGATATCCGGAAGAATCTTCGTCGAACCATGGATATCCTAGTCAAAATATCCGAGCGATCACGGATATCCGTGTTCACCAACGAAAAAAATCTTGGAGCATTTTATCCATTGAACAAACCTTATTGTTTTGTCTTAGGCGTGATAGCGTGGATATTTTCATGGATATTCGTATAAGAAACCAAGGATAGCCATCCAGATATTTGTTCAAAGGCAGAACCACGGACACCTCGACTGGGCATTTAGGTTATGCAGCGGCTTACAAGTACCTGCTCGTGGTAAATCCGTTTGGTCATGACAGCAAGTTTGGCACTGTTTTGGTGTCCTATCCGGGGCGTGCCGAGGCCCTTTTAGTGGCGCGGCTCGCGTCACATTTTTCGGGGGGGGGGAGGGTACCCACCCCCTTGAGTAGTGTCGGGGAGGTGTGAAGGTGCGATGAAAGGGGAAAGGAAATAAGGGTAAAGAAGAGAAGAAAGTAAGCAGAGATAAGGAGAAGAATGATGGTATCATGCCAAAAAAAGTAATAAAAGTCTATTTACAATACTGTTATGTAAGAAAGGGGTGGTGATACCCGGAGCCAGTAGAGGAACCCCGCTCCAAGGAGATTTTGGGTTCAGAACGCCCCTGATTGTGAGTCCCATTAAATAGATTCGACATTACGTAGTCGTCGTATCGTGTTAAATTATCAGGATTTTTTAGGGGCGGGGTGGAGAGGAATTACGTAACTTTATTTTTTGTACGTAGAGATGTCATGGTGAATACAACAGAAACATCCTCTTACCGTTACTCAAAACGAAAATTACTGAATTTAGACTACAAGAAGTAGATCATGCAAAAGTTTCCTCGAAGGAAGACGACCCCGGAAATCGGACAAGACGTCGCTACGGATTTACCAAAGTCGCGCTTTTGTTAATTATGAGAAAAAGCTATTCAAACACGATGACATTTCGTGACCAGACGTAGCTGTGCTCGAACGTCTTAAACGACAAAGTCCTTGCACTCTTTGGCATTTTTTGCTTTTCTGTAAAGCAAACTTTGGTTGCATGCGTGGGAAAACGCCCCTCCCCGCCAAACAAGCGAACTGTAACAGTAAATAAAGTTAGAAATAGCTCGCTACGTGTTGGTTATTTCATACAATGGAGTCGTGAAACATAAGCCAAAGAGGTCGTGCGGCAGTAAAACATATCTGTTGCACATACGTAATCTTAATGTTTTTTTCAAAGAGAAATGTATTCTTCTGAAACATTCCTACGTCCACCAAACATCAAATTCTGTACATTCAACGAATAACTGAAGAATACTTGATTGTGATTTATAAAACAGCTTGTTTGTCAATTGCATCAATATTCTGCTCTAAAGGTTCTGCATATTATAAGTTAGTACTTTCAAAAGTTGTTATCGTGGATTCTGAAGCCAGAATTTCACGTTACGTGTTCATGAAACTTGAAGCTGTTGACTTCACCGTCTTGTTTTTAGAACGTGTAAATCTAACATCTATATTAAATTACATTTTATCGTCGTAATATTTATGAAATTGCGCACTCCATTTTTTACGGACTTTACAAAGTCATATATTTTACATTTTGTTAAATTTTTTTTGGGGGGGGGCATTCGATAGCGCCAAAAACCATAAGCGCCGACGCCGCAAGCAGCGCCAGTCCGTAACCGCCAAACGAGAAAAGTCGCAAACGCCAAAGTTCGTATAGGTTAGGTTAGGTCAAGATAGGTTAAGT
>Ga0058701_10003858_pt1 | contig 12019 bp, 9 predicted proteins | sample AgamicOrMae_FD_97039 | JGI IMG/M metagenome (GOLD analysis project Ga0058701, IMG submission 97039) | Agave microbial communities from Guanajuato, Mexico - Or.Ma.e | ecosystem: Host-associated > Plants > Phyllosphere > Phylloplane/Leaf | place: Guanajuato, Mexico | collected 2012-06-04 | reverse complement strand
TGTTCGCGAGGCGGCTGACCCAACTTCTCAGGCTTCCCACATTCGCCCACGGATGGACGCTCTTTTGATAATGATTCTAACCAAGCTTCGTCGCTGTGAGGAACAGGGCTCTGGAATTTTCTTCGTGTTCATCAGGCTCTTTTCTAATATTTAGCATTTTGCTTCCATGGGAAAGCAACACAAAGGAGTTGGCCGCCGTGTAACTTAATCTGACGACTTATCTGCGACGTGCATGTCTGGAGAGCAACGTGCTTCTCAGGCGCAGACCCTCGTCTTGTCACAAGTCTCCTGCTATGAGTCCCATGAAGTTTGAAGCAGTTTTAGTTCCAAGTCCTCTTTGAACACAAACTGAATTCTGTTGAAGATGGCTCGCCGCTGTTTTAGTTTATGTAACATCTCGCTAGATGCAACGCAAAGTTACTTGTTAGCAGCAAGCCAATAACCAAGATCCGAAAGTCCTCTTGCAAAAATGAAACGTAAATTAATGTAGTAATGTAGGAACCTTCTGTTGAATGTAACCTTACTATTGATAATATACTTAACCCTGTTTTGATTGGGCATACATCTCTTGCAGCGTTAGGCATATTTTGGCTAGTTTAGATTGACCTCAATACCTATTAAACAAAAAAACGGGTTGAGAGCTTCCCATAGCGATAGTTGGTCCCACCTCGAAAACTAACCAAAATTCGTGCTGATACAAGGTTCAGGACTATTCTTAACAACTGGTTTTCTTTCTATCAATGACAACTTATCCCAATCCAACAATAAATTTGAATCTGCAATGTTTAAATTTAAAATTGGGAAATTATTCCCTTTGGAATATTTTTAGCGCTCACTACTGCCAATAGCAATTTCAACCTTCACTAGCACTAATTTCATTTGAAGGGAATCCAAACCGTCTTAGAATCTCGTCTCTCAAAGAAGCATTCTCAGAAAATGCTCCTCTCAGTTTAGCAATATCCTCACCGGAAGTACTTGTTTCTCGGAGAGAATAAAACTTACCGAGGAGATTTTTGGACGTCTTAAGCCGCGGATAGGTTTTCAATGAAGCGTTCGATTTTCGTGATTAAGATTTTTGGGTTCAACGCACCGCTTTACGCTAGAACGAGCATATCCTTACGTCTTACGTTCAACAACAGAAGGGAAGCACAAAAGACGCTTATATCTTTGCATGACTCGGCGGGGAGTCGGTTGGGGATTCTTTCGTGGCACACGTGTTTTGTTTTGCTTTTTTTTTGTCGCATAAGCTATCTTGAAAATTTATTCGTTACTCATTACTTTTTTTGTGCGAGTTACTTAAGGGCCATTGCTCATTGCGCTCATGTTTGTCTAACATCGCAAAGATGTCTAGTCAAGTGTAACAGGACGGTTCACCGCGACGTATTAAAGAAGATGACAGTGCTATCTTCTACACCATAGCGTCAACTTCTTTATTACCGTATCGCCACGCCCCAAGGGAAGTTGAGAACAAGTCAACGCGAGAAATCGACTGACCTAGGCACGTTTTGGATTATGTAAGTAGTATTGTTGCCCGAAGCTCTTCAAATTCAGTGTGACTATCCGATTGCGATACTATAAGCTATATGTTGACGGTTTTCTTCGCCCTGCTTTTGCGAGGAGGAAGAACGGCTAACGTTCGCGACCAGGCGCAGGCTAGAGTTGCTTTGGCTGTATTTTGAGTTGACTATAGCAGTTCGTTGGATTATTAGCCTAGAGCAATTATAAAAAAAAAATAAGGTGGTTCCAGTGTGGTAGGCTAAAATTAGATGAAGACTTGAAATTTTCAGAAATGATTCGAAATAAGTATTCTTATCGAGGAAAAAGTAATAAAACACTTAACTTCCGTTTTTTCAGCATTTAGTCGCAAAAAGGGGGGTAAATGAATTGGCTCCTATGGGAATTTGGAAAAAAGGCGGATAGTTTGTTGAATTATGATTTTGAAGTTCTCGCTTAGATTGGATGAAGGGAAAAAAAGAACTATTTCACGGGAAGATAGGAATATAGGTGATAATTTCTTTGAGATTTTTGAGGTTTTTCGATTTTTTATTGACTTTGAATAATTTACTATGCATCCCGAAAATCACCTGAATCGGCGTTTATTTGTGAAATAGTTGCATAGATACTAGTCGAAAAGCGCGAGACCCATTACGGGGAAGTCAAAATTTTGTGTAGCGTATGGAAAGAAAAGCTTGTGTTATGTTACTTATACAAAACATCTAGACAGATCATAATCCGTCACAATTTGAAAGCTTTCTTTTTTCAGTAGACTTCGATAAACTTCGTAAAATCTCAAGTTTGTGGGGAAAATACCAATGAAAATAGAGATGCACTGATTTCTATTAATTTATACGAATTTTTAAAATAAAAATTCTAACAAAACACTGGAAAGTGGGTATATGAATTTCAAAGTACGCTACCATTCTTCAATATTTCCGCGCACCAAACAAAAAGTAATGATGTTTTTCCCTATTTTTGCAGAAATAACGGAATTTATCATGATATATAACTTTTATAGGCGTTAGGTTGGACTTAGCGTTAATAATTACACCGACCTTTATCTGCCGTTGTTCGTTTCCTAAATATTATTGACCGTCCGTTTGACTCGTTATATTCTGACCTTGTCAATAAATTTCAAGACTTAAAATCTGTAGGTATTCAGTGGAGTGATATCAGTGTGACCATTGACCATCCGAGATGTTTAACACGATTATTGATGAGATAACATCTTTGTTCGGTTTGGCCAACAAGAGCCTTTTACGACCTCCCAAACCTCCCCTGTCATTGAAACCGCAGGAGATGAACTAAATCACTCTTACGACTTATTCAGTGTCTTGTAGGGTGAGCTCGAAATTCCGTCACAATTCCGATTTACTCATCACAGTTCTACGTGACGTGACGCGTGACTTACCCCAACGCGTGACGAACCACGTCAGATGCCCCGACGATTTACTGATCGTGACCTGAGTGACCCCACGGAAACAGGAGGGTTTGGCTTTCCCCGACGCTTCTGGAAATCCGCCGAACTGAACTTCTCGGATACGTATACCCGACCGTTAGCGAATAAACTATTCGATGAATTGTGCGGTTGTTCATTGATTTATTGGGTATCAAAAATTCAGCTGAGTGAGTTTTGGCATCAGCGTGTTGCTCGTAGTACAAGCGGATAGTGAATAATTGGCCAAATTGTTCTACCTAAGAATGCTAGTAAATAATTAGACATTTGGAACAAAACGAAAATCCAGTGATAGTAGAAATAGGCGCAAGCCTTAAGGGAAAAGCCGTAATGTCAACTTTTACGGCGTTGTGTTGCTTTTCATCTTGACTTTGTTGTTGTGTTTCATTTTTTTCCATTCATTTTTAATTTTAATTAGTCATTTATTTTTTATTATTTACTTCTTGTAATACCGTCAAAAACTCAAAGTTGAGCTAAGCAAAAAAAAAAATAAAAAAATAAAAAAGCGTCTACAAATGTTATTCATCTTCAAAATTCAAACCTTGTAAAAAAAATTAAAATTCTTAAAGCACACATAGTTTCTTTCTCTTTAGCCATCTACGTCATAATTATAGTTTCATATCCATCGCCTAAAACTAATTTAATGTCCACAACTTGCTCCATAATAATATGTCAAATATTTCCCCTCTATTAAAATAAAATTGCTGGAGGGTGAAAAACCGGACCGCGTCCGATACCGCGTTGCTCTCAATTCGCTCACCTGTTTCCATACCGCAATGAAATTCCGTTTTGTCCAGTTGTCATCGTCATTTTTTAATTTTTTTTTTCATCCTCCTCAAAACGCAACGGCCAGTTTTGGCCCGTGGCGGACATGGCCCCTCGCTGCGGCCGCTCCGTTCTTCGCATCCCTGGAAGTCGCAGTCGAGTCTCCCCGACATAATCACGAGACTTTCGGTTGAGACGCCGAGCCGATTCGGGCCATGCAAACGTCTGCTGGGGAACAATGTGACAACAATGCCGGGAGTCGTCGAGGTCACGGCGGACGCATTGTCTTTGATTTTAGCCGGTTTTCTTGAGCTGGGGATGCCATGACAAGGGAAGCTTCCTAGAAACCTGCGGATTCGGACGCGAGTGCACCCTTTGTGTTGCGTCAACGCAGCACCGTGGTCCCGTTGCTTTAAACAATGTCATATATTTTTTATTTCACGGCCTGTCGCCAACCCGAAACCACTTTCTGTAAAGATAATCCCGAGGTTTGACTTAATAAAGCTTAAGACGCTCTTTCAAATAACTATGTTACGTATTTTTTCAGGGTTCGCTCAAAATGCTTCTAATTTTGACAGTTTTGGGTCTTTGACTGACCGAGAAAGCAAAGGTTTTCAATAGTAGGTCTATTGATCATTAAGATAAACATTATATGGAAAACAGACCTACTGTATACAGAGCTAAAAAAAACAAGAAGATCGCCTTTTTCTTAAGCAATAAAGAATATTCGCTAATATTGAAAAGTGACTCTTAAACAATTAATGGTTCCTAAAATGACCCTATAAGTGCGATTATTAATGATCTTATAATCAAATCATCCGTCGTAAAGCGCTGGCCCGAGCCGAAAATCACCTCCGACGATGAGTATGCACTCATAAGGTTCCAAACTTTTCTGAGGAAATTTGCCAACGTGTAAGAATTCATCAAACGTCATGGTCCGTAGACTCAGGTTTAGGACCTTAAAACGGTATATAATTTTTTTACGACTTTTCCCAGAAGGACAGGTTCGGTTCACGTGAAATCCGCTTTCGAGAATTTCGGGGAATTTTTATTTGCTCAAAATATCGGAATTTGGGAACTAAACTTTTTGATTTTAGGCTGTGAGGTTGCGTATTATCGTGGGTAGTTAGTTACGGGGTAAGAACGCGGTCTATAGCAGATATTGCAAAAGAACTATGACTCATTCTTTGATTTTTTTCTAAAAACGTTTTTATTCTTATTTTTTACGCATTTAGAACGTGCGACACAATCGATAACGAGGCTTGGCACAATTAACGTACACAGTAAAAACAAAACACTTGTTTCAGGGAGTTCTATACCTGTTTTGGGTGTGAATCTATAACGGGGTAGTTCGTATTTTGGTTATTTTTCAAGATAGACCTATGTTGAGCCACATCAATGGAAAGCTCTCGCCGAGACCTTTTAAATGATGTGCCTGAACGTAGTTCTATTTTGATAAATAACCAAAATACGCACTACCCCCGTTTTGGTTTCACACCCAAAACAGATATAGAACTCCCTAAAACGGGTGTTTCGTTGTTACTGTGTATAACGTTAGTATGTGACAAGTGTTTAGGTTTGCCCAATAATGCCCAGCGAAGGATTTCGATAAAGCCTTACTTGCGAAGGGTTTTCATGTTAGCAATCCAGAATGTTTTTAAAGGAAGTATCATTACAGTTTTACAAATAATTCAATATTCGTTAATTTTCAAAGAATCTGATTCGCCTTTTTTATTGGTGAACATATCCGCAATATTGCATCAAAGAAATCACTAGAAATATATTTATGGTTTTACAGGGTTGGGTTAAACCTAAGCACGTAGTTATACCTAACCTAAGGTAGGATTTTCTGATCATCGCTATGTTTAATGCTGCGCCCGGGTTGGCGATGAAATGTAGAACACACGAGGCAAGAAAACGCCACGATTAAAATTCAGATTGTACTTTGTCAATCTATTTCAGCCGGTACTGTACATTAGAGGGAATATCGCCGCTCTGAACGGGACGAAATTCACAGCAAAATGTGTATTCCTATTTTAACGAGAGGATTGCGGGGAGGTAGCTGTACAATTCAATCCGATCGTGGGTGTTAGCCAGGCAACGGGCGTAACATGTCTCGTATTGCAGTTCCCATAATTGGTCCATTTTTTTTTCCTTTGAAGCGATGACAGCGCCATAATTTTCGATTGGAAGCCATGTCATTTCAAGTGGAATAATTGGTCAAAAACGAGTGGACATAACAATTATTGTGCCTCCACAAGTTGATCCTGCGCTGAGCGGTTCGCGTCATTACATCTATTCATCCAGGGATGAGCAGGAATGATCTGTCCTCCTAAAAATGACAAGGATATCTCACAGCTTTCCAATTGAAAAGTGTCATCATTACTCTGTTGGGACAAATTAATCCTGTCCAAGGCCAAATTTTAAAGGAACGCTTTCTCGGACTTGATTGGATGGGTGAAAGTGACCGGGCATCAGGATGTCCTCCGATTGGAGTAAATAATTTTTCTGAGGTAAGGTTAGGTTATTTTTGGTAAGCCAATAAGTATGCATTGTATTGGTCAGGATAGATTAGGTCTTGAGAGTTAACAATGGGCCAGTTAGCCAATGCTTGGAGATTTTTACGGGTAAGTTTGAATTAGGTTAGGTTACACAAGATAAGTTAAGGTTGGACCAAGAAGCCGAGTCTCGCTAAAAATTAGCATTTTTGTCGGAGTTATTCGGTGAGGATTTTATGCATCCCCGTTGCAACCACAGTGAAAAGCTGTAGGTAGGGCCTATTTTTGATGCCCAGTTAACATGAAACTATATATTGATCGGAGATGCTAAAGGTGAACAAACTTATCGCGTTATATGTTATTGCCGTGAATGTTGATTGGGTAGAAGCAGGTGCACATTTTCGTAGATGGTTAAACTTTAACGCGGACAACAACCCGGGCCGGAACTATTTGTTAAGGCATGTCGTAAATAAGTTAGACATTGAGGAGAAGTTGATAACCCGCGTGACGTGATAGGGTTGTCAGCTTTTGCTTTCGTGCCTAACGTAGTTAGATCAATGCCTCCATAACGAGACCAAATATATAACACCGTTACGATACAGAAAAAAAAGATGCTTACATGAAAAAATAATATTTTTTAAAATGATCTCATACAATTTCCATTTTCGAAATGACGTTCTGACACGAGAAAGACATTTTAAAAAAACGTACTGACTAATTCTGGTTAGGTGACCTCTTCTTCCTGAACCGTCATAGTATGATCTTATATTAACTAAATTTCAAGAAGACTGAATAGTCTTCTTGCCTGATTTGTTAGGTTAGCCTTATCGTAGCGTAACTTGTTAGACCAACAGCATCTAACGTATATAAGATTTGTTTAATATCTTGTGACGTTTCAGGCAAGATTCCACTCATAGACATAGTCTTGGATAGATCTTTGCATTTGTCGTGCCTGCCAATATCCCCTCGATGCGAAAAAGCGCCCTCTAAATGGAGTGTTTACACTTGAAAGCGACGTCAACGCTGGAGGAAACTTTCTCATCGGTACAAAAGTCAGATTGACCCCGACTGACCCATCATCCCATAATTCGCGGATCTCGTTGACCCAGCCCGAGCACAGTACCCAGGCAACGTCTTTGCGGAAAACATCTGCGCTAAAACCGCAAAATCGGGGACCCCTTGAGAAATCCTCCAGTTTTTCTGATACGATGATAAGTGGAGTTTTGATAACTCCAGAACAATCGCTCGTTCTGACACCTGAAGCTGTCACAAAATAAATCAGGAAATCATAGAAGACCGCGCCTACCCATTATCAACGGAACGCAGGTCAACTAAGGCCAATTTCCCCTCCCATTGTTACTCATTTTGGTTCCGACTTCCCATTGAAATCCACCCGGTTCAATTTCCGCGGCTTTTTCAAACAAAAAGAGCGGTATTCTCTAATCGATTGTTTGACTCGTTGCTAATCCGCTGTGAATTCGGATTGTTTAGGTTAACAAGCGTTATGCCTTTTATGTTTACGAACAACAATATCTGACGTACAAACACAAACCCCGCCTTGATTAAGGCAGCCCCGTATTCAATTAAATGCATCGCGGTTCTTTTAATACGCCTTCTTATGGAAAGGTAATTATAGGTTTGCTGTGAGTGCGATATTTTCAGGTAAATCTTACATGCCACGAAAAAAAGGTACCGTGGAAAAAGAAAAAAGGACTCTGAAGAAGATATGAAAAAATCTTTTTTTTCCCAGCCAGGTTTGTTGAGGTCTCATTTTTTGTCATATAAAATCTTGCATCGAGATCCTGATGCAAATAAACATCACTTGACAGGCAAAATATAAGGAAGCGTTTTTGTTTTATTAGTTTGAAATAAATATGGAACACGGTACCAAATACATACCGTTAGGATACAAGAGTCACGTCAATCATTGGTGGCGCTCCCATTTTCAGTACGAGATAAGGAACGGGAGACACCAAACTTTAAAATCAGAAAATCTCGGCGAAAGTCGGCAACTTGGAAGCCCTGGAAGAGTTTCGCGAAAATGGAACGTTGTTTTTCTCCCAGATAAAAAGAGACGTCCCTGATGCTGATTCGCAGAAAAAGTGACGTCACATCCAGCGATACCCAAATCAATCGTTGTTTACATTGCAGAAGCAAAAACCTACCTTTACTGAAGATTTATTTTTCTGCCCTGTACCAAATTCTATTATTGCCTTGAGATATTCATTTTTCAAATAGCTGTTGTGCTTCTTTTTTCCTCGTTTTGGTTGAATGTCCCTTCACTGCTTTTTTTTATGAAGCGAAGAGGGTTTTCTTTTCAATGTAGGATAACGGTATGGAAAATAGTGCTTGAGTGACATTTGTATCTTTTCAGAGGAAACATCTTCTTTGTGTCTTAGTAACAAAATTATATCATCTTTGGAACATGTATAATGGTAAATATCTTCGAAAAAATGAGAAGTATACACAAAATGGTTGTGAATCTTCGGTCTGGATAAGGAAGTACAAGTAAAACTTTTTCAGATTTGTTCAAGGCTAAAAAAAAATTTAAAAAAAATTATCAATATGTAGGAGATGGAGAAAACAATAGCGGTCTCTGACATAAATAAAAATTCGGATGATTCATTCAACAATCGTATTTCATCACTTGAAGAAGCCGTTAAATTTTCAAGTTTATCTTTTTTTACTTTTTTTTTGGGGGGGGGGTTCTTTTAGACCACTTATCACTCTTTTTTCAGCCTAACTCTACGTCTAATTTTCGGGCTAGTTTTCGGAAAACATTCATGGTTCTCGTATACCTGCACTTTTCAAAAAGTTTTTTTTTCGTGTACGTATAGGAAGTGCTCCTGCTCAGATGTTTGCGAGGGTCGTTTTTTCGTGGTTTTCCTGGCGATATTTGCCTGGCAAGACGTCCTGCTCGCATCGTTGGAAGTCTTGGTTGGCTCGGTGACAGACGTTCAACTCGTGTTGTGAGGCCAGGAAAGTGGAGGGGTTGCTTTTCGGGATGGGTTTTGGGAGTTGGTCTTTTGTTCGCTGGGTTTGAGATGGGCCAAGACTCGCCCTGGGCATACGGTCGCGACCTTAAGGTCGAGTCCAAAAATCATGAATGGAAACGTAAAATATACGTTGTATTAAAAAAGTACACCGCGGTAAATCTCGTCTTGTTTGCTCCAGTTTTCTGTCCTGTCATCTATTTCGACTTTGCTCTGCACATGAGACTAGCCTCATGCTTTGCATGAATACATTAACCACAATCTTCCCCCGTCGCTATTCACCGCAGTGTGTAAACGTTTGGTCAAAAGTTAGACTTCGATCTTGCCGCAAGATGTGTCAGCTAACCCCTTACCCTTTTGTAAAAACAAGAGTCATCCCTATTGGCAGTGTTTCAATCCACGGCGTATAAGAAAAGTTCATCAAATATTAATTATTAAATAAAATGTGAAAAGTCTACACAAAACAATATTTAGTTTAACGACCACCCAATAGTAAAAAAAAGTGATTTTGCAGATTTTCATCGAGATGCAGGAAGTTGTCCGACACGGAAGTTGTCCCACAAAGCCCAACCTAACGACACGCAAAATTGTCGAACAGCTTCCCTGTCGAACACAATCCGTGTCGAACACTTTCCTCCGTCCCTTTTCATCATGCGAAGAATTTTACGAATCTATTTTTAATGCGACCATCATTAAATTCTGAGGAGTGGTTTTCGCCAATTTTTTTCATATTTTTTTTCGGTTCATTCTTCGTGTGGCATTGGGCATAATGGATGAACGCATTGTAATTATTTTGATTTAAGATAGATAAGCCTCGATTCAAAAGACGTAGACGTGTGATTTCATTATTTGCACGCGAAAGACTAATACTCGCTACCTGTTGAGTAGGACATTTTGTGAGCTATTTTACGTGGGAATCATGGAAGGCAGACATGAGGTCTGTAATACTCCATCGATCGCACGAAACAGAACGTCATAATCACTCTATTTTGTTTGACCCAGCTTTTGTTCGCTGGGTGTAAAGTTCGGTTAAGTCATCCGCAGATGTTCCCTCCTTAGAGGATTAAATCCAAGATGTGATGTTGACGGGAGATGTTACGTTATTTTCCGTTCCGAAAATCGAATTCTTTCATAGGATTACATCGTCGCCTACAGGAGGTCCAGCAACCGGTATGCTAATCGTTTTCGACTACCACTTTTACCTGCTTAATGTCGTTTAATATTATAAATTGATAATCATATCTAAGCCGACCTTTTCTATCGCTGAGCTATTCATGATCTCACTGTTATTATATTGGAATAGAAGTTTTAATTAATTGAGGGGCAAAACACGTCAATCAAGAGACGTGATTCTTTAGAGGACTAATTACTATTTTCGTTGCGAAGAGGGTTGCGGTTTTGTAATTTGATCATAAACGTGTCAGTGCCAGTTTTTTTCTGTAATGTGTTGTAATTATTAATGTGAACCCGCGCTGGCGTGCGTGAATTAAAGGCGCTCTATAAAATTTTCTCACAAAGCCGTAACGTTTTTTTTTTAAAAAAAAACAAACTATTATTTCTTATTTCTTAACACATTTTTTGTCTATTTTCGCTGTTTGGAAATGAGCAAGCCTCTAATTAATTTGTATCAAATTCACACGGCACTGCTTCCGGTGCACGAGACTGCTACACTATAGTTCCAGTTCTAGTAAGTGTCCACAGTTAGGTACAGTACATCTTTACGTCGACTTAACCTGAACTGTTAACATTGTCGTAACTTGAGCTTCTTGTTCCTAAATGTGTCAACTGAATAATTAATAAATTACTTTGAGCCTTTTAGGAAACAACTCAATTCAAATTCATGCAAAACCTTAAGAAATCCAAATCGTAGTTGAAAAATAAAGGTTTTTTTTTCTAATTGGCATTTTTATTTTGTTTCAGGTGATTTTCTGTGTGATACTTTGACCAATAATAAATTACCGGTAATATTTGGTAAGTCCGTCGCCCTGAATTTTGATTCCTCGACAACAGTTAACTTGCAGAAGCAATTAAAGCATGGTTTTTAGAGTATGGAAGAATTGGCCTTTTTGAACGAACGTTTCGCAGAAATATTATTCAAAACACTAAACAGATTAAATTATTTATGGTTTGTAAACCTATCAAACCTAGTGCGTACCAGCCACGACGAATTAATATTATAACCGCTTCGCGCCTAATATCCGTTGCAGAATCGCCAGGTTGTAAAGCAATATCAGTTTTTGATTCAGAAAACAAGGGCAGGAAAAAATACGATGTCATCCTTGGAAATCATCGTAAAATACGATCACGATCACGCCATTAAAATATACGCTCCTGCCTCTATATTGCGCAACAATCGCTTGCAGGGTCTCTTTGTCAGACTCTCGAATTCAACTTTCCGATCAGAATGACTAATCAATTCCGAATTTCAACCCCTTTAGGAAGAAGGGTTGCAATATACGAGCTACTTAAGGGGTTTCAAGTCAGCAGACAAATAAGCGTACTGGTGCGCGACGAATCTATTGAAGAGAAGAGGCTATATTCGTTGGGGGTAATGCTCTTTTTTTTTAAGGGTGCGACAATATTTTTCGAATCTAACGGTGTGTTGACGAAATGCAATTTCGAAACGGCGCGTGTGCTGTCGGACTGGAACCGCCGTCGGAGAGCTTTGGAAACTTTGTCCCCAAATAAAAGCGCTGAAAAAGTCCTTCAGAGTTGAAAAAAATAATCGATTTCCGTTAGTAATATTCATCGTTTGCTCAATATTTTAAAATTATTTTTTAGGTGCAGTTTGTTTTTGCAGTGTTTTAGGG
>Ga0058701_10003857_pt1 | contig 12020 bp, 1 predicted proteins | sample AgamicOrMae_FD_97039 | JGI IMG/M metagenome (GOLD analysis project Ga0058701, IMG submission 97039) | Agave microbial communities from Guanajuato, Mexico - Or.Ma.e | ecosystem: Host-associated > Plants > Phyllosphere > Phylloplane/Leaf | place: Guanajuato, Mexico | collected 2012-06-04 | reverse complement strand
CCCAAAATTCCGCTCCAATTAAAAATAAAAACAAGTACTTGATTATGGCTTGGTTCATTTAACTGATTGTGCGTTCTATCTAATGCAAAGCTTAGAACAAAACGAACTTTGAAATTGCTCATTTGAGCCAATTAACTAGCAAATAAGGTAAATATTTTTACGAACAATGAGTTGTGAACGCAAAAAGAACTGTTGGAAATAGGCAGAAACTGAATTAAACTGGAAAGTTAATTTCCTTCCGCTTGTGCATCGCGGGCGCCCAGCAAGCCTTCGGCGCCCAGCAAGCCTCCGGCGCCCAGCCTGCTTTCACCCGCACCCTCTAAGGGCACCGCCGGCGGCGCCTCAGCTGCGGCCGCCCGCCGCCCCGATGCCCTGAGGATAAAAGGGATTGGACCACATTGGTTTTCTCGGATAACTTGGCTCCGCCTTGCAGCGTCAATCACTTATTCAGACCACTTGTTTTCCGGCTCTGCTATTCATTACTTGCTATTCGACCGACGCGCTACCTCTGATCAGCAACATTTTTTTTTCTAGACGACGCCTACCAACTACGTAAGCGGTGTTGCCAAAATTTCCTTACTCCGTTATCTTTAAATGCTGTTAAACTGCCACATAGGTAAAGATGACTTAACACATTAATCCATTAGACACATTCGACAAATTTCGAGGTCATGAAGCGTGCAAGTGAAATGAACATCCAAACATTAATGAAAAGTTCTTAAATGAACCGTTGATTTTACCGATCCTCCAATTAGTGGGCGGCAAGCAAGCCGATGTCGTTCGTTAGAATAACACAGCAGGCCTGTTCGCCACATGTCCACTTCCCACCGCGCTTTACCACCCCGAAACCAAACTTGATTTAGAAGCAAAAGACTCAAATCTGAATAGCCTTTTGATTTAGTCGCCGCCAATACGAGCTATCAAACATGCAGATCGTAAAAAAACGATTCCAATCGTAAAACAACCCTTATCACAGCAAGGGCGATTTTTTTCACGCCTCGTCGTCTCACATTGCAAAGCCATTTCATCTGGTTAAATGGCGCGCCTCCATTGACAGCACTATCAGATGCGATATTATTGCGGGACACATTGTTTGGGCTCAACGACCCAGTGAGTAACTTTGGACGAGTTTACTTCAACGAAAAAAAGAAAAAGGAAGCCGAAATTTTTCGTCGGAGATGACGCCATTGTTACCTAAGTCTCCGGAATCCGCCTTTCTTTTGTTCCCTTTCACTTAAAATCCAGATCTTCACTCAAAGCGGGGATGAAAAACGGGCCGTCTCTCCGGCATTCCGATACAAGTAAGGAGTGAGCTAAGCAATAATTCGCGGATTCTTGTCTACGAAGCTGACCTTCCTCTGAGACGAAATGCTTCCACTGTGAAGTCAAAACGCTTCCACCTGTTTATTCCACCTTTCTTGGCCAAGCCGACCACAGTGACGCACATGGTATGTAACCTAACCTAACTTACGCGGTTGTGTGACGTTCTTGATAAAAGCAAGAGCGATGAACCAGCTTGATCTTAAAGGAAGAAAACTGTAAGAAGAAAGCTGTCTTCCGATTGGACAGTTGAAAAAAAATGTCTTATTTTGCAGATTCTCGGTTTTAATTGTAAGTAAACGTCTATATTGCCTCAATGATATCTTTCGCAAAAGTTGTGAAACAATGTTTCGGAACGGATTGAAGCCTTCAGTCAGGTAAACTGGCGGTTGTATTTTCAGTCCAATTTACAACTTAAAGAAAGACTTTATCGAGAAGGCACAAACGCATGAAAGATTCCTTGACTTAAAAATGAGTAAAATAGCGTTTTTACAAGAATTAATTCAGGCTTCGTTTTTGCTGAGAAAGTCAGATATCGTCTTTGATCAGCAAAAGTCAGTGTTGCAGAGAACCGTAAATACATTGTATTGATAAAACAGGGTATGATTTCATTCCGAGTGTTTGAGCATTTAGGAAATTGAACGGCATCGATTGTCTTCGTTCAAAAGTGTTTTCTTTGTCTTAGGACGGTTGAGAAGTTCCTCTCTTTTAGTATACTTTCAAAAGCGTCGCTTATCCTTACTTTTACCAGAACGCTCTAACCTCAAATTCGCTTGTTTGTATTTGAAACTCACACAGAGTAAGTTTCTCCGGTGCGAAACTAGCCTACTATACGGAAAATAACGACGCGGCAACTTGTGGAGATGTTTGTTCGGTGGTGATCAAAATTCGAGTCACACTAAGAGGAAAGACGGGCGAGCGACTTTTGGATTCGACAGTACAATCGAGATCAAAAGTCTTTTCGTTCCAAAACCTGGTGACTTTCAGGTTCCAGAATAATTTGTTGGTGATACAGATGCATTCAATACTGAGGACCTCGCACACGGTTCGCTAATTTTAACGATTGCCAACAAAATGTAGGGTGGAGCGGAGGGATAGTAGAGTGAGATTTCATCCTAACCTAACCCGCACGGTTTCAAGTCATTAATCTGTCTGTACTGAAACTAAAAGTTGGACAGAAGGAAAGGGAAAGGAACGGTAACCTTTAAAAGTTGGAGAATGTCCCAAGAAAGATATAAAGACCTTTTAACCGCTCCGGATAACGATGCGATTTCCTTCAATTGGCAGATCAAATTGTGCCCAAAAACCCTTGAAACCGGTTCTCCGATGTCAGCCGAAAAAGGCTCTCAAAGAGCGTTTCGGATGAAGAAAAGCTGCAAATAATGTTGGTATCAATTGACTAAAGCTGCTAGAACCCAGCGGAGGACTTCATCATTTTCGCTTCACAGCATCACAAGCACAAGTAAATTTAAGAGAAATACTGGCGAAAAAAAAAGGTGTTTCGGATAGTTGAAACGGATTATGGCTATTGTTAGGGGTTTTAAGATACATTCGGATGTTGGGTTAACTTACCAGAATCATCACGATCGTGGCATCTACAATATCGTTGTTTTTGACCAGCTTCTCGCTCTTATTTGATTTCGAACTTGTCAGCTTTCTCCCCTTTAATACCTTCCTAAACTTTGGCAAGTTTGAGGTTATGTTTTTATCTTTGGCTAAAGCCTCGAAATCGCCATAAATCTTTTCAAACATGTTTTTTCAAATCCTACTTTTGGCAATACTCTCGGGCCCTCTACTCTCGGCTTCTTATTGTTCCAAACAAAAACTTTGAATACCGAAACAATAGGCTTGTTTCTCGCAAAGCATTACTCAAAGATGACTGTTACCAGCGCCAACCGATAATGCAGGAAACACCAGAAACCAGGCTTTTAAACACCAGAAACCAGGCTTACCTGAAACACACAGAAAAAGTAGCAATTAGTAATCCGTAAACAAAGACGGAGTTCTTCCAGTCGGTGACAGCTCTAAATTGGTACGATTAATGCTACGTCAATTAAAAACTAACCAAAATATGTGTTAAACTCGTCCCACTCTCATAAACAACATACACATTCCCTTTTCATAAAAGGTATTCTTTTAACAGTATGATGGACATACGTTTTCATAGTCCAATGTACGGTTCTGGTAGTGCAGGAAGGCTCCGCCTTATGGGGAAATACATTGGCCACCGCCTTTGTTGCACGACCAGAACCGGACAATTCCTTTTGGACTGAAAGTACCCTACATCATTGATGGGAATGTTTTCTGGAACTGGATGGTTAAGAAAACGTCTTGTCGAACTAGACGGTTAATGCTTGTAGGTATCTAGACAGGTGCGAATATCTGGGCTAATTCAGTTAAGATGCTGTAAAAGGGATGCACCTGACAGGCAAAGCGGCTATTCCGGATTAGAGAGAAACTAATTCGATTAAGGTCATCACGTTTAAAGGTCAGCACTAGGCAACAAATGAATTTAAAAAATACAATTTTCACGGGTAGCACAAATACGAGGCAGCTGTATTGAAGCCCATATGCCCATATTTATCACAAAACAGCTAACTGTAAGCCTAAAATTTTTCTGAAATTGATCATTTACCATTGCTGTAGTAAAAGATTGCACATCATCTGGACGAAAAGACACCACAGGTTCATATATTTTGAGCCTCATTGGTCATTGATCGGAGGTCATTTCGAGTTCCAAGAATGATACAACCTAATTGTGAAAGTCCAGTGGAAGCTAGAGAACCCTGCTCTTTATTATTTAACTCCGGCCTCCGCTTCTTCCTCTCGCTTTGTGCGGATTAAATGGACACAAAGTAGAGATCGATTCCCCGAAGTAAAGGTGTCAAGTGTTGGAAGAACACTATCCCTTAAATTTGATAGGTTACATTTTTTACCTCCCTTGTTCTTTAACCACTCTGTGCTACATACACCTTTCGTAAGTCAAGCTGAACGAAGTGGTCAAGCCCTCTAAAACAACCTTAAGTAGGTAATTAGTAAGACCAAGTTTCAAATCTAAGTGCTGATACCTTCCTCCCCGACCTTATTCACCGCCTTAATAACCCTAATTCTGGAATGTAGGTACATCGTGGCGCATAACCACATGCGGCCTTGCGGTGAACGTCACGTCTATAAGCCCAGTAGCCGATGAATTATCTGCTAAAGGGTGAATGCCAATCGAGTAGGGAGTAGGCATTCAGATCCGTGCCCAAATGCAGACTGACACGTTCGGTTCGCCATGAGGGAGTGGGCGGGCTCCATGGGCAAGCCCCAGGGCCAAAGAGAGATGGAAGGTTTAATACGCAGCACCTTGGGGGTTCTGCTTAGACGCCCACAGGCCTGGTCATCGGTTGAAAACCTTGATATCTAGCCACCATGCATTTCAAAGAGCGATTTCTGTCACGCCAGTTACGTTGTATTCGTCAATCACAAGACCCCAATGATCTTTCTAGAGCCATCACTAGAGGGCCTTTAGTTACAGAGAGTGGTCAGCTGTAACGATCCTTTTGAATTCCACAGATTTGATTGGATGGGAATCATGATTTGGCCTTCGGTGATTGGTTAGGATCCAAAACTTGGTGTGATCACGTGGTGCAGTTGAGCACTCTCTGTGTATAATCTCTCTAGCCATCATTGTAGATTTTGCGAGGATGACTTCACATCTTTGTTGTTCCACCTTCCGTCGCAAAGAAACTAGCGCCAACGAAGCGAGTGTTGGGTTTGATTGGGTTTGAGTGTTGGGTACGAGGTTTAAGGCAAGTAACCTTACTTAAGTTAACGAAACCTTTTGGTCGCCCCGCGGAGCAGGAGCAAAGCACGCGTCCTAACCTTGTTTAACCTCAACTGACCAGACCAAATCCTACCGACGCTACGCATATGTCGTTATTACAGATTGGAAGACTGAATCATGGTGGAGAACATGAGGTACGAAATTCTACCTTCGAATTTTACAGTGTTCCCACGTACGATGCTGGTGCTCCTCCCCTTCCACACCCAGAGGAAATCGGATCCCTTCTCCAATACAACTCCTCTTGCTCACGTCACGGGTGACGTGGTAAAGCGTACACTCTTGAAAGGTACTCTTTGTATTCAACCTATACTGGTTTGTAAGCGATGCCACGACAACGTTGTGTGTAATAAACGTCAGAGAAATGGTCCACAACACAATACCTCTGGGCAGTTTGGAAACCACAATTTAGGACAACAAAACAAGGACTGGTACATGACTTAAAAAAATGATCAGAGGGGGGGGGGGGCATTCGATAGCGCCAAAAACCACAAGCGCCAACGCCTCAAGCGCCAGTCCGTAACCGCCAAACGAGGGAAGTCGCAAACGCCAAAGTTCGTATAGGTTAGGTTAGGTTAAGTTAGGTTAGGCAAGGTTAGTATTGCGTTTAAGACCTTTGGCGTTTGCGACTTTTCTCGTTATTTGGCGGTTACGGATTGGCGCTTGCGGCGTTGGCGCTTGTGGTTTTTGGCGCTTATGACAGCTACCCTGATCGGAGCACAGATTTGAAATTTCTTCTCCTTAAAATTTCAAAGCCTTAAAATTGTTTTAAGGGGCACTACTGAAAGAGTCACGAGTCCCTAAGGATTTTTTGATATGACGTGCAACCCGCTTGACAATATAAGCGTTTTGCCGAGTTCCTCTACTTTTCCTGAAGTAGGCAACATACAAGACACTGCTGTCGAGATGGTTCCATAGTCAATTCACAAAATCCTCAGGGGTTCGACTTGCTCGGTACAACTAATATCGAGCTTATAATAATACTCAAGAACTTGCTTTGGCTCTACCCATTAATTCACCCCAATGAGCCCCTCTCGGCCCACTGCAAATATTATTTCAACGATGAAGCCGCTCTGTCTGAAATTTGCGAATTTTCATAGAGGATAGCCTCAACTTGTCCCAAGGCAAGTAATGAGCCCTAAATACAATCTTTAATATGCTTTTTTTTTTGCATTAGCTTAAATTAATTTGTGTTTTTCGTAAGCACCCCTTCGTCACAAATGATTTCAAAGAAGTTGGCAATAAAAGAAGGCATTAAACAGAAGTTTCGGCTCACAATTACCTTGTATAAGTTTCATATAACTCATATTATGCTTTACAGATAAAATAATGTCGATTGACGATGGGCAAACCACTCTTTTGACCCCACTCTTCTCTCAACTCACAAAGCGGCTCACAGATATTGTTAAAAAAAAATACGATCGTGAACTCTTTCAACTCGAATTGACGCTGACAACAAACGCACAAGGACAGACAGGCAGCCAATGTTGTTAACCCTTTCTGTTAATGTCCCGTTATGCAAAGGCAGTCCCAAACCTACGTCCAGAAAGAGAGACCTCAAAGGAAAGCGGAATCATGAACTGGCGCCATTGCAATGCCTCGTGGCTTTTCCTCCATTGCTAATTGTTTTTTCTTATTGGGGGCACTCACTCTGTGCCTGAGGGGCCTTCCCACATAATTAACCAGCCATGAGAGACCTGATGGTTTTAGGTATCACTAATAGCAGCTACAAGAGTAGATCTTTTTTAAGTTAGAAATTAAGCAAAATGGGTATATGATAATTTACGGGGTGTCATCCGAGTCAAAAAATAAAGCCTGACTAAGACCCCAAAATGCTGTTTTGTCCTAAAATCAGGTCTTACTTGTGCATAGGCGTGGAAAGCGGGGGTCTTAATCAGGGCTCAATAAGGTCTGAATAAACCCCCGCTTGCCTATGCTTAGCTAAGACCTGATTTTGGGACAAAACAGCATTTTGGGGTATTAATCAGGCTTTATTTTTTTACTTGGGAATGTGCAGTTCAACATTCAAAAGAAACAATGATCAAAAATTTGGCCTACATTTAAAAAAATGCGGTACTGCGTGGTTTTTTCATTAGAAGGTTAAAGTAAATACCACATCCCGAAATATTCCTCTACTGACTATTCACTATTTCGCTCGTGGATAACGAAACGTATTTTCGGCTCTCAAAATGGTTGTGATATTTTTGCTGTTAACCCGACATTTCTGTTTTCGCTCTCTGTGTGAAGTAGAAATCTCACAGTCACTTGATAATCTGACGTTCTTCCAAACGCGCATTTCAACGATACACCAAATCTAAAATCAACGAGTGAAATACACAGGAAAGTAATTCTCTTAACACAATTGAAGATCGTGGTACCGATGGGCGCTGAGTGCTTCCGGTGGACTGCCCGACCGGAAATGACTTTTCAGCTCCGGATATGAACGCAGAGGTCATTGCGGGCGTAAGCTGGGCCGTTATTCACGGAAAATGAGCTTGCAATCCCTTTTTTCGCCAATTTGTTTTGGCGAAAACGGGTATAGGGGCAGCGATGGAAAACGATTGTTAAGGCATAATTGTTGGCTCTTCAGCGAAACTAGCAGCACAATCGATATGTTACAACGGCTCATATCCCTTTAAGAAGCATGATTCTCGACAAAAAAAGCTCACATAACATTTTTTTAATGAATCGGAAGAATACACCTGTTCGGGATACGAAAGATTTTAAAAAATAAAAAAATAAGAAGAATATCTGTCATTTTTCAGAGTAGACCTGTCAATAGCCATATCAAACAAGATGGCCCGGCGAGTCCGCGAAGCACGTGATGAATTTAGGGGGTTTAAAGTCTTGCGTTTAACGCAGAACACAATGGTGCGCCAAGTCGAGCGAACCAAAACATGCCAAGGAACCTCTGTCCGAAACCGACGTACCGTTTGGCGTCTGGGCCCTTCCAAAAAACTTCTACCAAGTTAAAAACCGAGGTTTTATCGTCACTTAGATGCTTTTAGTTCTTTGAGCCTCGAGCAAGACGTAAATAATGTCCCATTTTGACACATGCAGGTAGTTTTAAAGTTATTTTCAAGGAAATTTCAAGTTCATTTATATTTGAAAAATAGCGTTTTTAACAGGTTAAAGAAACAATTTTAAGCTAAACAAACTTCGGTTTAGTTACACAGTAAAAACTAACCCCTGTTTTAGGTAGTCCCACACCTGTTTTGGGTATGAAGGTGAAACAGGGGAACAACGTAATTTGGTTATTTTTGAAGATAAACCTGCCAACAACCATATCAATGAAAAGGTCTCGTCGAGAGCTCGCCATTGATATGGTTGTTCACAGAGGTATCTTTAAATTTAACCAAATTACGCTCGTCCTCTGTTTTACCTTCATACCTAAATCAGGGGGTAATTTTTACAGTGTAAACTAATGCTTTTGTATATTGTTAAATTTCCAAACACAGTAAGAATTATAGATTCAGATAGCTCCACATCTGTTTTCGGCATGTTAAACAGAAAAAGAGCGTGATTTGGTTATTTTTTAAGGTAAACCTATCAACAACCACATCAATGAAAAGGGCTCGTCGAGAGCTCTCAATTGATACGTTTATCCATACCAGACCCTTTAAAAATAACCAAATTACGCTCTTCCCTTGTTTTACCGTAATACCTAAAACAGGGATTAGGTTTAATGTAGTGAGGGGGTTGAGCCTTGGTGCAACACTAGGGTCGAAAAATGCAAGCGTTAAAATTGAGCGCATGCGACGCAGAGCGCGCCACAGCTTGCAACAAACCAGTCATACGCACGTCTGGCCCTCTTCTGAGCTACCGAGCCAAACTGACATTGTTCAAATGACGTTGACTTAAGAACCGTCCCACAGCACGCGCCGCACAGTCTCGAGGACGTCACAGCTTCAAGGTAACAAAACATAACCTTTAGGTGACTTCGAAACCTTCATTTGGGTTTTATTATGTAAAATGTCATGCTTAAATTAATGCTTTGATATCACGAAGTAAAATTAAGCTCACGGCAGCTGCTAAAGGTTATGCTTAGCATACCATCGTCACAACTGTCAACCTCTATCAAGGCTTGTTAAGCCACTGAAAATACGGCGAGTCGAAACGAAAGTTAGCAGTAACAGGGGTTGATAAAAAAATATCCGACCAAACATAGCAGAGCTAGTAAAGGAAACTGTCGGCCCCGGAATCGTCATTCTAGACTTCCGATCGCAAGTTTTTAAAGCGTTACTCCACGTGGAGCTAAACCGGAAGCGAGGAAGCGACCAGCGAGGAAGCGACCTGCGAGGAAGACTGCATCCTCCCGAGACGTCGTTCGGCGAGGCAAACAAGGAAAGGCACGGAATCTCAGCAGAGTAGAAAGGCTTAAGCCTGCCGTTTACAAGGTTATCTTGGCTAGCTCCCTACTTAGACAAAACCCAGGTTAACCAAACCTAGATTAACTTAATCTAGGTCATAACCTTAAGCAAGCGAAACTATCGTTGGGTTTGATGATAATTCGAATAATAAAAGGTTGTACCAGATTCGATTTCAATACGAGGTAGGAAATGCAACCTTCATAACTGAAAATGTACAATGTAATCATCGAATCTAAATAATTTTTTTTTTAGAAATTCAAGTCGGTAATACTAGTGCATTTGAACATGGAGAAACTCGCCATTTCAAGTATATTATACCAACATAGTAAATAACTCGAAGCTGAATTCCCTAGAATCGAATGCGACAGGATTTCGGATCTCCACTTCGTAACATTTCCAGGGGCACTGCCGTAAAGAAAAACTACGCAGCGATTGAGCTGTTTTGTAAAATCAATTTAATACAATTGGAATGCGGGAGTACCCATATTTAAACCGATCGTGATAAATATTTCCTTCATATAAACAACGATAGACTGAAAGGATATTCCATCATCTGACTGATTGTGAACTTTTGCTTAAAAGAACCTACAGAAAATGTGTATTCTTTGAACTAATACTTCACTGCAAACAGAAACGCACGATTTTCTCTTCCAGAGTGGCTGTTTCGTCATTAACACCACGTTATTTTTCTGTCGTAATGAGGAAAAGTCGACCATAAAGTGGTTGTTTGTATCGAAAACTAATCCGAACAACAGCCGCCCACGGAACGGTTTCAAGAAACATCTTGTATTATAGAGCAGACTGTTTCCCGGGTGTGGGACGAGGGCAGGATGCGGCCGGGGGTGAGATGGGGCAGTATAAGGGTGCCTACGCACGTGACGAGCATCAGACAGAATAAAGGTCCCCTTTTACTTATTGGAATCCAAGCGGGGATAATGCCGTTTCATACCATTCCTACCGCAAGTCTCAACGGCGAAAATAGTCATCTTGTAGTGTTTTTCCGTTCAGTGGTTGCAAACTCTTCCTCATTGGAAAAAAACTAATACGTACTGCACAGATTTTGCCCAACGTTAACGTTATCACCAGGTAAAAGTGAATGATCTTACAGTTGGCAAACGTTGAGCTCTCTGTTCAAAGAAGTATTGGGGTATCCGACACGAAACACAAAGCAACTTATTTTGTTCCCGTTGTAGTATACTGGTATGTTAGCTGTTGAAACCTCCGGTACAGTGAATCTAATTTAGAAAATCATCAATATCTAAAGCACTACGTATATTCTTTCATCAAAAGTAAATACGATTTTGGCCTAAACAAATTATCTTTTGGAAGGTAATCTTATTACACAGATAAAACAATAATCTTGAAATAATTACAAGATGCTGCAGTGTGCGACTAGAAATTTAATCGATTTCATTTGGTGTTCTTGTGGGGACCAAAAAACCCTGACTTAGTCGACGAAAAAAAATCATTAAAAAAAAGTTCCTTCTTCAATTTTTTGAAAAATTATATTAACCGAATTGTACAATTACTGTAGTATTGACATTTAACGCAAATGTCAACCACGTGTCGAAAAACTTCAATTTCAACATTGAAATTGAATGTTTTCGACCCTTAATTGTTTTTTAATTTCTTCCCGTTTGACTCGAAGTTCTTCCTTTAAAAGTGTACGAAAAATATCAGTCATCATTTTGTCAATAACCATAAAGTAAAAATATCAAAAAATGTGTTTAGGCGGGAGTAGAGAGGGCTAAGAGAGAACTGGCACACCACCTCACCTAACTTAACCTTACCTAACCTATTCTAGCCTAACCTAGCCCAACCCAACCAAGGCTTTAGCTACCCTAGGTTAGGTTAGGTTGCAAAATAACCCTAGGTTAAGTTAGGTTAGGTGGTGCGCCAGTTCTCTTAGCCCTATCTACTGGCGAGAAACGAAACTGTGACCTCCACCTACGTACAGAGGTAGCGGAGCGAAGGAATGCCTGCTAGTCTCGAATCGCGAGCGTCTAATAGCGTAACTGTAGTGTAAAAGCTGCGTAGAGTTGTCAAGGGTTCAGGCTCTCCATTGTTGAGCGCAGCATAATCATGCGAACCCAGAAACCGTTAGGGGATCATCTCTTGCACAAGCGCCTCCCCTCTCCGCTTCCCTTCGCGTTCATCTATAAATAGCTCTTCATACGCTGTTCCCGTTAAACAAGTAGCCCATTTAAGCCTATTCACTGTAATTTTTTAAGGTAGCATTTCCAACCTTTTAGTTTAAATTTGGTGCTACCCTCCGTCGTCAATCCGAGCGGAGCGATAGCGAAGCGAGGCACAGGGCACCTAACCTAACTTAACCTTGGGTTACCCAACTAAACGGTCGCCAAGTCTGATGCCGCTTACTTCTCGGCGCCCCTGAGCGGGCGCCGAGAAGTAAGCGGCATCAGGCTTGGCGATAGCCGAGCGGAGCGATAGCGGAGCGAGGCACAAGGCACTATATTTAAACTTGGTATACCGCAAGAGGCTTG
>Ga0058701_10003856_pt1 | contig 12021 bp, 10 predicted proteins | sample AgamicOrMae_FD_97039 | JGI IMG/M metagenome (GOLD analysis project Ga0058701, IMG submission 97039) | Agave microbial communities from Guanajuato, Mexico - Or.Ma.e | ecosystem: Host-associated > Plants > Phyllosphere > Phylloplane/Leaf | place: Guanajuato, Mexico | collected 2012-06-04 | reverse complement strand
CCTGCTTGCGGCTTTTGCTTGGCCTTATGTTTTTTGGTGGCCCTGCCAGTTCAAGTCTTTTTTTTTTCCCCTTCCCCCCCGCTCGGTTTCCCCCCCCCCCCCTCGCTTGCTCCCTCTTTCTCTGTCTGTTTCGCTCTCTGTGTCTAGTTCGCTCTTTCTCTCTCTCTCTCTTTCTCTCACTCTCTCAGTCAGTCTCTCTCATTTCGTTCTCTTTCTCTTTTTATTTCCTTTCAGTCTACTGTTCAGAGCACAACACTGAACTCTCAAATATGATACAAGAAAAAATGGCACGAAGACAGTATCATCATCATAATTATCATCATCGAAATCATAAAGGTTTAGGTGGTGGAGGCTCTAAAAGTGGCCAGTTCCATAGGTCTAACAAGAGGCCAGCGGAGGTGCCAAGTGCACCATCTAATACAACGCAATTCATCATGAATGACCATGAATTGGTCGAGCCAGATTTCGATCTAATGCACAATGCAATCATGGAGCATTACAATAGAAGAAAAAGGAGGAAGAAAGAGTCAACAGCAAACAAACAACAGAGTGATGAAGGTAGCGAAATTTCAGCAGATCTAAATCAAGACAACCTTGTGGCAAGCCCAAAGAGTTGTGTTGATGATCATGATGATGGTGATCATATTCGTGGTAGTGGTGTTGAACCAAGTCAATCGATTGAAAATGATTCTCCCAATTCGTCGTCAACGACAAATGTATCAGCTACATCAGCATCTCCCATGAAAACAGCATCAACCACAACATCTCCACTCAAAGATGTTGATGACGAAGAATCAAAAAATCATCATCATCAGGAAAATATTTTTAATATAACCTCACAATTGCAACCACAACAACAACAAAAGCTGCAACAACAACAGCAACAACAACAACAGCAACAGCAGCAACAACAAAAGCTACAACAGCAACAAAATCAAATGCAACAGAGAAATTTGTCACAACCAACTACGCCCAATTATTACTACAGGACTACAGGTTCACCAGGCGACGAGGATGGTCTGTCACCTTTCATTAATCATGAACATCTTCAGAGCGAGTTTCAAGAGGTTTATGCTAATATTCATACAGAGAGGCTTAGTTCAATGAGTAAACATCAACTAGTTGACAAATATCTATTGCTTGAGGAGCGAGTTGAAGAGCTTGAGAATCAGTTAAGGGAGCAGTCGCAAACTGCTTCGGCCGCTGCAGGTCATGGTTGATGAAAGTTATAAAAAAAAAAAGAAAAATCGATGAAAGATTCAAATTAATTTGAAAAAGTTTAATACAAGAGGTTTATGCTAATATTCATATCTCGAGAGGCTTAGTTTAATGAGTAAAAATTCACAATTAGTTGACAAGTATCTATCGCCCGATGAGCGAGTCTGAAGAGCTTGAGAATCAGTTAACAGGGGGGAGTCGCAAATGCGCCCAAATAAAGATCACCAAAAATTACCTACTATTAAGACTAGAAACCAATATAAACACAACGAGAGGAGCACAAGGAGGTGGATGACGAAGATCACCAGATCTGGTGCCCCAGGTGGAAGTGGCTGTTTAATTTCGGTGCTCTGTCACGAGCTGTTGAGCTACGCTCCTCTCGTGTCAATCAGCATCAAATAATAGTGTGAGCGAGAGGAAGAGAGGATGTTCCATGAATCTGAAAACGACAATCACCAACTTTGCAGAGGAGGAGCATTGGGCGCCCAGGAAGCTCAAATCGCGTCCCGCTCGCTTCGCGGCTTAACAGCCCGGAAGTTGAGGCGTCACAGGGGGCGAGATGGGGGCGAAGAGGCCAAGCTTGAGCTCCTTGAATGCGAACGAGGCAAGATTTTGAAAAATTTCCTACAATACTACACTCTTGAGCTTGTTGTGTCGACGAGGTGCATGATAAGTGTGTGTGTGTGTGTGTGTGTGTGTGTGTGTGAAAGTTGTTGTTTGATGATGTGGCCAAATGTTAGCTCACACACAGTTCACCACGACGAGAGACTGGCTGCCGGATGCGTTTAGTCAAAATCGCTCTCCCATTGAAAAAGAGGCCCTTAAATGTCCAGTGATGACCCTTCGCAAGCTAACTGATTGCATGCAACACGTGAAGCAGCCACCATAGCAAGTGACAAACACAGCAAAAGAGCGATCATGTTGTTGCGCATAGTCTGGGCACTGCAGATTGCAGATTGCAGACGAGAGACTTAGGGGTCAACTAGGAGCACTCAGGTGGGCGTGTGAGGGGCCAGGGGGCGATCCTGCGAGAGTGGTGAAAAAGTAGGTAGGAAATCAATTCTGGAACAAAAATTGGTAAGACCGTTTTTACTGTACTGCTCGAGGAAAGACGATTGACTGTTGAGGGAGGGCAAAGATTGCCCATCATCATCTGAAATGGTTTTGAAAATCCTTCCTTCACTCAGGAACTGCAACCGGAGACTGTCTGTGGGGCGCCAATGGTGGCGGCCCAGCGCAGAGAGTCCCACAGGCGCAGGCCAGTAGTAAGTGAACGGGCCGCCATGGATCGGCAACAGACGCGCCGCAGACATGGGATCTGGCTGACCCATCGGACACGTATTCTCTTTCTCAGAGCTGCTCTCTCTCTTGCGAACACTTCTGGAGGGCTCTTGACAATCCATTTCTTGTGCCAGTATCATTCTTTGAATCTCAGCGATTGAATCTCAGTGAGAGTGTCTCACCAGTGGGGACTGAGTGCGGCGAGTGGATAATCAGAGGGAAAAGCGAGACGCAGAAGTGCAGCTTTGCTCCAGTCGTTTGGCCTCCGTTTGGCGTCGTTTTTTTCTCACTCTTCACCTTGCAAAGTGGGCCCAATCCTCAGCTGTAGGCCCAGAACACAAGCTTGGCCTCTATTGTCTCCGTCGCCCAGAGCTCAGCCGGGAGAGGTTGGTCCCCAGCAGGCGGAGAGCCGGCATTCTGGAGGTGGCGGCCACTGCGGCCCATTGGCGTGCGCGAGTGCATCTGCTGCGAAGCTCCGACGGGCGAGGCGCTCGCAAATTCTTCCTGCTCTCTCAGCCACTGGAGCAGCCAGGCAGGGAGCCAGGCAGGGAGGTTGCTGGGTGGGCGTGGCAGTTGCGCCGCGTTGCTGCTTACTGGCAAGCAAGGCGGCGGCGGGAGCGCCGCCGGGGAGACAGTGTGCGGGCAGGCAGTGTGCAGTGTGCGTCAAAAATAGGGTTACATCTGTGCGCCGCTTTGCACAGAACTTTGTCACCTTACTTTTGGCGGAAAGTGTGCGGGCGGCGCAGGCAGCGCGCAGGAGCAGCGCTGGAGGCAGCCAAGGCCACGCCAGACTGCTAGAGGCAGTGTGCGGCTGCTGCGAGGGGGGCTGCCAGGCGTCCCAGAGTGCAGTGAGTGAGTGGCCAGCCTGGAGGCCAGTTCGAGCTCGGGCTGACCAGCGGCCGTGAGTGTCTGTGAGTTTCTCTGTTTGAGCCAGATCGAGATTGGTGGTTTGGGTGGCCAATTGGGCGCTGAAGAGAGACATCAGGGGGCAGTTTGGGCGAGCTGGTGAGACAGACAGACACTCAGCTCGTGCGGCAAGCACTCCAAAGCTCAGGAGTTCCGTCGGAGCCAATTAATGAAGAGTTGCGGATTGTTCCAGAAAGTGTCCTGCTCCCGCAGGCACCCTTCGGCCCAAGGCAGTCTTCTCGGCTTGCGTGGTGGCCCAGTTTGCTCACAGACTAGGCGTCTAGCCAGTGGCGTTTGTGTGTGAGTGTGTGGAGCACACTTGAAATTGGCGCCCTCCTTTCGGCGGTGGCCAAATCTGTCAGCAGGAACAGTTGCAGGCCCAGAGTGCTGCTCCCTTTTGGCTGCTTTCCCCCCGCCCGGTCGGCCCCCAGCTTGATGTGTCGGCCCGGCGCTCTGGAACTGCTGCATCCCCAATGCGGGCCCGCAGCTGCCAAAGCCGCCCGGCCGCACCACTGCCCCCGGTCTCTGGCCTCCTTCTGGCCTCCTCCAGGGGCAGTCTGCGGCCGAGGGAGCGCCGCTCGGGCCCGCAGAGTGCACACAAAGGCCCATGTGTGAGGGGCTGCTCTCGGGCCTGCACCAGTGGGCTTCCCCGGACGAGCATCCCGTTGGAGGAGGCGGCGGCCCAGTGGCTCACGCGTCGGCCCACCTGATCGCGCCCGAGCAGTGGGCGACCCCTCCGAGTTTGAGCTTTACTTTGGGCTTTAGTTTGAGTTTCAGTTTAAGCTTGGGCCACTATGCTGCCGGCTGGCTGCCCAACAGAGGGCCATATTTTTCCAGCATGGAAGAACAACAATCTCTCGTCTGGATCCCCGAACAAGAGACGCACTCTGCACTGTGCTTTCTGCACTCTGCACTCTGCACTCAGCACTGCATTGTGTGAACCAGCTCCATAGTGCAGCCTTCAGCATGCAGTTCACGCAGCAGAGCCCGAAACTCTTTTGGCCTTTGTTGTCCCACTTTGGCCGCCTAGTTGCTCCACTGGCGCCCAGATGGCAGCACCAAATTTTGCACCCTAAAGCGTCATTTCGAACTCAATCCACACCACACTCTCCACTACAGTACACAGTAACGCCCACCTAAACTGCCTCCAAAACAATAACCTCTCCCTCTCCGTCTGATGGCCATTGTCTTGCCCATTCACTGGAGTCTCCAGATTCCGGACAACAAAGGCCCATCTCGCTAATGGAACTACGATGAGCTCCCCGTTGCATCAATTAGCAATTACGTTTCTTCCGAGATGCCCACATTGAGCATCATCGAGAAATCCACAACCTTAGCCAAACGACGAGGGCCCTCTCTCTCTCTCTCCTGCTATTTGCAAGCCTCAATTGGCTTGTAAATGCAGCAAAGCTTATAGCTCTATCGTCTGCTCAACGATAACCGTCCCAGTGGCTCGCCAGAGCCGCCAACTATGCCGCCATCAAATCAGCCTGTCCATCTCCATCACGAGTGCCTCATGAACATGTCAATGAGTTGTGGTTGGAGTTGAAAATTTGGCTCTCAGATTTGTTAGAGATCAGATCTCTCAGAGATTTGTTCACAATGCAATCTCCCAATGTGATGATGATGAGAGGCAGGCAGGCAAATGATAATTCTAGCTTTCCCTTGAATCTGGCCCGGATCACACGCTCTCGGCAGTGCTGAGCAAAAGTTACTTCTGTAATAACAGATGCAAGGCCGGCGATAAAAATATCCACTCACAGCTGATGGGCGAGAAAATAATTCACACCCCTAAATGCAGTGGAATTGTAGCACTGTATCAGTTGGACAATCTCGGAAACGTCCCCGAAGATGATCCTCGATATTCTAATGAGGCTCGGCCACACGTGCCTGTCTAGTGAAATTATCGAGAAGGCCAACAGGCTCTAGTGGCGCAATGATAACTGAGATATTGTTACGATAATGCATTCTAATTTACTTCCTTTGCCTATCGCTCTGATCAGCTGTGTGATTTTCTTCTTTTGTTCCCCCTTGGCTTAGCTCATGCTCCACGAATGGCCACGCAAATCTCTCAACTTCACATAACCGTCTTCCCATGGCTCTAGAATATCCCTTTGTGTCTGCTCGCGACCGCAAGCGCTCACATCTTGGCCGTATAAATAGCTCCATTCTAGGCCTATCATCTTGCCACTGTTTCTCGTGCCAGAGAGCTTCTTCAGTGATCAAGTGTCCAACGTATGCTCGAGTGTCCATCTAGATTACCTTAGGAAGTCTACTTCAAGCTCTATGAGAGTGTGATTGCCCAGTTGACAGGTCAAAGCCAAAGTCGGGTAGCTCCATCATCAGAAATGACCACATTTGAAGGGATTGGGATTTCGACCAATGACAAAAGTGGGCTGCCAGCAGGGGAGGCAACGAACAATGGAACAACGGCGGAAAAGATTAGGATAACTAAAAGTCCAGCTATACACATTCCAGATTCGTTCAAGGGATATCCAATATCCTCCTTCAATCTCCAGCATGTGCCAGCTTGTGATCTGGAGAGTGTCCTAATACCTGGGGGATTGGTTCGCGATCGCATAGAGAGATTGGGTTACGATATATCGGTTGACTTTGCTCATGACGATTTCACCTTCCTATGCGTCCTGAAGGGGGGCTTCCAATTTTTCAATCAACTGCTCGAGGTTGTACGCCAGTATCATCGTTTCAATGGAGAACAGTCGCAAGAGAACCTGAAGGGCGGCAAAGCCCGTCGCATCCAGGCCGAGTTTATACGTTTGATAAGCTACGAGGATGATTCGTCCACGGGTAATGTCAAGATCATTGGTCTGGAGAATCTGTCCTCATTGAGAGACAAAAATGTCCTCATAGTTGAGGACATAATCGACTCGGGTTTGACCATGCAAACCCTGCTGAGAGCGTTAGAGAGAGAACGACCCAGTATGATAAGAGTGGCGTCTTTGTTTTTTAAACGGACGCCCAAGAACAAGAGCAACTATTTCCCTGATTGTAAGTATAATCCAAACTATATTTGATTCAATGATTCTGAATTCCATCAAATCTCCCGAGCAACAAAGCGACCCAACTAACTGGTGAAATTTAAATCTCCCCATCAGATGTTGGTTTCTCAATACCCGACTCTTTCATCGTGGGCTGCAATCTAGACTATAATAATTATTTCCGCGATTTGCAGGTAAGTCATAGCACTTCATCGCTACATAATGCAATTTCAAGGCTTAAAACTAATCATAGATTATCCTTGTTGTTCTCAATTCATGCAGCATGTCTGCGTTATTTCGAACGAGGGTAAAGAGCGCTATAGGAGTTCAAGTAACGAGGATACAGCTAATCACAATGGTTCAAGCTAAGCTATGAGACATTTCCCAGTCTAGAGGGCCAAATTTTAGAAGATTACCAGTCGTCTAAATGATGGTCCGTCGAGTTCTCTTTGTCAACCATGCCAGTTTACAGTCGAAAGCTCTGCAAAGATGGATGCTATAGATTTTTGTGGCTCAACAAACTATGATTGACCAAGTGCTGAAGCTTCGAAACTAGTCCATCAATGACTGGTTGATAGACCTGGCTATTGATGAATGAAGCGATAAGTTCGAACCGAAGGAACATGTGGATTGATAAATCAGAAACACTTCGACCCATAGTGAGAGATTCGATTGATACAGTGGATTTTCTTGTCAGAACTCAAAGATATCAGCTCGAAGTTGACAATTAGAACCGATTTTGCGATTGTTTCACCATAGGAACATCGTATGGTCGAGATTGAAGTGCAATCAGAACAGAAGAGACTCATAATGTCTCAGTTGGTCAGAGAGATCACAAGAGCGGTGACCCTCAAAATACTCTGGAGTCACATGGCTCTAGTAACTTAAAGTTCAATGTACAATATGTGACGTATGGTCTATTTTTTCGCGAGCCCAGATGAGGCTTGGCTGGCCCACAAGTTTGATACCCATGGATTTGGAATGTGGCTGAAGGCGGGTAGGGCCTGTTGGAAAGAGGTAACTGGCAGGATTTCATCAAGTTGGTGTAATTGTGTGGCAAAAAGGTACCACCCGTGTGGGGAGTAAGGTCTCATCGAGCAATATTCCTCCTCAGCGGTGTCAGGTTTTTGCGACACTCAAACAACGATAGTTCATACAAAACTCATCCCGCTGGTTCCATAAGAAGTTTATTGAGCCCCAGTCCAAGGCCAGTGGGATTCAAGAAATCTCAGGATCATCGGAAGAGCACTTGTGTGCCGAAACGAGTATTAGTTTCAACTCAAGCTCGTCAGATCAGCTGACTTCTTGTTGTAGATTCTTTGATGGCGTGATAGTGAGAGAGGAAAAGCTTTTTCGATAGGCGAGGGATAAAACTTGTTCTTGAAATTGATCTCATCGTTTGATGATTGTTGTTACTTGTGATCAAGCTCATTATCGAGACCTAGTCAGGATGATTTTTTTTTTCGATGACGAGTCTGTGATTAGGGGCAGAGAGAATGCGAGAGACTTTTGTGTTTGATAGATAGGCATATAGCTTTAATAGTTTCCTTTTTGTTGCATGCAAGTCATTACTGTTGAACTGGATTGACATCAATTAGCGTAGCGTATGCGCTGGTCTGATCATATCGTGCTGATTGTCTCGCCCGGAGCGAGTCGAGAGCGAGAGGAACCATCCTTTCTTGTTGAGTGAACCATCTTGTCCAGCGTCAACACCCAAACGATTGAGAGTTGGTATCTAACCAACTTGAACGGCAACTAGCAAAAAAGTTTAGTTATCCCCAATTGTGTGATGAATAATAATAAAGCCTCCATTTGGACCACCGCCTATGAGTGGGGTCAAAAATATCTCTGGCACTCATAGTTTTGCCACAATTTGTCCACTACAACTATACTATTGTCCATCCTGTCATGTTATCTTATCTTGTTTCTCATATCTCCGATCTCCTTAATCCAATGCACCACATTATCTCGGCAACCCTTCGTCTAAGCCGCATCTCCGCAAAGAGGAGTCCAGCATCGGAACTGATTCCCCTCCGATCCGGTTGGCTTTGACCTGATCCTGTCTCTTCGACGGAGATCCCAAAGGTGCAGATAATTGACGATTCAACCAACGAGAAGAGGGCTGCTATAAACTGATGGCAGAGTTTGCGGACATCATTCCGGCTCGGCTGAACCAGTCTAGTCAACAATTGTCATTGACTGGAGCCCACTAGGTAGTTCAGTTTGCTTGAACTCTCAATGAAGTCTCTCATTGAAGTGCTAAACGGGACAAAAGATCCTGAACGAAACTGGCCACAATGGTCGGCGATTCCTCCGCCCCATCGGGATACTGTTCGTTGGCGAGACTTGTCGACAATTGTTGGCCACTGGTCACCGAGTTTGCCTGTCCACGTCCATTCATGTGGGCTTGCTTGTACTCGCTTCGTCCAAATCTGGAGGTTTGCACGTTTTTGTTTTCCCATTTGAGTTCCGATCGATCGACAATTGAAAGGAAAAGACATGGGAAAAGACGGTGAGTGGGCGATGGGCAAAAATATCACACTTTCCACTAATGCCAAGCTGCCAGTTGGTCCCATTTCGGGGAATCCGTTTGAGAGCCACAAAGGGGCCCTGGCAACTTGGATAAATATCCTGTCACACTCACCTTGGACGCGCCACCTCAGACCAATACTTGTCCAGCTTTTCCAGCCTCTCCAAATACTTCAGGGTGTCCACCAGCTCCTCTGGCGAGCTGGCCACTTTTTCGGGCCCGTTCCACGAGTCCATCATGCTGACGGCGCCCAGTTGCTCCTCACATTGAGCCGGCTTCACTCTATCGCTTGTGATACAGAACAGGACCAACATAATCGTTGCCCATAGGATCTTGTTGATTGGATCGATTCTCATCTTGGGCTGTTGGCTGCCATTTTGCTGCAAACTGATGGGCAAGGGTTTTGTTTGTTGATCTGACATTGCGGACATGCTCGCCTGACCTCGAGATCTCTCTCGTTCCTCTTCCTCCAGCTGTTGGAAACTAAATAAAAAACTCACACAAACGCTCCACTAATCTGTTTGCAAATCTCGCTTCTCGAATCTGTCTGGTCACTCTAAGCGACAAATTCAACGCCCACGAACGAATTGGAGCCCACTTTTGAAAGGGGAGACTAGCGTTAATGTGATGTGTGGAATTACCTCGTCAATTTCGACCCCTCTTTATGCATTAACTTCGATAGTTATCCTTCTCTTTTCCTCTGCCTTGAACCTGATCGCCGCTTTCTCTGCCTGTCGGGCGCCTAGAAGAAAGTGTTACTTCCAGTCTGAACATTAGTTGAACCAACTTGCCACAGCAGACAGTTAGATACTACCATTCCTCGCAAATGGCCCCCCGAGCATTTCTCTAGTGCGCCGTCGCAAAGCCAGCCGAGCAGTCCACTGGCTTGGGGCCCGTTCTCGTGTCTGTTTCCGGTCGCCAGGTTGCACGGACGCCCTAATAGCTTGTTAGGGGCCAAATGGAGACGCAAATCAACCTGGCGAAAGCGTGAACTGGGCCCCTTCCAATATCCGTTGGGGCCAAGTGGCGCCCAGGCTCGGGCCATGCTTTGTGGCGCGTGTTCAAATCAATTTGGCCCAAGCTAGAGGCCAGGGTGTTTGTTGCGTGGGATTTGTTCAATTTGTTTACGCAACTCCGGCCGACTTTTTCCAACTTCTCTCCTTCGTTATACATAATAACTGCTTGCCAGAGTTTACATCAAGCTAGAGAGAGAGAACGAGCGAGAGAAATGTTGCAAAGAAAAGAGCAGCAAGAGCAATTGGAGGTGGGTGAAAATGGGCAAATTACGCTCCGCTTTGGCTCTTTTTTCATCTCATCATTTCTCGTCCAACATGAAACAAAACGTGAACTCTGGTTCCGCCAGCCTGACCTTTGGTCTGTCAGCGCTGGCCCAGCTCTCTCGCTCTCTGTTTTCATCTTTGCCCGACCCTCGTTAGCCAAACGCCAGGCAGGCAGGCAGGCAGGAAGGCAAGCTCTCCGACAGGTGAGCTGCGGCGAGCTTAATTCGCGCTCCTACCCCTTAGCTCTTCTTGTCCAAGTCCAAAAATACAACTACGTCTCTTGTTTGTTTGTGTGGGTGGGCTTCTTTCACTTGTAAGCTGCTGGCTCTCATGAGAAAAACAACCACTTCGCACGCAATCTGCCTGCACTATATTGCAAGCCAGCCAGCCAGCTCATTACTATTGACTTGTATCCGATTTTGTTTGTCATTTATTACAACAGCCTTGCACCTATTTAGTCGTGTAATAATCGAGAATTGGTGTCAAGTGAGGACTAGAGCAAATAACATTCAACAACTGTGGCCATAACAATAACGTAAAACTGCAAATTAACGCGACCATATGAATAGACTGTCGGCAAGCCTTGTTGTGCGTCCCTATTGCTTTGGTATTCTGTTTCCTGTGAAACCCACCCGCCTCTCTGCTCGTCGACTAGCATTTAATGAAAGGGCGAATCATGTCTGAACGAGGACAAGCCTTGCAGAGGAGCAGCACCGATGGGGCAGCTTTGACGTGGCGCCGATCTTAATATCCCACGTCTCTAACGAGCTCTCTTTGCACGCTCCTTTATTCCGCCATGCTAATGTGCCAAAAGATACGCAAGTATTGATGACGCCAGGCCGACATTTAGCGATGGAACCCGGTCCAATTTGATGACGAAAAGAGATTCGGGAGAAGAAATTGTCCCTGATTTCCAGCAGCCCCAAGAGATTCCGGTATTCATTGAGCGGGTTGAGAATTGCGCAATCGTTTGAGGCCCGCACGAAACGCTTCGTGGACGGTAACATCCAATCGAGACCGGGTCTGATGGAGGGAGAAAGGCTTATTGGTCGGATCTTATTTCCGTGGATGAGGATGTCTCTCTCGGTCAAACTGGCGTAGTTCCCGCTACGCAGCTTCATGGACGATAGAGAGCCTCAATCCTGCACTGAGACTGATTCGGGCGCTTGATTTTTGTCGTTGCACCTTCCTGAGCTCATCCCGAGCCAGTTGTGTGCAATGATGGGACGACCATCATTTATACTAATGCTCGTTCTAGTGCTTAAACAGATGTGAAATTTCTCTCAGACTTGCACAAGCACACAAACTGGCCATTGCAGTGGTGAACACTGGTCTAAAAAGCAAATTGGCCCCTCCAATGACCACTGGACATTAGGCGTCTGGGTGCCATTGAGGCTGTGTTTAGCGACTGTCTGTCTATTTATCATGCTGTATGAAGCATAAGTGTCGATATAAGGCTCGTGTGTGAATTTCTTGTCGCTGGCTAGACGAGAATTGGTGATAGCTATGATGTGACATTTGCGCTAGTTAGCTCACTTGGCCGGAGGTGTGGAAAAAATGCACCTCGTGTGGCGGAGCAGCCTTGTGTCATAGAGACATGCAACTTCGACCACATATGCACCGTAATATGACTAATCGATTGAAGCATTAGTTGGATCTCTGACTAATCTGGAGAGTGCACCAGATTGGTTAGAGTGAAAATGGGGGACCCCACTTGAAGGCCAAGCGAGTGGAACGAGAACATTTTGTACACTGCACATAGTATACCTACACTGTTGTGCATCATTGGCCAAAAGTTGCTGCCTCT
>Ga0058701_10003855_pt1 | contig 12021 bp, 13 predicted proteins | sample AgamicOrMae_FD_97039 | JGI IMG/M metagenome (GOLD analysis project Ga0058701, IMG submission 97039) | Agave microbial communities from Guanajuato, Mexico - Or.Ma.e | ecosystem: Host-associated > Plants > Phyllosphere > Phylloplane/Leaf | place: Guanajuato, Mexico | collected 2012-06-04 | reverse complement strand
GGGGCCTATTATTCATATGTTACACTACTCTCCGACCAAAACACAAAAACTACTCGGTAATCCGGACAAATCTTCTAATCCGACAGCCTCTTCTCCCGCTTGTGCCGGATTAGCGGGAGAGCACTATATTTTCCTGTTTTAGCACCGCAAGTTAAATTATAAAATCATCTAGCGATTCTATGCAGAGAAAGTGTATAATTGAACCTGCGAAGGTAGGAAATTTTATGACGTTTTGGGTATGCCATCAAAACTAAAAGACTTATATGGCTATCCTCAAATCCAAAGGCATTCCAGTAACCAACACAACCTTTGTCAAAGAAAAAAGAGCCCTCCGGAGGGAAGGGAGCTTAAAAAATCCCTTGAAAAACAAACGATACGGTATGACAAATATAATGGGCAAATAAAGGCGCATACGTTTTGTGGGTGGTTTCGCAGCCGTCGTCCAATACCGGTACTTAGCTGGGCAATGACATTATAGCACGACTTTTTGTAAGGTTAGCCGAAATTTAATGGCCGTAAGTCTGGAAATTTGGTATCAACTTAATGTTTATGGACGTCTAATTAGCGTGCCGTTTTGTGCTGCAATAGCGCTCATCTTGGGGTACGGTCCAGATTTGAAGAGTAGCCGTAACCACTGTTCATAGTTTCAGACAGGTTCCAGAAAAAACACCCGCAAACTTTTTTTTTAATTTAAGCAGTTGGTAAGTATTAATATGGGGCTTATTGCATGGGGGAAAATGGGGCTCTTCCTTTAGAAGGTGATGTCTAAAGGCTGCGTTCGCCCATAAGACTATGGTTCGCCTAATGTCAGTAATACGGTAGGTGATATTTACAATATAATCAGGCACTACGGTAATCACTTGATATATTTGATGTATGTCAATTACGTGCTAATCATGCCCGGGGGGGAGGGGCAGGGGGTATAGGTATAGTCCTCTAATAAATATTTTACCAAGATATTTTTGGAATATCTCCGTGATATCTCGTGAGAGAAACAGCATATCGCAGGAGCGTCGTAATTGCGACAGAATGAAAACCTGATGAAAACAAGACATCTTTTGCACCTCTTTTGCCTGGACATTGTTTGTCTCTGATACGTCCCACAAACATAGATTACTTCATCTATGCCCACAGATATCGTGAACAGTGGCGGGCTGGTTCTCGAGGGCCCACTCGGGAGTTCTCACAGAAGGCCCTTCTCGCCTCCCCCTCCTCTCTCCGTGCCCCATCTTGTAATGCTAATTTTCTGCCAAATAAATATGCATTCCCATTAATGTTACTTATGTCTAACTTGATCACAATGAGTAGAAACATTAATACTGTACCGGTACTTATTGATAAAGCCAATGTTTACATTCTAAAAGGGGCCGTACCTTAAAGGGGCCCTTCGCGTGAAAGGGGGGTCCTAGCAAGCAAAAGATGAAAGGACCAAAATTAATTCTAACAACACTGATACGATTGAAGAACTCGATCGAATCATTTTATCTCGATAGGGATAGGTGATGTACTTTTTAGCTTGAACCAGTGGCCCAAGTTCTCTAACAACGTTGCTGCTATCGTTACGGCCCACACAAATCCCGAAAAGTAGTACTGCGGCTAGGTATGTCAGGGACCCAAGGGACCAAGAGCCTCCAAACCACCGAGGGCCCACTCGGGTCAGTCCGCCGCAGAAACTGGGTCAAAATGTGGGACAGTAGGTCAAATTGGGTCGAAAAGTGCGACAGTAGTTCACGTTGGGTCCAAGAGTGGGACAGTACGACAAATTGGATACAAAAGTGGGACAGTAAGTCAAATTGGGTCCAAAAGGGGGACAGTAGGTCCAATTTAGTCCAAAAAGAGACCGTAGGTTAAATTAGGCAAAAAAAAAAACAGTAGGACAAATTGGGTTCAAAAGTGGGACAGTAGCTCAAAATGGGTCCAAAAGTGTGACAGTAGGTCCAATTAAGTCCAATTAATTGTATACCAGTAGGTCAGATTGAGTGCAAAAATGAGACAATAGGTCAAATCAGGTCCAAAAAGGGGAAAGTGGATCAAAGTAGGTCTAAAAGTGGGACAGTAGGTCAAATTCGGTCTAAAAATGGGACAGTGGGTCAAATTGAGTCCAAATGTGGAACAATACGTCAAAATGGGCCCAAAAAGGGATAGTAAGACAAAGTAGGTCCAAAAGAAGGACAGGAGGTCAAATTGGGTCAAAAAGTGGGACAGCAGGTCAAATTAAGTCCTAAAGTGGGACAGTAGGTCAAATAAGGTCCCAAAGTAAGATAGTAGGTCAAATTGGGTTGAAAAATGGGTAAGTCGGTCAAAGTGTGTTTAAAAATGGGACTGTACTAGGTCATATTGGATCCAAAAATTGGATGGTAGGTGAAAAAAAAACGGACAAAAATGGGTCCAAAAGTGGGACCTTAGCTGAAATGGGGTCCAAAAGTAGAACAGTAGGTCCAATTAAGTCCAGATGTAGGACACTGAGTCCAATTGAATCCAAAATTGGGACAGTAAGACCATTTGGGTGCATTGGTACAGTAGGTATGATTGGGTCTAAAAATGCGACGATAGGTAATATTGGGGGCCAAAAAATGGGACATTAGGTGATGTTGGGTCCAAAAATGTGATAGTAGGCCAAATTGAGTCAAAAATGGGACAGAAGTCAAATTGGGTCCAAAAGTGGGAAAAAAGATGAAATTGGGTCCGAAAATGGGACGGTAGTTCAAGTTGGGTCCAAAAATGGAAGTGGGTCACATTAGGTTCAAAAGTGGGACAGAAGATCAAATTAGTTCCAAATGTGGGACAGTAGGTCAAATTGGGTACAACAATGGGACAGTAGGAAAAATTGGTCCAAATGTGGTACAGCAGAACAAATCGGGTCCGAAGGTGGAACAGTAGGTCAAATAGTGTCGAAATGTGAGAAAGTAAGACACATTGGGTCTAAAAGTGGGACAGTGGGCAAAATTGGGTCCAAAAATGGGACAGTTGGTCAAATTGTGTTCAGACATGGGACAGTAGGTCATATTGGGTCCAAAATTGGATAAAGAGCCAATTGGGTTCAAAAATGGGACTGTAGGTCAAATTGGGTCCAAAAGTGGGACAATAGATGCAATTGGGTCCGAAAATGGGACAGGAGTTCAAGTTGGGTCTAAAAATTGTAGTGGCTCACATTGGGTTCAAAAGTGGACAAGTAGATCAAATTGGTTCCAAATGTGGGACAGTAGACAAAATTTGATCTAGTATTGGGACAGTAAGACAAATTGGGTCTAAATGTGGTACAGTAGGACAAATTGGGTTCAAATGTGGGACAGTAGTTAAAATAGGGTCGGAATGTGGGACAGTAAGTCAAATTGGGTCTAAAAGTAGGACAATAGGTAAAATTGGGTCCAAAAATGGGACAGTTAGTGAAATTGTATTTAAAAATGGGACATTAGGTCATATTGTATCCAAAAACTGGATATAGGTCAAATTCGTTGCAAAACTAGGACAGTAGGTCAACTTGCGTCCAAAAGCGGGACAGTCGGGTAAATTGGTCCCAAATGTGGCACAATAGGACAGAGTGGGTCAAAAGTGGGAGAGTTAGTCAAATAGGGTCCAAAAATGGGACAGTGGGACAAAGTGGGTTCGTAAGTGGTACAGTGAGTAGAATTGGGTCCAAAAGTGGAACTTTAAAATAATTTAGGTCCAAATGTGAGACAGTAGGTTGGATTGAGTCCAAAAGTGGGACAGTTTGACAAATTACGTTCAAAAAACGGACAGTAGGTCAAATTGGGCCCAAAAGTGGGGCATTGATCGAATTGGGTACAAAAATGGGACAGTAGGTCAAATAGGGTCGAAATGTGACACAGTAAGGCAAATTGGGTCTAAAGGTGGGACAATAGGTAAAATTGGGTCTAAAATGGGACAGTTGGTCAAATTGTGTTTAGAAATGGGACAGTAGGTCATATTGGGTCCAAAAATTGGATAGTAGGTCAAATTGGGTCTCTAATGGGACAAAAGGTCAAATTTGGTCCAAAACTGGGACAATAGATGAAATTGTTTCCGTAAATGGGACTGTAGTTCAAGTTATGTCGAAAAATGGAAGGGGTTCACATTGGATTTAAAAGTGGGAAAGTAGATCAAAGTGGGTCAAATTGTGGGATAGTAGCTCAAATTGGATCTAAAAGTGGGACAGTGGCACAAGTTGGGTCCAAAAAGGGATAGTAGGTCAAAGTGGATCCAAATATTGGACAGAAGGTCAAATGTGGTAGAAAAATTGGATAGTATGATGGATTGGGTCCAAAAGTGGGACAGTAGTTCAAATTCGGTTCAATAGTGGGACAGCATGTCTAATTCGTTCCAAAAGTGGGACAGTGCGAAAATTTTGATTAAAAAGTAGGAAAAGGTTAAATATTGCACAAAAGTGGGACAGTGCAACAAATTGGTCATAAAAGTGGGACAGATTGAGAAATTGGGTCCAAAAGAGGGTCAGTTGGTTATATTAGGTCCCAAAGTGGGACAATAGATGCAATTGGGTCAAAAAATGGGACAATAGGATATATTTGACCCAAAAAGGTACAGTGGGACAAATTGGGTCCAAAAGTGGGACAGTAGGGCAAATTGGGTCCAAATTAGGAACATCAGGTCACATGGGGTCCGAATGTGGGACAGTACGTCCTACATTTGGACCCTGCTACGCTAGGACTCCCCTTCGCTGAAAGGGGGTGTCTTAGCAAACCAAAAAGATTTTTTCAAAATGAATGGACCAAAATGAATTTAAACAACACTGATCGATTGACGAACTCGATCGAATCATTTTATCTCAATAGATAGGTGGTGTATTTTTTAGCTTCAACCAGCAGTGGCCCAAGCACTGTAAGTTGCCGCTATCGTTACGGCCCACACAAAATCCCGAAAAATAAATTTGGTACTGCGGCTCGATACAAATTCTCAGTATGCCGGGGGCCCAGGGGACCAAGGGCCCCCAAACCACCGAGGGCCCACTCGGGGATCCCCGTGTGCCAGCCCGGACCAGTCCGCCACTGATCATGAAGATATCTCGCAATCTCATGACTGATATCATTTGTATATGGCAGGATGAAGGAACACATCTCATAGATGTCATGAGGATATCTTTGTGCCGTGCGGGGGACGTCTACGCCCCGACCTGGTTCAGCATCAAGTCAGCGCCGTCCTTAACAGAGGGAGCGAAACACCTGTTGGGGGTCACCGAAAAGTTATGATATTTCCCAGAACTAAGGGGAGATAGTCGCATTCGAACACCATTGCTCAACCTCCTTATAGCAGTGGTGTTCGACCCAAATCCAAAAAGAAGAGCTCTTGGATGGCGCCGGATCAAAAAAGCAACAGCTAAAACCGGAAAGATAAAGTAAATATACGAACCGTTATCCTTCGGCTCTAATGCAGGGGCGTTATGTCAAGCACGTTCGTAGAAGTGGTCTGTTAGGTCAGTACAATATCGCCTATGTAGGGTTCTTTGGCGTCAGTGAGTAGGTTTCTGTAGCGGGCGAAGGGAAGGCTGGGCAATGGCAAGGCGCGAGAATTCATGATGAGTCACAAGCAGTTTCATGAGATTCGAACGTACGCAAGCGCTCGAGCGTATGTATAGGCAACCTCCACAACATTTGTGTGTTGTGGTTGCCTATGTTCTGCAATCGATAATGAACACGGCAACTATTGTGGAAGGAAGGGCGTGCCCACGGACCAGATTTGGCGGGGAGTATGCACACCCCCTTGAGGGATATCCTGAGGGGTGAAAGTGTGGTAAAAGGGAAAATGTGGCAAGGAGAAATGACAGAGAGATGAGAAAGAGAAGCATTTATCGCAGGCCTACCTGCAAGCCAACATATTCAATAAATTCTATTTGCAATACTCCTAGAACGGTTTTTGTGTCCGTATTCTATATTCGGACCAACACAGGTGATGTATTGGGAGGAGGGTTCAAAAACTCATTTTTATGTAAGAAAAGGGTGGTGGTACCCGTGTCATGGGCGTCCCTCACCCACCAAGAAGATTTTGGGTTCGGCATGCATGAATGAGTGTTGTAAATATCTTCATAGGTTGCGCAGGTCTCAATGGATCCCACTCCACATCTTTCGATAGCCTCATTCCGGTTGTAGTCAAAAGACGCTTCCTGGCAACCCTGATGAGAACTGTGATCGAGGTTCTTAGTTCACATAGCCCTTTTAGACAATATTTCGACTCGATAACATACCCAAAAAATGCGACGAAGACAGACTCACTTAACACTCAAATGGTCACGCGTTAATTAAGACAGGTGATAAACTGTAAAAATTCGTTATCTTGATCGAACCATTCCGCGCCATATTTTTCTTGAAGGAAAAAAAGAACTTTCCTCTCCCGTTTCTCTCTGTCCCTAACATTACCGTACTCTTTTAACATTTTTATCTTTTTTCTTTCAGTCAGTCGTTTTTCGTGATTCTTCCCAAGTTAAAAAATAGATGTATACTCATTAACATGTCAATCGATGGAGCGTTGCCTGCTGGTCACATTTTGATCTCTTATTATCAAATGAATATCAAACTTTACTGTCACGACCTGTTCTTCAATAAAATTACGCATATTCTTTGGATACCAGTATATCAGCGGTTAGTTGTTTGAGAGAATATGCCCTTGCCCCTCAGCTTCATTTTCAGCCGCTTGCGGTCGTGTGTACTCGGCAACTTTACCATCAATAAGAGTAGCCAACCAGAAAAGCAAACATCGAAATAAAAAGTTAATTAGAATATTGCAGCGAAATAATTAATAACCATTGCAAAATAAAAACAGCGTTGGAAAGTGAGCTCCAAAAAATCAACCACAATAAAAGGAAAGAAAAGGCTATAATCCCTATTCTGAATGGACATGGTTAACGCAGTTTCGTCGGAGTGGCTACTCTCTGCCAGGTAATATTCAAACATTGTTGATATTCATAAAGTTTAGTAAGTTAATTCCCAAAAGATGTAAAAAAAAGTTTTTTTTTCACAAAATATGTTTTAAACAAACGTTCGTTTGTTCGTGCGCAACACAAACGTTCGAAAAACTGTTCGTGCACAAGAGGGGAGGGATAGAATTGGCCATGTTGAGCCCTAAGTCCCAAAAATCGCCAATTCACAGCAGCGCCAATGTTGAGCGAACAATAGGGGTTCATTGAGGTATAAGCACGTTGAACCGAAACCCTTTCAACTTGGCATTGTGTTCACTACGTACCTCCGGTGGACTCTAGCCCGATACCGTACGAATCATGTGTCCTTGACATTTTCCGATCCTAAAATTGGTTCTAAGGTGTGGCTTCTTTTCAAAGATGCGCTCATTAAAAGCGGAGACAGAATCGCTTCGGTTCAGAACATTCAAAAGTGGGGTAGGTACCACGAAATACGTCCCAAAACCAAAACGTTTTTAAGAACGAAAATAAACACTCAACACTACATGATCCGTATTTTTTTTCTGCGCTCATAATCGTTCAAGGAATATGGTGCGGTATTCTATGATAGATTTCACCGTGGGAACCATAAATCTTGGCCTTCACGTTTTTATTGCCACGCTGCTGGACGTTTCTGAAAATAAGGTCAACTACTGAGATACAAATAGAATATATAAATTAGTTATCACGCCCATAAAAAATTAGTTCCAATCCGATCTCAAAGTAGTAAAGTAAAGCACGCCGATTGAAAATAATGGAGGAAAAAGAGATATGGGAAGTTGCAGACAACTGATGATTCTGGCGGGAGCTAAAAAGGTTATTAGGCAACACTGTCGGCATGAGCACTTGTAGCGGTCGACTACCCTAAGGGGACACATGTGGGATCGACTTTGGTCGAAACACAAAATTTCCCCGGGGCCGACCGGGGGACCCCGTGGAGAATTGCGGTTTTCTGCGAGAGGTCGGTTCGACCGTGGGAAGTTTTCAAAGCAGGGCCGTCGCGAGAAGGAGGGACACTCTGGCCCTGCTCTTTACTCTTTGGGCGGCCCCGACGGGCGAAGCCTCAAGCGAACGACCGCAAACATCTTCTCGGAGGGAGGGGTTAGAGTTACTACGTTACCAGCGATGATGTCTAGACTCGGTTAGAGTCTCGTGGTTCAAATCCGCGATAAATTGTCGTGGGCAGCTTTGCAAAATCCGTGATGTGGATCTTTGATCTGGCAGGACGAGTAACACCTCGCGACCCACTTATTCGCCCGCTTGAAGACACTCCTACCCGGCGTCCAGTCTGACGAATGATTGCGCGTCACGAGCCTAAGACCCCATCCCGACTGACCTGAGAAGCTTCACCACGGACAGAATTTTGGCTTCCTTTATGTATTTGCCCCCATTCATTATCACCGTGATGATTCCCGTAATCATTACCGTAATAGTCCGTAATAGCAGCGCATATTAGCCGTGATGATTGCGTGAAATCCGTGTAGAATAACCCGCATCACTTTTCGAAATGATTATAACTATTCCTGTTATAGCCGTTACGGCTGTCAAAGTATTTCTATATTCCAGTATTTTTTACTGATAACTTCTCTAAACGATCCTTTTTATAAAATGTATTAGGTTGGGATCCGTGCGTTCAAGTCGCCCTCCATTTCAAATACATTAGGTTAGTTACGTGCGTTCAAGTCTCCCTATATTAATTGCATGTCGGGTTCATAGCAACACCCTTTTTAAAATTAATTTACTGGAAGTGTTAATATGCCTACTCTTCCCTCACATAATCTTTAGAAGAGTCCGTCCGCAATCGAAAGTTGTAATAAACCATAAACAAACCCGTAGATCGTAATACACCCGAGGGTGCGTTCGAAAACACCACCCGATGGGTATTCTGTCTTTCTCTCTTATGAGAGCTCCATGTGTAAGACAGCGGTAGAACATCCTCGGGTGCCGTTTCCGAACGCGTCCCAAGGTAAATTTACCTTGGGTGATTTTCAGGTGGGGATTGACGGATTTAAGTCCGCACCGGTAATAGCCCGTAAAGATGTTTGGAGAATTCCTACCCACTCGGAAGCTGGAGTATAGCTATCAACGGAGCCAATTTCCCTAGCTTTCATAATTTTTATTATTGGATGTCTTTGCATCCATCAAAACGCAAATAAGGCTGAAGGTAAGAATTTTGCTATCGACGGAGGTAGGCTCTACAGACGCCTGCAGCATATAAGATATTGTTGAACGCGTTCGAACACCAGATAGTGCGTTGAACGCTTCTGAGCATATTAAATAGTTCCCCACCTCGTAAGTCATAGAACGTTTACAATGATTATGATTGTGAAGGTTCCCCATTTAATCCCAATCCAAACAAGTACAGCTGTTGTCGAATAACTTCAACGAGGAACGATGTCAATGTGTGCCTTGAGGCAAAAGATGGTTTCCTTCTTCATAAGAAGAAAAAAGTTGCACCTATATTTGCCGTAGAAAAAACTTTTTACGGGCATTACACCCCAATCCATGGTGAAGTTCCGAAAATAGTACAATCCCTGTAATAAAAAAAGAAAAAAAAAGAAGAAAAAAGCAAGCTGTGTGAGCCAAATGCAAAGCAACTTTGCCAAGCTTTTAACGAATGCGTTTCAGAATCCTGGACTTATTGTATGTTATCGACAGAAAACTGCGTTTTCAAACAGGTATTCTGGTGTTATACTGTATGAAAAGAGACGGTTTCTACTTCTTATTGGCAATTCCGTTCGGTAAGAAGAACAAGAAGGAGCTGGAAAACAAGCGGTCACGTGACAGCCGAAGACGACTGGTCCAGGCTTGTCTGGGCTTGCTGGATTCGGCTGTGCTCGGGCGCGTTCGGGTACATCCGGTGACCGGCTACCAGCTGACCGCGGTGTACTCCAACGTTGGTACAGCTTCTTCTTGTCCCTCTTACTGAGCGGAATTGCCTATTGGTGTTCCTGCCTGGTTGAATAGTTTAGTCCGAATATTTTATTACATTCGGGAGATCAGAGAAACGCAACCGACAAAGAGTAGGCTAGGTGTTTTGTGCATATTGCGTGGCAGCCGTATAGCACCGCTATTTACAAGCTTTATGCGCTTATTTAGCAGCAGTATAAATGACACCGTGAAGTGAGCGTTATCAGGCTTTTAAGACCGTTAAGTTAGATTAATCTTCAACTTTTCAATCAATTAGTGATCACTACGGATTACTGAGAAATATTTTTGAATAGTTTTAGGTTTAGCAAGGTCAGGTTAAGTGCCTCAAGCATCGCTCCCCTATCGTGCCGCTCGGCTTGGTGACGAATGAACAAGGCGTGGAAGATTCCTCTTTTAAATTTAAAACTGTTTTACTGATGAAAATTATGCCTTTTTGGGGACACTTATACCCATTTCGGGGTGGAAGTAAAACGGGACTATGTCGTGTTTTCACCAGTTTTCCGGATAGGCTCACGAACAGGAAGGGCTTCGCGAGAACTTTCGATTCATATGGCTGTTGGTGGGCTTATCTGGAACTTTTAATGAAAACGCGTCATGGGCCCGATATTACCTTCACCGCTAAATGGGTATAGGTGTTCCCAAAACAGGAATTCTTTTTATCAGTGCACTATCGTCCCAAAAGGTATTGTCCGGTTCTGGTCGCGCAGGAAGACTCCGCCTTATGGGGAAATACATTGACCACCGCCTTGTCGCACGACCTGAACCGGACAATACTTTTTGGGACGATACTAGTACTCTTCTTCTTAAACAGGAGTCAGCTCCTTCAGAATCTTGACAAGTCTCCATTTTGGCACTATTCTTGGGTACTTACGGCCAGAAAAGGGCACCTCAGTGATTCGCCAGCCATTGATGTCAAGAATTCATCATACAATCGTACGCCATAGGTCCTAAGCGATCGCAAGCATTCGGAAGATTGAAGATGTGTGCATTTTCTTTCCATCCGCCGTTACTACTCCAACTTGCCGCAGAGATTCTCAACTAAGTTGAAGAAAGACATTGTTGGTGGCTCAAAAGTCGTCTACGATTGCTGTTACACTTTTTGTTGCGTTGGAGAAAAATGGGCAATGCCCTTCCAAGCCAAAAGAGGCTATCTGGCAACTCTGTATGTACTTGTGGTTAGAAGTTTTCGAAGCCATTTTGAACAAATTTTCTACTGTATTGTAAACAAATTGTGTATCACGTGTCACGACAATGTCCCCTGAATGAGTTAATCGCACTTTCATTTTGTTTAAAACCTCTGTTTTGGTCGTGAAGAGTGAAATAGACGCCGCATGCACTTAAAAGTTCCTCCACCGTCTGTTTCTCTTCACAACAAAAACGGAAGTTTCAAACAACTTGACAGTGCGACTAACTCGTTCAGGGGACATTTTCGTGACACGTGATTCACATTTTGTTTGCAATCCAGTAGTCAATTTGTTCAAAATGGCTTTGAAAACCTCCAATCACGAGTACAGGGTTGCCAGATAGCCTCTTCTGGCTAGAAAGGGAATTGTTCATTCGTAAAACTCACCGCTAAACTCTTGTCGAGAGTGCGTCCCGACCAACCGTCAATATTGTAAGTTGGTCCTCTCTTGTAAGTTTCTCTTGTGGTCACGTCATGGAGAGTGTAGTTCACCAACACCCGTTCTGGGGCAGGATCGCATGGTTCAAGTCTCCGTATAATGGGTTGAAAAGGTCCCTTAAACAACATTATATTCCTTCAAGAGTTTCCTTGTTGCTCTGTTGAAGAGTACCTGCCTCCAAGCCACCATTCCGGTTACAAAGATAGCATTTTCTAACTTTAGTTTTGAACCCTGAATCAACCCATGGTTACATAAGAAGAATTCATCCATAACCCCGCGTTGGTTTGGTTAGATTAGCAAAGGCTAAAGGCCTTGTTTCACTCGCATGACTCTGTCAACTGGCTAGATACTAAAGCGAAGTTAACGGTGTCAGGAGCTGCGATAGGTCCCGTGACAAAAAGTTTGAGTATGGATTGGTATTGGATTGGTATGGGACGGTAAACATCGGTATTGCTAGCGGTCTCTTGAGTCTCTCAGAGACTCGGAAGGAGGTAAGCCGGTATGGGAGCAGTATGGCTTCAAAGACTGGGCAACTAACGACGATTTCAAACGACCCCGCGGCAG
>Ga0058701_10003854_pt1 | contig 12023 bp, 10 predicted proteins | sample AgamicOrMae_FD_97039 | JGI IMG/M metagenome (GOLD analysis project Ga0058701, IMG submission 97039) | Agave microbial communities from Guanajuato, Mexico - Or.Ma.e | ecosystem: Host-associated > Plants > Phyllosphere > Phylloplane/Leaf | place: Guanajuato, Mexico | collected 2012-06-04 | reverse complement strand
GAGTTCAATTGACGCCTACCAGATGTAGAAAAAAGTTGCCTACTGAATTATTTCTATGATGGATCAACGAGTATCGCGTGATTTAGTGAGTAGAACAAGTGGAGTTATTTTTTCTCTGGTTGGGTGGCGTCATCGTCCTAGTTAAAATAGAACGGAAATTTGCGCGCTTAGGCGAAGTACCGTAAAAATGTTGATTTTGCGGCTTGTTGCATTAGAATTCGACTTCGATTGTGTAGGTGAGATCATAAGTCGTGTCCCATTTAAACCTAGTGCCTTTCCCCCCCCCCGAAATTTATGTTGGTAATATTGATGCATTTCAATACGGAGGTCCTTGTTCTCGGTCATGTCAGAACAACGGTATTGCCAACACATTTCTCGAAACAAGAAGTCCCCAGATTTGAATGCGGCACAATTTTAGATTTCCAGTGTACACTGTCTCGCGAGTTCCCATTCGTTGCACAGCAGCGGAGTTCACTGGAAAAAAAAATAGCTTCAAGTTGGGATGTTTGAAATGCGGCCATGGTTGCTGCGTTGGCAGACGAGTAGCCCAGATCGAGGTGGATTTTTTTACGGGTACAGTAACGACTGCGTCGCACCCTGCGCCAAGGCTAGATCGAGGCGACGTGGCCCTGAAAGCCCACCGACCCGCCGTTACTAGTATTACAAGCGCTGCGAAAACTGTAATCGTTTTGCTCGGGTGTCATCAAGCCTGGTGCCGCTTACCTCAGCGTTAGTAAGCGGCGTTAAACTTAGCGACCAGTATCCTTAATCAGAAAGTTCCGTGCCTTGTATCTCGTGTGGCTTAGTATGGCCAACGCGGAACACGAGGTGGAGATTTACAGTGCTGTCAACCCGTTGAGGAAAGGTTCTAATGAATGCTTTGGTTTGGTTGCAGAACGGCGTCGCCGACAAAGAACCAGAAGCCGTTGTCAAGAGTGTGGTTACTGAATTAGTCGCGTCGGTTCCAGAAAAAAGGTAACCACAGGCTTTTATTACATAATTTGTCTGATTCACGCCCGGCGATGGTCAGGCAGTTTCAATTTCGAATAATATCTCTTAATTTTTGCCCTGGAATTTTCTGAAACTGTTTACGGAATTATTCAAATTTTTAGTACCGGCAAATTTTAGGTCATATTTTGGACTAATAACCAGCCGTGGTCACGATTTCGAAAGTACAGTAAAAAATTACAGAGAGTTGAGAACAACCCTTTTGGATGTAAGGATTAATAGTGTCGATGAATTTGACCCTTTCCTTTGGCGTAGCTTGCCTAGGTCGCGCTGAGGTTGTTTTCTTCATAGCGGAGGTGTGCACATTTTGCCAGACTAGGCAGCTAAGGTTCAGTTATTGCATGGAAACTTTAATGGCAAGAATTGATAAATGGACTTTTCCTTTAGGTTACTAATTTCTATGGGCCTTTCTCTTTTCTTTTTTTTTTTGACAATGGTTATGAATGCTATGGATACCCGCACCGAACTTCAAGGTCCCGAAAAAGGGGTACAATAAATTCTAGGACAGGATAGCTAGTCGATCCCGTACTGTTAAAGGTGCGAGTTGTTGAACGATTTACAGGCAATGTCGGGAATGAGCTGAAAAGTCAAGTGTAGAATCGAGATCAAAAGTCGTTTCATGGAAATAAAATCCCATGAGAAGTGTGACACGACTTGTGATCTTGACTGTCCGTAATGGTCGAAAAATGAGATCATGTTATTTTGTTCTCCTTTACCAGCGAGAATAAACATCGTGTCTCGGGAGTATCCGAAGTTTCGGATAACAGCTTCGAAACTGCCGTGGGAGGAGAGCCAGTGGGTCATTTGCCAGATTTGGTCCAAGATTTCGGGACCAGCTTCAATTCAGCCGAACTCGGATCAGGTTGGTATTCTTTATCGCCTTGTAACTTAATAGCTGCTACGCAGTTCATGTAATGATACAAGCTTCTTGTTTCAGACACAGATACCTCGGCTGTATACGAGAGTGCCGGAGAGGAAGATAACGTGAGTTTACAGTATCGGCCATCTTCCGCTGCTGCACTGTATGATACACCTCCTCTTGACTCAACTCACGTGCTTGATTCGAGTGTGGAAAGCGGTAGTACTGTCACATCATTGAGCTTTGCCTGTGTAGACGGTCCGTCGGATTCGAAAACCCCTCTCAAACCCAACCCAGCACTCTCTCACTTGAGGCCTGAGCTGAACCTCAGCGACCTCGCCAATAACTTCCAGGACCTGTACTTGCAGACGCCTGCCAAGTCGAAGCTCGTCGAAGCCGCCAATCATTCTGTGCTCGAAATCTCGGCCAACACCGAGTCTGAGTGGCTTGATAGTGACGTCGAGGTGATCACACACAGCCACGGGAGACCGTCAGACCCCTTGATTGTGTACGAAGGAAAAACTCCGGCCAAAGACACCGCAACATCACACGGACGGCCCAGTGTTTACGAAGTTCCCATCGAGGAAGAAGTTTTAAATGTTTCGGACGAAAGCGAAGTTGCCCCGGAAGAAGAGCGCCAGCTGACTGATGAGAAGCCACTCGAAACCGAGACGAAAAAAGAATTAGCCAGCGAGACCGCTCTCAGTCCGAGTGTTGAAGAAACTATTGCTCTTGAAACTGGAAAACAAGAACATGGAAGTGAGTCTCTGACTGAGAATAACACGCAGAAACAAGTATCTACTCTTGAAACTGACGACACGAAAGCTGATGTTATCGACCAAGAACTTCGACTCTTGAGAGAAGAACCGGTTGAAGTCGACGATTCCGTCGGCGAGAAAGTTGAGGTTGCTTCAGCTGTCGAAGAAGATACGCCTAGGGAAGAGACTGTAGAGGCAGATGAGTCGTTCAACGCCGAAGCTCTCCGAGTTGCACCTGCTGTAGGAGAAGTTTCGTTGGAGGAAGAGACTGCAGAAGCGAACGAAGATTCCGCCAGCGCCCAAGTTTCCCAGGTTGCTACAGCTGTTGGAGAGGTTTCGTTGAAGGGAGAGACTTCAGAAACAAAAGAGGAATCGTTCATCGCCGAAGTTTCCCCCGTCACTCCAGCTGTCGACGCTTCGTTGACTGAAGAGACTGTTGAGGCACCAAAGTCGGAGTTGAGCAACGCACCAGTCGAGTCAGAGACTGATACTAGTGACGACCGCGTTGCGGATGCCGTTACCAACCGTTCAAAAACTGAGGAAGAAACAGCTGTGTCCGTTAATGCACTAGAGGATTCATCTGCCGGAGAAGTCATCCTTGCCGCGAAAAGTTCAGACGAAGTTGAAACTGTGACTCAAGTGACAGATTCCGTGGATCGTATCTCTGTCGACTCTACTTGTTCTTCAGTTGTCGAAACAGGAGCTCCTGTTGAACCGGATATCATTCCTGTTGTCCGTCCGACTTCACCAAAGCCTGAAGCTCCAGCTGCGGTGTCACCTTCGTCTGAAGACATCTCTGCAGCTAAGGAGGAACCTCAAGTCGTACTCACTGCTCCCGATGAACAAGTTGGGGGACCTGAAAAACCTAAAGAAGTCGAGAAGGCTTCGGCTGCTGACGAAACTTTGAATGAAGCCACTTCAGTCGGCCTTACCGAAGACGCAGAAAAGACCGACGGAGTTTCGACTGCAGTGCCGCTAGAGGTTGAGGTTCCACCCCTTGTGGAGAATTCCGCGACTGTAACAGAAGAAGAAATCGCCTTAAAAGAAAGTTTACCCTCTGAAGAAAGTATCCAGATTGCTCCGCTCGAGACTGCAAAGGAGGAAATTTCGGAACCGGTTACAGCTGAAGGAATCGGAAGGGAGATTCCTGAGATTGTACCAGCTGAAGAAACAATCCAAAAGTTATTTTCAGCTGTGACAACTGAGGCTATCCCAATTGGCATTCCTGCAGAACTTGTGCAAGCTGGAGTCCCTGTAGCACAAGAAGTACATCCTGAAGAGACTTACGAAGATCAATTGTCTTCTAAGACAACTGAGGAAATCCCGAAAGTTTTTCCTGAAGTTCTCGCGCAAATCGAAGTTCTAGAGGAAGCGCGCCCAGAAGGGGCAAACGAACAACCACCTACTATTTTCGAAGAAATCCCGAAAGCAAGTTACGTAGAATCTGCGGAAGTCTGTGCTCCTCGTGAAGAAGTGGTGGATACTGGCAAGACTAAGGATGACGTCCTTTCAACGGTAACTGGAGAAATCCCTGCAGAAAATACCAGAGCTGAAGTTCCCGTCGCGGAGGAAGTTCGTCAAGCCGAAAGCGCCTCTGTCAGTTCAGTTGTTGCTTCTCCGGAAGAAGTTCCGTACAGAAGTGTGCCTGAGGACGATTTGGATGAAACGTTCGTCGCAGCGGAAGCTCCCTCAGTGAACATCGGAGTCCTTCGCCAAACGCCAAGAATCGAAGCGCTGATTGGCAAACGTGGGCACACTCTCGATTCAGAAGCAGCGAACACCCCTAAGTTCGAAGGCGGTGTAAATGTAACTTCCACCCCTCAAGAAAACGAAGCCGAAAAATTGAACGGGTCAATCGGTTTGAATGATCGCGTTGATGGCGCCGTGCTGGACGTGACTGTATCCATTGACCCCGCCTGCGCAGCCTCTCCACAGAAACCCTTGGACTTGAGCAGAGGGTCAGAGGGACCGCTAGACTTGAGCTGCTCCCAAGCCGTCTTGAACCAAACCCGGGTTCTTGACAGCCTGCCAACCGCCGCGCTAAACCAAACCCACGTTTTAGAACCTAGCCCGCCGAAAGCGAACTCAGCGCCGACCTTGGACCAAACTTTCGAAGTCGGTGAACCGATTCTCAACTCCACTTTTGTGAAACGCGAGCTTCACACGGATAAAGCGAACGGCACGTTTGTTGTCCCTGCGGAACCGGCAAACGCGACTTTCGTGCTCGACCCTTCGCCTCCGAAAGCCCCGCCAGCGGCGAGTGCGTTCTCGGCAGCTCCGGCAGTCGCCCATAGCGTCTTCTCGCCAGCAGCTCCGCCTCCAGCGCCAGCGCACCAGTTCAAGAGTTTGAGCTCTCTGATCGAGGTTTGCGCCCAGCAAGAGAAGGACCTTCTCGAAGAGGACGACCTGTTTCACGGAGAGAAGGAAGCCAGTCCAGATTTCGAGCTGCTCTCTGCCGAGGCGGCCAAGGTGACGGAAGAGATTTCGCTGTCGTTCCGAGAGGCCGACCCGAAGAACGTGACTGTCATCATGGCGGACAATTTTGAAGAGAACGTGAACCCGTTCGCCACGAGGGTCAAAGTGGCTGCATCTCCTCCTCTGGGTCGGCGAACCCTGAATGGGTCGCAAACCTTTGAGTCTAAGGTAACTTCAGGACATCGGAAAGGACTGTGTTGAGGTGGCAGTGTTGATTGAAAAGATTTATTGAGGTAAATCCTAATCCGGTGGCGGACCATTTCTTTGCATTCTAGTTGAAACGCTGCTTTTGGTGGCTAGCCACGATTAACTAGTGGATCGTGCAGTCTGTATCGGGAGGCCTCCCTTGCCGAAACTTTTGATTTTGACGGTGCATTCAAGTTGAGAAAGGCAATTTAAAATTTAGCGCGAGGTAGTATATGAGCAGCTGGAGGTGATGAACGTGATCGAATGTTTATCTATGACCAACTTAGACGCATTTTTAGCCAATTAATTTCATAATAGCTTAACGTTATCAACCCATTGCAATGAATTCTTCCCCAAAGGTGTTAAGAAAAAATCTCAAAACTTTGAATTTTTATTTTAAAAACGAGGTCCTACATTCAAGAAAAATGAAAGCTTTCCTAAAATTCACACCAAATTCCGCGTTGATTTTTCTTTTTTTTATTTAATCCTAAATTTTCGGAAAGACCATTTTATTTCAATTTTGTAATGGTGATCCACATAATTTCTATGTACTTCGCATGTTTACGTGGTGCCGGTGGTTATTTAGATTCGAGTCGGAAAGGAACGTATAGTTCATAGGGGCGGATACAGGGCCAGTGAATTCTGAAATAGAACGTTTTATGAGAAAATTTTGAAATCTCATAACTACATCGAAGCGCGCCCGAAAAATTGTTTCCGTGTGGATGTCTTAAAATTCCGTTGAAAAATCACAGAATTTCCCAGGAACTAAAACTTTCCCAAACACGTGATGATTCTGAGATACGGAGCCCTGTAAACTTAACCTTGCCGATTTCTAGTTAATCGTGAATTTAGATTTGAATGTTTTATTTTTTTCATTATTTTAATTTTGTAATCAATGCATCCGCTGTTGTAAGCCAGTCCTACTCGATGTTATACTATGATGTGACACATGCATCTTACAAGCTATACTCATGACACTGGAAAGTGCTTAGATCTTGAGGCTCAGAACCTCTGTAGTTTTTTGATGTTACCGTAAATGTAATGCACGAGTGTATAGTACGTCATGGCGCATGTTTCTTACTATTTTGTGCGTATTAAAAATCTGATAATCAAAAAATGTTATGCACGTTGCTGAAAATCTGAAATAACTTTTTCTGTGTAGGTTAACTCCTTCGATTTGAACGTGAGCGAAGCTGGCCCTGAAACAGCCGGAGAACACTTCCAAAGCGAAGAGAGTAAGTGTCAGAATATCTCATTTCTTAGGGGGGCATTCGATAGCGCCAAAAACCACAAGCGCCAACGCCGCAGGCGCCAGTCCGTAACCGCCAAACGAGAAAAGTCGCAAACGCCAAAGTTCGTATAGGTTAGGTAAGGTTAGTATGCGGTTAAGGCCTTTGGCGTTTGCGACTTTTCTCGTTTGGCGGTTACGGATTGGCGCTTGAGGCGTTGGCGCGTATGACAGCTACCCATTTCTTGTATCAGACTCCATCCTATAAGAGGAAGGTTTGTGGGAAGGGCACATCCTTTGAAGGTAGTCCTGGTGAAGCCTTGTTTGAGGAATCTGAAGTCACAAGTGTTTCCTTTCTAATATTTTCCATTTGTTTTCAGTTTTCCGCGACCCTGCAACTTTCGACTTCTTATCGCAGCTGGGCAGCTCCAGCTCTCGACGCGACCTAGCCAAGCAATCGCTTTACGTCAAGTTTGATCCCCTGGTAGGATTCACCAGCAATACCACGAGCGACGTCCCGCTGCCTCCGTCGGTGAACATGCAGCCAAACCAAGCTGATGCGAAGTGAGTATCCTGGTTTTGCTGTCAGTCGTTCTCCGGCAGAGCCTCTGACTGTTTTTTTCTTTTCTAGTCCTGCCAAAGAGGATCAGTCTGAGGATCCCGTACCTGGAGCGAGCAAGCCGGCAGAAAATGCCGCCGGTGAGGCCAAGACCGAAGAGAGAGAGCCTTCACCGCCCCCTCGGACGCCCCTGAGGACCAAAACCACGGCGGCGCTAGCGACGGACAAACTGGTTTCACTGAGTCCAGCAGTTCCGGCCTCCACGCAAGCGCAGAAAAAGGCAAGAGATAAAATGACAAATTCCATAAACTGGACGGTTTGGGGGAAAAGAAAATATTTTCAATCAAAGGATTTTTGCAGTGCTTGGAACTCGGAATTTTTAGAAAATTTAAAGAAGTTTTCCAACTTTTACTGTATATATGTGTAGGATAGCTGTATCGGCGATTTCAAATCATCGTGTCGTTTGTTCGACGAGGAGACTATTTTTTTTTTATTGGTCAGAGATTTTTTTCAAACAATCTCTCCCCATGATTATCTTTAGTTTCTCATACAATCCCATCGCAATTTGGGATACTATCTCATCGTAAGTCCCCATGGCAAAGTCGCAGTTTTCGTATGAATTCTTCAGATGTTTTTACGGCTATTAAAAATGGGTCGGAAACTCCTTTGTGAGATGAATGAGACTTCTCATTGAGGACACCTACAGAGCATTTCACGAGTTCCGTCAACTAGTTTCATCTATTTTATCGTCGAAAAATTAATGAAATCATAGATGTGGGTTATTTTGACCAGCTTGATGAGTGGTCATTGTTGTACGCCTTGGCAACCGGTGTTCCTTTTTTTTGTTATTTTTTTTTGGCCGCGTAGCATTTAGAATGCGCTTGCGCCCTTGGTAAATTTGCGACCATGGGCATCTCAGTCGGCAATGTGGCCGCAGGGGAAGTTTTCGCGAGTGTGCCTCACCAGTTGCTCATTTGGATCGTGAGTTTGATCGGCACTGGCCTTATTCGGCGCAGGGGCCACTGTCAGTTGCAGCTAGGAATGGCGCCCGACCAGGTGAGCGTACCTGGGTCTCTCCCCAAACCGGAAACTCCGTTTTTCTGGTTGTCATTGATCGGGTCGGAGAGAAGTCTGTTCAATCAAAGGGCTTGTTTTTTCGTTTGGTCACTTTTTTTCGGGGTACTGAGCTAAAAGCTTCAGTGCTGGTAGTTTTCCAAAATCGCTGAAATTTACCTAGATATCTGTGCATCTAGCTGAGATAACTTGTCAAACAATGCTGTTTTCGAAAAAACCGTCCAAGGCGCTTTTCAGTAGTGGTATTTTGCCAAGCTGTCGTTTTTTTTTTTTAGAGATTACCACGGTCGCATTTGGCGATTTTGTAAAATCAGGCAACAGTTATTGCATTTTAAGTTTGTTGCGTACCGGACGAAATTGGGATCTCTTTTTTTTTTGTCCGGATTTTTCGGGGAGCTTCCGTTTTAAACCTAGGAAAATTGTTTCATTTTTATAATATTTGGTCAATTTCAGCAAGGCTTTATGAAATCGAGGTAAGCCTTAGCTATGTGTATTGCAAAGCTATTTCCTACGAAAGACCGTTATATTATTTCGAATCTAGGTTATATACTTTCTGCGGTGTTTTGCGAAACCAAGTCAAGTAGAGCTGAAGTTGTGCATTGTAAATAACGTGGGAAACTGCTTTATTTGACCAGGGGAAATCGGGAAATTTCGTTTTGGACGTTGTGCAAGAACCCTGTCATTCAAAAAGTGGAATACCGCACGCTTTCCTGGAAAGCGTACAATTTGTTTATGTATCTCAGGTAAAGCTGATTTTAAAACTGGTGCTTTTGATTTCGCAGGTCGAAAGCAGTGGTATAGTTTCAAGCACTCCTGCTTCGGGCTCGTCTACGAAGGACTCGTCCAGCAGAGCTCAAGTTGTCACTCAAGATGAACTGATCAAAAGGCTACAAGAACATCAAATCGTCCTAGAGGAACAGGATAAGGCATATCAGGTTAGTTTCCAAACTTTCGTCAAGTTAAACTTTCTACGGGTGAAGTGCTTTTGTCACTTTTGACGGATCATGCGCTTGTTAAGAGGATAGCTCACCGGACACGTAAGTGTCTCGCGTCGCTTGTTTGTTGATTGTCGTGTTTTGTTTTTCAGGACCGCATAGCTGCATTGCAGCGCGAAAACGAACAGAAGGACAAAAAGATCCAAGAGAAGACTCAAGGCCTGAACCAACTTAGGTCAGTTTATTTATACTTTGTCACGTAGAGCCAGTTGGTAAAACTCTTACCCTCTAAAGATTGCGATGCCAAAACCTAACCCGTAATTTATATTCGACAAATAAAGATCAGTCTTCCCAACGAAACGTTCCTTAATTCTATTAATTCTTTGGGCGGCTGTTGCGCAAACTAAAAAAATAAGAATTATTGAAATTTTGCAATCTGCTGGTCGCTAAATTTTGTGTCGATCCGCAGTTGTGGAGAGCTGCTGTTGCCGATTTTCTGTGGCTATTCTGTTGGTGAGGAGGAAATTTATGAGCAGAGAAGATAAAGGGTTTACTTTGTTGTGTGTGCAGTGTGATAATGAAGGAGTACGAGAAAACGATTTCCCGATTGGTGGCTGAGAAGGAACAGGAGAAAAAGGCGCACGAAGAAGAAAAGGAAAATCTCATCAAGGAGAGGGACTCCGTCCAGGGACATCTTAATAACATCGAAATAGCGTTTGCAGACTTGCATAAGTAAGTACAAACTTAAGACACTTTGTAAAAATTGGTTTAAGTTGAAGATAAAATCTGGACCATGGACTATGAGAGATGGGTTGTGAGAAAGAAAATATTTTTTCCGGAATATAGCGGTTTTGAAAAATTATTCGCTCACATCATTTGTACGTTATGATAAACGCACGGTTTAGACCTTCCCTTGCCTTGAAGGGTTTTGATTTCTTTATTAAAAAGACCTCTTTAAAACCGATTACATATCTATCAAATTACGTCCGTCTTAATTCGGAACATTTGGTGTGATCGATCATTTTTGCTTGTTATGCTCTGGAGAACTTTTCTTTCTTTGGATCCTTTGAGTTCATAATGTCCATTCATCAATACTTAAGGTTTTGAAATTCGTTTTTTCTTGCAGGAAGTACGAGCGCTCGAAAGCCATGATCGAAGGATTCAAGAGGAACGAAGATGTCTTGAATGCAGCCCTTGCGGAAAACAAAGCTAATCTAGATAAAATTCAAAGTATGTATGATCTACTAAAATCACACGCTGTTCAAAAGTTAGATACCGCCAATCAGGAATTAGTTGCAATCCAGCAGCGGCACCAGCAAGAAACTGCTAAACTTAACGCGATAGTGAAAAAGCTTGAAATTAAGTCTAAATCGCTTGAAGAAAGTCTCGAACAGAAGGCCAAGGAGAACCAGGCTTTAGCGCAAATTTGTGATGAGCTGATCAATTCAAACAATTAGGCATCGTAAAATTATAAATGTTGCGTTCTCAAAAGTATTTTACCCCCCTTTTAACATATGTTTTTAAAGATATGTGCAACCTTTCTTATGTATGTTATTAATTTGTACTTGATTTAAAAATTGTACATATAGAGCCATGTATTAAGCTTAAGCGTAACGTACTTTGTGTATACTTGTAAATAGGACTGGTACAGTATGGTGATCTACATTGAGCCTTATGTTGTGTGCATCATTTTAGCATGATTAGTGTATGCGCTCCGGCTGAATGGTCCTGTGAAACTACTTTTAATATAAAACAGAATATTTACTTTACCTTCTACGTTTTTTTAAAAAAAATATATCAACCGAATACCGTTTTTTACCGTCCTACTGAAAAGAGATCTCCTAAGTCCGTAGCATTTTATCAAACTCTTTTTATGTTATAGGATACATAGAAAGTTGCTCCATATCTCGAATTCCCCTGGGTAACCAGCAAACCAGTGTTGCTATATATCGTAACTCCGTCATTTTTAAACGCGGTTGACCTTTAATGAGTAAAGACAACCAATAAATCAAACCCATTGTTGAATCGCTCAGCTCGAGAGCGTTCCCAAACATAGCCGACATGCCAGGCTATCTGTAATGGGTATCGGATTAATCGTGGTTATAATTAACAAAGTCGCGAAATCTGGCAACATTTCAGCAAACCTTAGTTCCGTGAGGGAATAAAAACCCTGAAAATACCTTAAGCTTGAGACGAAAACAAAGATTTTTGAAGAGATTCGTAGTTATGCAACTTGATAACTTATATCGTTTATTTTTCTCAACTGTTTGACTGTCAAAACCTTTCAGTGCAGGTCATACCCGTTTTTGTGATTTTTATAACAATGGGGATTTTATACTTTGTTACTCTTGTCGTTACTCTGGCTCTTATCAAAGCCTTAAATTGAGGAAAATTATATTAGTGGAAATCTAGTTCGGGAAATCGTGAAATAACCTTAAAAGGGAAACCCGTCAGTTAGTGGCAACCTTGATTTTGGAAGTGTAAGAAGAGTAAGGAAAAAGCTAAACTTGCGTCGTCGTTTCAATAAGTGACGCTCCGTCTTCTAAATCAAACAAAAATGCTCTCATTAATCGAATACGCAACATATTGACTATCATCATATAACTCTGTTTATACAGGCGTCAATGGTTTGTTGGGAAGTATAGGCGGAGTTTTCGTTTATATACTGTTGCGCTCTCGAAGTGTTCAGGACAGCGTCATGGGCTGCGATAGATCTCATCACCGATGACGTCCTTGTCTGAAACAAAAGAACGCAATGTCATCACCAGTAGCCTCAAAATTTCGTGTCATTGAAGTAATTCCCAATGACTAGGGAAACGAATATTATGCAAGCCGCATAATCGCATAATCTTTCCAAATCACTCCTGGAAGCGTTTTAAGTCGTTTCCATGCATTTCCACAAAAAATTAGCTAAAATTAAGTCCGCATAATAACGCATAAT
>Ga0058701_10003853_pt1 | contig 12026 bp, 6 predicted proteins | sample AgamicOrMae_FD_97039 | JGI IMG/M metagenome (GOLD analysis project Ga0058701, IMG submission 97039) | Agave microbial communities from Guanajuato, Mexico - Or.Ma.e | ecosystem: Host-associated > Plants > Phyllosphere > Phylloplane/Leaf | place: Guanajuato, Mexico | collected 2012-06-04 | reverse complement strand
TTACCATCAGAGGCAGAGGAATAGCTCTCGCCTTTTTTTTTTCTTTTTTTTTTCCTTCATGACTTGGAAACGGGAGGAGACATAACAAGAGAGCACGAAATGATTTCGATAGATATTTGCTCTATTTATCGACCTAATGGAATGCTTTCTTGTGTCTCTTTCCGTTTTCGAGTTCGAGAAGTTTGGAACACATCTGAGGGAGCAATACTTTTGCCACTGATAGTACCTTGCCTTTCTGTCGGCGTGCTCGGCTGTCGCAAAGCCGGATGCTGCTTACCTCTTGGTGACCCTCTGCTTCCGCTGAGAAGCACACCTCCCTAAGCGCAGGGTATCCAGTAATTGGGAAAACCAGGAAAAAAGAGGTAAATCGGTATGACGGGGAAGAAAACCGTGAATTTTTCGAACCGACCGGGAAATTTCCCCGTTTTACGCAGGCTCTAGAACAAGATATAATATTAAGGAACGTCTTGGATACAGCTTTCTACAGCAACAACCTCCTGCATCGGTCCTTATTTGCCCAGATCGTGTTGCTTTTACCGGTAACATTGCAAGTGACTTGTGCTTTGCAATCACTGTTTCTTGATATCTCTTGGTTTTCGGGATAGGAGGGTTCAGAAATCGCAGAAATCACCGCCCTCCCCGAATTCAGAAGAAATATTGATCCGATTGTAATCGCCGATTGTAATTGATTGTGTTGGTTGAAGCAGCATTTGTCATTTTGTGTCTTTTCAGGGGAGTTGCCTCCCTCGCCCCGCCAAGTTTTCCATCACCCCATTCCGCTTGTAGAGCAACACAGCCAGGGACCAAGAGAGGACAAGACGCAAACAAGAACGCGGCCAGGTGAGCGGCGACAACTTGTCGCTGTTGCTTCTCTCTCTTCTTAATAGCTGTTTTAGCACTTTTTCAATTCCGCTTATCACTTTCATCAGCACGCCCCACCCCATCGACTTAAAGTGGGACGTAAATCGGAAACTAGGTACTTTGTGTCTTATAGCGGCACGCTTCAATCATTAGATGATTTAATGTCTACTGCACAAAGTTATTGCCTGTACAAATTCACAGTACTGTAAAAACGGAACAAGATTTTTTTCGGCTGTAAAACAGAAGGCCAATACTAACCAGAAGCCATCGTAACATCGCTTCGTGTAAACTAGGCTCAAATTAACCTACTGTGAGGAAATAACGCTCGTTTTACTTTGCGGATTTCTTAACGCCTGTTTTGTGCTTACGAGATCAATTTGAAATACGGTGGAGATAGTTTGAATTACTTGAATAAAATCTAGCCCATCATCGGCTAACCAAGGCGAAGTTTAGTAATGTTTGCCTAAAAAAGGTTGAAAGAAAGTGTTGGAGGACTTTGCCATGAAAAGCGAGAAAATTGTTACCATAATTTGTAATTGTTTCGTTGTTCCACGTCCTGCTTGTACTGCTTGCTGTAACCTTATGTGTTCTTTTTTTGACTTCTCAGTAGAACCCAGTGACACTTTATCAGCGCTTTCTCGAGATATCCAAGAGCTGCGTCCCTTAGAAGGCGGATTTTCGAAGCCCCGCATTGTGCGAGCTAACGTGGCACGCCCTCTAGATTTTGCTGACTGCCGTAACCGGCTTGGAGGTTGGTTATGAATAGAGAATAAAGATCCACAAGTCAAAGATTGGCGAGTGCAGCACGCAGCGCTCTCGGTTGTTCGAACCGAAGTATTACTCATTAATGTACGCCTGTGCTGCGATTCAAAACCACTCGTCTTTTTTTTTCTTTTTTTTTATACCGATGTTGGTGGTTTGTTCTCCCCCCCCTTTCGAATCGAAATCGGTTGTTGTTTCTTCTCAAATGAAGGTCGTTTTTTTTCGAATATTTGAAACCAAAGATTGGTGTATTATTGAATATCCAACACGTCTGTCACTTTTTCGAAGAGGCCATGATTATCCGCACGCTATTTAAAATTACGCATTTAAAAGGGGAGACGAGAGTTGCGTATTTGGTCGAACAGCTATCTGGGCATTTTCTTTGCTTTTTTCTTTTTTTCTATTATCACGTCTAAACGCATGAAAAAGAAGAAAAATGGGGCCGAAGACGACGTAATACTACCATGTTAGTTTTGTCATCGCCAACGTTTTTTGAGAAACAGGGGTTCGGATTCGAAGCGTGTTCCGTATTTTTGAGCTGCGTTAACCTTGCTTGCTGTATGACTTGATGTTGGTTTTTTTCGTAGCATCAGTGAAGTTAAAACCTTCTGTTTAGAGTTTCTGGACGGAGAAACGTCTTGAAACTGTATTTGGTCCACCCATTGTGAGTATTGCACATGGTAGACCTGGATCAGTAGCGAGTAACCTGGATTTGAACTGATATTGCTCCCGTTTGCCTCGAGTGATCGAGATGTGCCGGCGAACCTTCAAAGAGGGTTGCGCTCTGCTCGTAGAAGCTCGAAGTTGACCGATCTTGGCGGGAAGTGTGCTACCACTGTCTGTGATGAGTGTGAAAGCTTTTCATCTAACCTACTTGCCTTACCTCGTGTAACCTTCTCTAGCCTAATCTATCCTTAGCAGCCTAACCTAACCGAGTCTTACCTAGTCCAACCTAATACCAACATGACCTAACCGAATGAAACATAACCCAATCCAACCATCTTAAAATCGATGAGCAAATCGTGATTTTTCTAGTCGAATCGAATTGCCGAAAAATAAGGTCGAATCGAATTTTTCAGTTTCGAATTCAAAACTAATCAAAACAGTGTACTCATATTTAAAGGAATTCCGCTTTTTTTTCTGTATACCTTTTTTTCACCAAAAAATATCCATGGGAGTACATTAGTGTTAGTTTCGGTAGTGCTTGTCGGCTGTGCTTGCCTCGTAATAAGTGAGCTTAATTCTTGTGGAACTTTAAGTAGCCTGCCTGGAAAGGAGAAAATATAAGTGTCTGCCTCCGATTCGATCAAAATGTTTTGGATGTTAAAGGGGATCGTGTTGAAGGACTTGTAAGCTAAAAAGTAGCTGCTGAAGTTAATATTTACTGTGTTAAAAATTGCGTTAAAATTTGAACACAAATAACATTTTTTGATTTTGATAGACTCTCAAAAATAGACATACCATATCGAAAATCGAAAAGTAAAATACCCTCGGAGCAGAAGAATTTTGTGATATCATTGAGCGTTTTTTAATTAATGTCCACTTTGTCGATTTTAGTTTGCATTTAGTAAGGTAGGGACTTACTGTATTTGCGAGGTGTTTACTTTTTTGTATCATGGCTTGGAAAACGTGTTTTCTGCATTATCCAGGTGTCTGCATTATTCAGACAGCTGAGAATCATTTTAATCTGATGTAGGTGGGGTTGTCTAAGGTGTGTTTACACCTTGAACAATTCAGGAAACACGTTTTCCAAGCCGAGATACGGAAAAGTAAAAACCTATAATATTACCCCCATCTTACTTCATGCAAACTAAAATTGATAAAATAGCCATAGCTCAAATGCGGTCAAAGATATCGCAACACCCTTGAAGTATCTGACCCCAAGAGGCCTTTCTTTTTGGTTTTCCTAATAGAATACGTATTTTTTAGGGTCTACCTCGAAAAAAGCTATTTGTACTCAATTTTCAACACAGCAAATACAAACTCCTGCAGCTAATTTTTAGCTTAAAACTAAAACTTATTAGCAGCTAAAAATTAGCTTTTTAGCTTCGATATCAACATAATTTAACAGTTGGGCAAATATTGCCCGCCCCGCATCCGATATTTACTTTTATAAAATGGGTCTCCGATTTCAATTCGTACTCACAGCGATGTAAATAATTGCTACATAATTAGCATGGGGTTGAGAGCTATAAAATGAAACGGAAAATGAACTTCTTAATAGTATTAATTCTATGCCAGTTCCCGCTTTTTTCCCTTCCGTATTGTTATGATCTACGTCTGTCTGTCAGGCAGAGAATCCGTAAAATCACAGAGTCAAAGTATTTCTTAGTACTTGAATAAAACGCGACGAGAGCCTGTGCTGTTAGACGCCAAATGGAATGTTGTGTATCTTCAGTCCAGCTTCTCGGTTACGGTACTTCTGTGATGATGAATCGAATTCGAACTGGAAGCAATTCAAATATCTTTAATTCGAATCAATGCTGATTCGCCGAATCCGACCAATTCGCACATCTCTGCAACCCAACTTACATTTTCTTTATCTTACCATATCTAATCTGTCATCATATCTAATCCTTTCAAATAGCTGAGTAGACCCCAACCCACATTCAAGTCGCTTGTACATCTTTGGATCACTCGAACGGAAAGCTGTAGAGAAAGGAAGATCATTCGAAATCCAGATCACACGAGAAGGTCCCGTAGACCTGCGCTACCCTCATAAGAGACATACCTGACACATCACTATAAAAACCTGGAATTCCGGAAAAATTCACGCGTGACACAAAGAACTTTTTATCTTTTTGTAACTAGTTCCAAAAATAAAGACAATTTTCTTCCTTGGGATATGGTAGCGCACAGCTTGAATGCATGCGCATTTCTATGATACACTTTGGTTAAAGCCTGAGTATTGTGACCATTCGGAAGTAAACGACGCCCATTTGTGTTTTAGTAAAATGCACGTTGGGTTTGCAGCTTCGCCGCCAGCTGGCCGAGAAACGGGCAGAAGTTCGAGTCCGGAAGAAGCAGATGACTTTGTGCTTGTCCCAGCAAACATCCCATCTGACCACTCAAGTGACGGCAGTTGTGAAAAGGGGTAAGACTTGAATAGGAAATATTAAGCGATCACGGCTTCGTTCTCTTGAGTATGGGAATTAAAAGGGCGATTAACTTAGTTCCCTCGTTATGAGTGAGGGATTGGTCATGTTTAAGAGAAACAAAACTGTTCCGTTCGTAGATACCGACGCCCTTCGCTGCCAGCGAACTCGCCGACTGTTGGTAGTCCCGGGGCCGCTCCAGCGAGCACCGCGTTAGCTGGTGCGCCTATCACATCGGGTAGTACCACCACAACGACAACCCTGTCTGCCAGCCCGCCTCGTCCCAGCACTCTTCCGATCTCCGAGCCGATCCCGGTCCCAACACACCGCGACGCGTTCCATCAACATCGCCTTGCTCGAAGAGATTCCGGCCAGCCAGGATCGTCTCCCTCAAGGGTACGTCAGTCCCTGGTCAGTCCGCATCGAGTGACGCTGACACTCAAATGAATCTTCAATAGTGAAGGTCGCTCGCCCCACTCTATACCGCACCTTTAGAAGCTTGCATTTTCGGGGGGCATTCGATAGCGCCAAAAACCACAAGTGCCAACGCCGCAAGCGCCAGTCCGTAACCGCCAAACGAGAAAAGTCGCAAACACCAAAGGTCGTATAGGTTAGGTTAAGTTAGGTTAGGCTAAGTTAGGTTAGGCTAAGTTAGGTTAGGTTAAGTTAGGTTAGGTGAGGTCAGTATCGCAGTTAAGACCTTTGGCGTTTGCGACTTTTCTCGTTTGGCGGTTATGGATTGGCGCTTGCGGCGTTGGCGCTTGTGGTTTTTGGCGCTTATGACAGCTACCCGCATTTTCTCCCTCTTGTGTTCGATGCTGGTTTCATTTTTCATCACGCTACGGGGATTAATGGCATGTTGCATAATCTCGTCGATTAGGCTAGGTTGACCTGTGGGGAACTTCGGATAGGTTAGGTGTCTTGAACCTCTCTCCGCTCGGCTTGGGAAAGGGGAAGAAAGGTGGAATTCATTGTTCGCTCAAAGAAGGTCGCTCGCTGTGTTTATTCGTCAACGAAGCTCGTACACGACTTTCGATTCCACGACTAATTTGGGATCTTCCGTTTTCGCAGAGCTCTGTTCCTCGATCCCAGCCTATCAACATGAAGAGGGCTGATGCAAGAAGCACTGTGCCAGATTTGAGCTCTCTGTCGCCTCCAGCGGTAAGGAACTGAAAGGACCGATATTCGCTTTTAGAGTGATGAGCACCTGAAATACTTGACGAAATCATGGATATCGTTTGTCAGGGCAGTAGAGAGAATATCTGTTTTAAAATATAAATAGGTACTTAGAAAAAAAGCAAGAGTATTTTTTTCAAGGTATACAGCAAACCTGGTGTGAGCTGTGTGTATTGCAATGCAAGGTAAACTTTGGGTAGGTGTTTTGTAAACCAATACCATCTTCAACAGGAGTAGTATTACCCTAGATCACTCATGTTTGGGAAGAATCTACAGTCCTAGAATTTCTTTCATGTTAAAAAAATTCAAAAAGTAGGAAACAATTTTTTAATCAGGGAAAGTGAAGGACACTCTTACGACCAGTGCGCCTCAAACCCCGACAGGAAAAGTAACCAGAGTAATTGTTTTGATGTTGGTACTACTGCAGGTGCAATTTATCATGGGAACACCGCCCTCTGGATATTCCGCTGGGCATTCCGCCGGGCAGAGACGGCGCTCCGCTTCTGGTAGTTCGTGTGAAACACCCCCTCCAGTCACAGCTTGGCACGTTACCCCCACCAATTCCCCCCTGAGACGGTCAGGTAAATAACCTCGAGTTTATGTTGTTGTTGTTTTTTTCCTCCTTTGAAACACTTACAGCGTTTGCTGTTGAATTACAGGTGCCAGTTCGCCTCTGTTGAATGGACATTATGCGGGGCTGCCCTCAATTATGGGCTCACATGCAAATGGCCGCGCCGCTGATAACAATAACTTCCGACCATCACCTTCCCTGATGCCTTTTGGTACCAGAGCAATGACTCTGCCGGAGATATCAGGTAAGAATCACCCGTCCAACAAACGTCTGATTTGAAGTTGACTCGCGTTGAGATTTATTTCAGACAGAAAATGTCGTGTATTGTGTTTGATGCTCGCATGTACCTTTATGACCAAACAGTCTCTGAAACGCAGCTTGACTCTCCGGAGTAATTTATCAATTTAAAGAAATTAGTAAGAAGCTATCAGTGGTAAATTTGACTAGGTTCTGCAAGTAATGAAAGTTTGTTTCGTGTGTACCCCACTCGCAAGTCCAATCCGTGTTATTCCTTCCCATCCCTTGTATTACCTCATAATCTCACACAATCCCCTGTGATAGTCGTGTATCATCTTTGATATTCATGTTAATACTCTATAATCTTGTAATCTTGTTTTTGATATTTTTATAGGCTGTTATTCCCTCCAATATCGCAAATTTACTTGTATAATTGTATGAGATTTTATCTTATTGTAGGAAGATTCTTTGTTTGTAAAATAGCCTTTGTGAATTTGCAGAGGGCAGTAACTTCCGGGGATTTTTCCAAGACAATGCGTCTCAATTAGAACACAATGATGCTCCAGTTACCTTCCTAGCTCCAGAACTTGTGGAGGAGACTCTACTGGAGGTCAGTAGCGCTGCGTCTTGCCAGGAGAGATTGCCTTTGTTTCTCTCTTTTCTTTGTTGGAGGGGACGTTTTTGTGGTAATGTCCGTGCTTTTGTTGTAGCGAGAGCACAACGAAACGTTAGCGAAACTGAATTTCATCCTAGCGCTGTCCGACTGCGTGCTGGAAGTGGCGGGCATGCGCAGCACGCCGCTCGCGGCACTCACGGAGAGTGCGATGTGCGGCAATGCAGCAGGCGCGGCGCAGCTGCAGTCGGACGGCGCGCGCAAAGCCGAGCAGCTGGTCCTTTTGGTTCGAGCGCTGCAGCTTCTCAGCTCCGGTCTCAGCTTGGCCACCCAACAGCTGCGCTCAGGCCAGCTCAGGCCTTCTCAAAACGTCAAAACAGGTACGCTGTCTTTACTTACGCATATGGGCTAATTACCGATTTGCGCGCGATGGGGGGCATTCGATAGCGCCAAAAACCATAAGTGCCAACGCCGCAAGCGCCAGTCCGTAACTGCCAAACGAGTAAAGTCGCAAACGCCAAAGTTCGTATCGGTTAGGTTAGGTCAAGTTAGGTTAGGTGAGGTTAAGTTAGGTAAGGTTAGTATGGCGGTTAAGACCTTTGGCGTTTGCGACTTTTCTCGTTTGGCGGTTACGGATTGGCGCTTGCGGCGTTGGCGCTTGTGGTTTTTGGCGCTTATGACAGCTACCCGCCCGCGATAACCTCGTTAAGGAGGTAATCTCAACTGATAAGAAACGCATTTTTCGAATCACAATACGAACTTGAGCTTTGATTGCTTGTAATAGAAGTTTTCAATTGATGACAAATTAGGAAATAATTCTGAAAGTGTTCTCGTCCTTTTTGAATTAAATGAACTTTTCGGGTGATCTTTAGACTTAAGAATATTGTTCTAAGGCTGTATGGTCTTCCGTACAGCCTTATATTGTTCCGGAGATTGTAAAAGTGGCGTACTCGTCATAAATGGGCCACAGTATAGTCGTACCAATGTACCGATAACGTGTCCGAAAGCCCGGCACAGTGTAGTGTGACTCGGTTTCGCGCTTTGGAGGTGTTTTATTATTATTATTATTATTATTTATTTTTGAAAGTGTTTAGGAAAGTTGGGGAAAATGTTTATTTCGTTGATTAGTATCCGTCTTTGCGAATATATTGATAACTTCTGGTAGCCTGATGGGATGGTTTCCGGAATTAGCCGTCAGATAAAGGAGTAGCGTGCATAAAGTAACGGCTAATCTCACTTTTGGACCACGAATGAAATTTACGTGCTAGCGGGCATTCACAGTGAGTTTTAGGACGTGTGAATCAAGAGTAAGTTAGAATAACATTAGACACACTCATTGCAAAAATCTTCCTAAGATTTCTCATTTTTTACTCAAAAAGTAAAGCGGAATAAAGCATGTACATCATAAGCATGAAGAGGATTTTATTTTGTTACATGTGTGAGTACAAACGGTGAAATATCGCAAAGAATGGGTTAAAAACAATTGTTGTGTGGTAATTCAACTTAAGTTCAATAGTTTGGGTCCTGACATTCACTGTATATGCCCGTTCACCCATTTATTTCTTTTGCGGTCCGAAGGTATGGTCGTCCCTTTATGCACTCTATTCCTCCCTTATTTGACGGCCAATCTCGGAAACCTTATTTATACATTCGCAGAGACGATAACTAATCAGTGTCATAAATGTTTTTTCCAACTTTCAAACCACTTTCCAAAATTTCAATAAAAACAAACCCCCGACGCGCAAAACCTTGTCACAACACACTATGCCGGGCCATTTGACATGTTACGTTGGTACGGCTGTATTTAGGTTGTAATGGTATACTTACCTCACCTGTGCTTCTGCGGAAAATCATTTTACCGAGTGAGTTTTTACCCCCTGAGGATTTTCTGAACCTGATCGACACGAGTGCTGTTGATTACTGGCTGAAAAGCAAGGATAGGCAATATGTATGACACTCGTGTCGAGCGGGTTGCATCGCCGTCGCAGAAAATCCTCAGGGGGCAAAAACTCACTCGGTATGTCGTTTCAACAGAAATTTCTGGTAAACGGAAATTGTGTTACACTTATCATGAACGAATACAACCCTGGAGTGGAATCTTCTGAAGCGCACCTTAGTTGCTGCGTCTTGTAACTGTACATTTATTACAGACATGGTTTCGCAAAACTTCTAAGTACTGGGTGATGTACCTCTGTAATCGAAAAAAATGACCGGAACAATCGACTTTGTCCGAAATATTTGTTCCGGATGTGTTCGTAAATCCCCGGTAGATCCCAGGGTGGGGGGTAGCGGGGGTGTGCTAAGATTGAGGTCCGAACGGCAGTGTGAGGTGAGGGGGTAAATGAACCTTCAAAAATGACGACCCGGTAATTTGCGGTTTTGCGAATCGGATTGACACCAACTATTTCATCACGTGTGACAAATGGTTGAGAAGGAGAATCACCCATCAGTGTTTCCACGATGCTACTCACCCATTCGGATTGCTGCGACTCAGGGCTTGTATTTGGCCACGAACTAATAGTGCATTATTTTAGATTCTGTTAAATAGAACTTCCCTGGAAGGCTTCATTTTAGCGCTTTGAATGGCTAATTTTGCGATACTTCACTTTTGAGGACATGCATTTCTATTTGACCGCCTATTAAAGAATCTAGGTTCGCAAGGCGTGCTTTTTTAGAATATGAAAGAGATTATTGTGAGGTTACCTCTTAAGGTACCTAATGATACAAGATAGTGATGAAACTCAACCTTTTCCGTCAGGAAATGATATTATTTTTCTATCGATCTTCGTTTCTCTATAAATACACGGAGTCGAAGGGCAATGTCAAAATACTGAAGCAAACAACAAAGATCTCAACAACTTTTAAAATCGTCTTTAAAAAAAAAATCGCTGCCATGTACTCAAAGTTTACTTTTTATCGCCCATTCTCGACTACTTCACTTTTCCTCGTTTTAAGTTGCACATGGCACCTCTGCTAGGTTTCGCAGCATAGCGCTGGGATGACCTTAACGTTTTTCTGGTTCCCGATGTGATTTTTTTTAGTATGAATTCATAGGACATTTGTCAGCAGTACCACCAAGTTGATTGTGGAGCTTTAACGGGAATATGCTCGGAAATGTGCTGTAGGCTACTGTATGTCAAACGGAGGAGACCGATCGCTCGTGCTTATCCAAAAAATGAGATTCCTAGACTAATAAAGTCACTCCTTTTCTATTCTCGAGTTTGTACCGATTTTTAAACTTGTTTTTATTTTTGTTTTCATTTTCAAGCTGTGAGCGTAATGAACAAGCGATTCCGTCAGTGTCTGGCGGATTGCAAACAACTCAACAAACCAGGACTTCTTCAAAGAGCAGGCGTAGATCCTGGTAGTACCAACATTGCAGCTGACAAAATATTGTATCATCATGCAATTAATAACGTAAGTACGCGAACAAAGTTGTGATTTTTTTCTTATTAATGTTGGTACTAAAGTGAAATGGTTGTTGCAGTGCCAGTTGGCAGCGTTAGACGAGTTATTCGGCAACCCTGAGGAATGTTTCCGACGATATCAAACAGCGCAAATCTTATTACATTCTCTATCTCAACAAGTGCGGCATGAACAAGACAGAGAACTGTTAACCAAATGTAAGTATATATCACAAGTGTGCTCATAGATACAGAACTTTCCCTCTACTCCTGAATCAGTTGCACCAAAGCTGAGATTCAGACAAGGGAATCCACTGGTAATTCGTAAGTCACGGACAAGGGTATCGATTTTTATTTATCGTGAGTAGGATTGAGTCATGAGGTCCCACAAACAGCTCGAGGCCCGGTGCGAGACTTGGCTATCTTCAATGAAAAACCTTGTGTTCCCGTACTGGTGTTCCCCAATCTTAATCTTAATCAATACGTAGACTATTATTAGATGTTCGATTCTGATCTTCTTTTGTTTTGCAGATACCAATGCTGTAGAGAAGAGACTGTACGTTCTACAACAGCAAGGAATTATCTACACAAAGTAAACCACGCTAGTACAAAGCGGAAACTTTGTAGTATTACTGCTTTAATCTAGGTTTCGCCGCTCTTTTTTTTTTCCTTCCAAATTTTATATAAATCGATTCAGCAAAGTAATCAGGTAGCATGCTGTCATCTGATTCTTTTCTGAGTCAACGACCTATTGTGATAATGCTGTAATCGTTGACTACATTCAAGAATTTTATTTTAGCTTTTGCCCTTATTTTAATCTAATATTTTATTTTACCGTTATGAAATTTTGGTAGGCAGAGCAAAGCACTGCATTCACGACATCTGGTCCTGAGGTTACTATAGAGTGAATTTAAAAAAAATGAATATTTGACGATGAATAGTGCCATAAAGTTGGTAAATCATACAAAGAAGACAACATTAAAAAAATAAAAATATTTTTATTGCAACTCTACTACGGCCACAAAGCCCTTTTATTGGCAATTCAAACAGCTACTGCAGCGCTCCGAGCGGCCACTCGCGAACTACCGAGAAGGTGACAGGATCGTCGGAAATGCATTGCTGGGATAGGAGTTCTGACAAACCATCGCGTGCCATTTTATTATTTTTCATGATATTGAACCGTGAATTGCTGCATACGAAAGGCCAGACTCTCAAGATTATTTTCCACCCTTCAAAACGCAAATCGGACGAAAAATAAAAAATCCGCTAGCGACGACTTGCCGCAAGACAGCTAATCATCTCCGAAC
>Ga0058701_10003852_pt1 | contig 12027 bp, 4 predicted proteins | sample AgamicOrMae_FD_97039 | JGI IMG/M metagenome (GOLD analysis project Ga0058701, IMG submission 97039) | Agave microbial communities from Guanajuato, Mexico - Or.Ma.e | ecosystem: Host-associated > Plants > Phyllosphere > Phylloplane/Leaf | place: Guanajuato, Mexico | collected 2012-06-04 | reverse complement strand
TGGGAAGGGTGGAGATGGGGGGGAGGGTCGACCGGAAAAGCGGGAAAGGAAGGATTATTGGTACACAGTCACGCCAACCCAAATTTATGATCCCTTTGTCCTAAGAATTGGACTCAAGCGAATTATTTTGCTATCAGGACGGGAAGAGGGAGGAGAGGAAATGCGAGCGGAATTTTTATCAGCCCGATTGGGTCCACACGACGAAAATTACAGGCTGCTCCGGTCTTTTGCGAAGATTATTAGTAGGAAAGGCGTTTTCCTGGAAATTTCGACGTGAAAAAGTGGCCGCTTTGGTTGTATGCCTGCATCTTTGGTATCCGTGGTACATGCTTTCCTTTCGGAAGCTTGGAGAGGTTCTATCATCCATAGTTGAGAACTGAAGCTTGCTTCATATTTTTGCAAAGAAGCTTTTTTCTCACTGTTTTCTTCTTCTTCTTTTTTTTTCTCCTTAATCGCTCAGGGGGACGCTTTTTGATTGGCTTTGGTCTTTGATGAGAACTTTTATTATCATTTCGATGTGAATATTTACACGCTGCTCCATTTGAAATGTATTAGGTTGGTTTCCGTGTTTTCAAGTCAACTTCCATTTAAGTCCATTCTACATTGGTTGCAAGGAGGCAGTTGTAAGGTTGTAAGGGGGTGGTGTTTCCGGTTGTAAGGCCAGGCTGCTAGGTTTGCTCAAATGTAAAATTCTTGCGACTTGCAACTTACAACTGCTGACGACAGCCAATCAGAAACAAACAGCTGGTCACGGCTGATATAATACACTAAACGATTCGCTTTCTGATTGGCTGTTCCCTACAACCAATGTAGACTTCTCCGTTAAAACCTCCGCTTACGACTTGCGACTTACAACCACCTCTTTTGCAACCAATATATCGCGGGTCCCTGGGGGGAGTCCCGTGTGCATCGAAAATCTTCAAAGTCCGAGTGCCGGAGAATGGGCTTTAAATGTGCATTAGGTTGGTTTCCTCGCGTTCAAGTTTCTCTATTGTATTAGGCGTGCAAGTACAACTGACTCTTTTTTAAAGTCACTTATTAAAGTCATACCTGTTTTGGGTATACATAAACCCTCTTTTAATGTGTTAAACCGGGACCATGCCGTATTTTAACTAAGTTTCCTGACAGGCCAACAATCAACCATATCAACGAAAATAAGGCTTGGCGAGAGCTTTCTATTGATATGCGTGTTAGTGAGCCTGCCTTGAAATTAAGTAAAAACACAGCATGGTCCTGTTTCACCTTCATCCCACAATGGGCACAGATGTTTCCAAAACAGGGATTACTTTTATCAATGATGGGACAAAGCATCTCAGTTTGAGAATGTTTTTGTTTGGGTTTGGCTTCAAAGTAGGCTAATGAGAAAATGACTTCGTAGCAACCATGTACGTCTAGGATATCTCTGTGCCGTTGATCAAAAAATCGCTGCGTTTTAGAATGGTTTTCTTTCGTACGGCCGACCAATCAGTGGTTGGATACCCTTGAATAGCTGCCAACGCTTTGATTTCTTTTCAAAAGCGGCATTTGCTTTCCACTTCATTAAAAACGCTAATGGATTCTGTGACCTAAATACCCGTTCAACCGTCGAGTACTTTACAACGTACTCATGATCTGGGTACCTTTTTGCCAAAGATTTGCGAAGAGTACTAAGGCTAGCCTCTGTCTAATAATAGTTGCACATGTAAATAATTCAAAATATTCGAGTATTCCCTTTTTTAATACACGGTGTCCAGGGATGAAGGGGAATCAGGGAATAGTCTGAGAATATTCCTTTCTAAAAATATCAGGTGAAATCAAGTAATTTGGCTTAAAATTCTGGAATTTCACATAAAAAATTAAACTTGATGAACTACAAACCCATCAATATCCATCAAAAATTGTATTTTACGTAAAGATATTGTCTTACGTACTGTTTTTTTTCCCATTGAAAAGTCTCTTTAATCAGGGAAAAAATTCAAGTCAAACCTCAAACATCAGGAAAAAAAAACAGGGTGATTGAGAAAATTTTCTAGACACCCTGAGTATGGTTTTCTGTTCTTAACAACGTGCAAAACACATGCCTATTCGACTCTTCTCATATCTTTGTTCGGTCGAAGAAAGTTTAACTAGAAGAAAGTCCTCCGGAAAGATGCTGTTGACTTTGATTTTAACCACCACTTTTGTGCTGCATTTTATGGTGTACGGAGAGGGCTTTAATATGCATTTTTTCACCATCGCTGGAATTGGAAGCAAAGAAACGCTTTATTTGATTTTAGCTTGTCTTGCAGAGCGCTTCAGTAAAGAAAAAGATGCAACGTAATCCACTTTCTGCTATCAAAAATGCAAGAAGCAAAAAGAGTAAACTGTTTTTGGGTACACTGCATTCTTATCGGACCTTCGTTTCACTCAATGGAAATAATTATTGACCGAGGTAGACTATACTTTGTTTAGCTTTTCAAAATCCTCTGATATTATCCATCTCGAATCGCATCACTTAATGATCTTCTGATATCATTCATCTCAAATGATATCTATCAGCACACATTCAAATTCTTTGAGTTGCATTGCCTTCTTATATTCTACACAGTCAACTTCACATTTTATTTGGAATGTTAACAACATACAACCATCCTCGTTGGTTAGTTTAAGCTTGGTTGGCTTGTGCCATGCTACGTTGTCGCTCCGGTCAGATCTCGCTAGATTTGATGCGTCGCTTACTCTGCCGTTTAGCTGTTACTGTTGTCAAGAAGTAGGCGGCATCAGGCTTAGCAACGTCAGGGAAAGCTTCGTAGAGAAGGTTGGGTTTCCTATGACTCTGCTTCGCTCCACTTGACTTAGCGTGGCAGAGCAAAATAGGCGGGAAATGCAATCTTATCTGTACGTTGTGACAAACATCCTATTCTTTGTTCCATAATCATTCATGTCAAAAACGAGATGGTTTTCTAACCTTTTTTGTAATTTATCAGCTGCTAGTTTGAATATTTTATCTGGAAATATTATGTATGGGTTCATTTTGATTTAATATGCTTCGCGGGGCGCAGCATTATCAAGTATTCATTTTTACCGTTTTGTACAAGGTAACCTAGAACCCATTTCTCTGAGCAAATTGAATCGTTGGTTTATGCAAACACTCCAAGTCCCTCCGCCTGAATACCTCTGAGTTAAATTTACTTTTTATGGCTGTATCTACATTCAGCAAGTCGGAGTCCTTTGGTTTTCAGATCTATCCTTCTTTGGGGTCTTACCTTAGCAAGGTAACATTATGTCCCCATAAGTCATATAAGCCAGGTTCATTTCCTACATGCAACTTTCCCATTCATACCTTGAAGAAAAAAGAATCATTTTTATCTGACACACTTTCCCCACAGACGCACGTATTGGCGAAAATAATCACTTTTCAGTCCATTGCACTATCAGCCATTGCGGTGTGCCAGAAAATTTTCCAAGTTAAACCCCGGCAAAAGAATAATATTTCCGTATAACCCATTTTTTTTTACGCACGTCAAATATTTCAGTGTTATCTAATGTTTTAATGGATACTGAAAATCTTATTGCTATAGAATCGCTGTTTGCTTAGGCCCTTGTTCTTCTGCGCGCATCATTCGAGCGTCAATTTTCAAAGCCCTTATGAGTGATGAAACTTTATTAGTTATCTTGAAATTACAATAAAATGTGGCACATCAGTATATCCCATGAGCATACAAAGCAATTTGTGTAACCGTATACAAAGCCCCATAAGAGGCGAGAGCCTATAGGCTCTCGCCTCGGTGAAGAGAAGTATATTCCTCTTCGTACGTTATAATGTTCACGCTCCTAAGTGCTGTACGGCGTATTGTATTTTGACGTCACTTTTGTATCCACACATTCGCATAAGGAGCTTCATTTCTCGCCTTGGAATTTTCCTTGAATACCTTATGGTTTCGGCTCTGATTCCTGTTGGCTAATGAACGTCATCCGCGTTGAGCGCTATACTTTTTCCTTACCTCTGAAAGGGAAGGTTGACAGAAGGAGGTAAAAAAACGAGTAAAAACGAATAAATAAAAAAATGCAGTGATTGCGTACTTTGAGAGCATGCGTGCAGAATACTATGCACATTCTGAATTCAATGCATTAAAAATACCGCAACAACCCAAAACCCTGCAGGAATGACTGATACTACTTTTATGCGGTAGTTCCACTCGCCAGATGTAAGTACGGTATCTGGATCAAAAACCACTTACAGGAACCCTTATTATGAATCCTACATTCTCAATGAGGTCCTCGGAGAAGTCTTTCCTTAACTGTTGCCTACAGAAATCCTTTTCCCCATCATGATGGTCGTCTGTGGGCGACCTTGCGAATGACGGGGTCGTACTACAACAGCCCCTCTCGCATAAACACATAGGCAAAAAGCAAGCATTTCATGAAGACCCGTGTACTACCTAAAAAATAAAGGAGCAGGTCTTGGGGTCCGTTTTGACACGCTACCCGCTAATTAAGCGTCATGGCGCCAATGATAAATGGCGCCTATGGTGACCACGCCCTCCGCCTCAGTCTGCCGGCGTTGCACCGCGTTGGGCCTCGGTCGGTCCGATGGTTGCGCCCCGTTCGACGGCCCCCCGTTCGACGGCGCCCCATTCGATGGCGTCCCATTAGAGAGGCCCCATTTGACAGCGTGCTAATTTGACGGTGTCCAAGTTGACAGTGTCCAATTCGACGGTGTCCCATTTAACGCTGTCATATTTGACGGTGCCCCATTTAACAGCTCCCATTTGTCGGTGTCCCATTTGACGGTGTATAATTTGACTGCGCCCCTTTGACGGCGCCCTGTACACAGTGAAAACTAACCCCTGTTTCAGGTATGAAGGTAAAATAGGGGAAGGGCGTAATCTAGTTACTTTAAAAGACAAAACCGCTACGAAAAAGTATATCAATAGGGACACCTCTCGACGGGACCTTTTCATTGATATGGTTGTTGACTAGTTTATCTTCTAAAATAACCAAATTACGCTCCCCCCCTGTTTCACAGTCATACCTAAAAAAACTGTGGGACTACCTAAAACAGGGGTGAGTTTTTACTGTGTAAAATGACGCCCCTTTCGATGACGCCTCATTTGACGGTGTCAGAGGCTTGATGGCGTGTCAAAGTGACGTAGAGCCGGCCGCCGGTCGCCCTCTGCTAACCGCCTGTCCATAAATAAATATAACACATCCGGTAAACATAAAAACTACGTGCTGATTCGCCTTTCGGCGTGATATCAACGTAACATCCAATGTGAATCATAGCCTCTTTCTGTGATCATTGGCGTCGCAATGTTGACGCTTTGGAGTGTTTGTTAACGCGTGAATCTCCGATGTATAGGTTGAGGGTTCAATCCTAGCCTCTGGAACAGAATTATCCCCTTGTTCTTTTAGTGTCGTGAAAATAGCCGTTGGTATCTTTTCCGCACGCTACTTGACGTGTGAAGATCCATGTTTACTAACACAAAATCCTATTCCCACTCTACAAGCGTATAGCCAATCACTGTCATTAACACGACATCCGGCAGCAAGGTTAGGTCCCCGTTGTATTCATATCAACAACACCCCTACGTCGTCGGTAGCCTTGATTGATCCGTACCGTGAGAAACTAGAGACTGAGCGAGCTGCACACTTAAGCTTGGGCGCTGAATGGTTTTATTTGTTTTTTGTTTTGTTTGTTTTTTTTTTTCAACGATTTTTCTCTGCAAGAACTATTTTCTTTCTTTGCCAATTCGGTTTTGGAAACTAATCTTGTTTCCGTGTATTAAATCAAAGATGGTGAACACCGCCACGTGAGCACAAGGTCACTTCTTGACGAATGCCAACCATTCCTCGTTATTGACTCCTTGTGCTGTCACAGGAACAGGACCTCATGACAGATTCTCCCCATCAGTCCATTCGTCGCAAGTAAAATAAAAAAGAGAAGAAAATGGCCATATATATTGTCGCAGCCGATCCCTCAATAATGATAGAATCTTGAAAAGGTCAACATATTATTTAAAGAGAGAATTCGGTCTTCAATACTTAAGGAATAATAGCAAAATTTAATAACTCTCTTTAAATATTGTATTATTTTATATAAAATTCCGGTCATGTGTTATGGTAATGTAAATGATGCATATATAAGAGTATTTTGTAAGCCTAAATTTAGAGGAGAAGATGTGGTTCACCTCAAGACTAGTCCATATGGAGGAGTTCGCAGTTTTTGCACAATAAATCTTGCTACACTTACCGCAACATTCTGTGCAGTGGTTGTCATATTTCCTTTTTTCTTGAAGACCAAGGTAGTATCCATTATTAATAACCATCCGCTTACGCCAAACCCCAAGTTCAGACAAAAATAATCGCCTTGAAACATCATTTGTTGGCACAGCACTTGAAATTACTTATCTGCGTTTTGACATCCAACGCAGATTTCAAACCATGAACGGTCTATGTATGTTAGTTCGTGAAACGGTCGGCGAAGAGGGGAGGGCGGGCCATTGTGAGACGGTTCGTTTATTTCGTTAGATATCTCGCGCCGACAGCATACTATAGACTAAAAGTAAAGTGACAGTAATAAAATTTGAATCTGCACTCATTATTTGTAAACTTTAAATGTCCCTCCGAAGCCACGAAACAGAGAACGCCTTTAATCGCGATTCGCACGAACATGGCTCATTATGCCCAACACCTGTCTCATTTTGCCTGCCGATGGGCCACCTTGAGACACCTGCATGGGTTCCGAAAGCCTGTATTTTTTTATTCCAGTATGCATTGCAGCGAGATGACTGCAGTTGGCTCTGGTAGGTAAGATGACAGTTTACTTGTCGCAGTAGAAAAACTCCGCAATTCACCTCATATAAGCGTAAAGCGTAGGAGAGCTTATAGCAAAACCGTTTCATGGTGACCCGACTCCCGTACCTATCATGGTGATGGGTACACCTTGAGAGGAAAGTCTGGAAAATAATTAGGCACTCCGAAAATCATAATATTATGTCTACCATATTCAAAACTTATACCACCTGCACACTGTCATAAATTTGACATTTTGGATTTTCTACTTCTTGTGTTTCGCCTGATATAAGCTGAGTGGAGCGAGAGCAGAACAAGGCACAAGGTACCTTAGCTAACATTGGTCAAACCTGTCGCTAAGCATAATAAAAACCAACCCCTTTTTTAGGTTTAAAGGTAAAACATAAGAAGAGCGTAATTGCGTTATTTTCAAAGAAAGCCCTAGGAGTAACCACATAAATGGAGAGCTCTCAACGAGACCTTTTCATTATGGTTGTTGATAAGTTCAACTTCGATAATAATCAAATTGCGCCAACCACCTTGTTTTGCCTTTTTACCAAAAACAGGTGTGGAAATATCTAAAACGGGGGTTACTTTTTACTGTGACCTTAAGGCCGCTTATCCCTCGTCGCGTCGGTAGGAACTGACACCGAGGAATGGCATTCGGCAAAGCGACAGCTGAGCGAAGTGGTGCTGGATTCAGGGTATGGCATCGAAATCAAAGTAAATGTATCCTTTCCCGCGCGGTTTTAAGTCGTTCATTCTAATAATGTAATGAAAGGTCAAACAGGTGTGGAACTGCAACGTCCGACAGGAAATATGACCTTTTGAATTGAGAGTGAATAGAGTACTTTGACTTGAAGTTAAAAGGGGAAAGGCCAGAGGGAACCGGAATGACGTGAAAGGTATGAAACCATTCGTACCCTCTCAGTACTTTAATGTGGGTTCCTCTTTATGCTTTTTTCAACCAATGTTAACCACAACTCCAGCCGTATCTCAGCTTTAAAAAGAAAGAAGAAAGACAAAAGAAACATATTCTTGTAACCGTAAATTTTGTGAAGCCGCCATGCTTTCTCAGCCCCATAAAAAGTCAGCCACTTTTATACACGGCGTAACACATGAGAAGAAACTTTAAGTATTGCGGAGTTGTTCGAGCGAATAAAGGAGAATCAAATTGATCGGTAGTTGGGACTTGGTGCCAAGGGCAGGGATACCTCAGACAAAATGGAGAAGGTCAACCAATACAACTGGCGGCCATGCTCTTGCGCTTAAATGCGTTCAAGAACTTGTTATCGCTATTGTAAAACTGTATCTTATCATGAGACGCAATATTAAACTGCGAATATATTTATAATAAATCTACCGCTTCCAGGAAGTCAAATATCTAGCCTGAGTGAATAGTTTAACTACTCTAACAGATTTTAGGCAGTTTTCAAGATAGATCGATCCATAGATGTAGAAATAGCGAATACTCCAAATCAAAAACTCGTAAAGTACAATGTCTCTTTTACTTTCACACCTAAATCAGGAAGGTCTACTGAAAACACATTTTTAAAGGATTATGCCTACATGAATGGAAGTATAATAATGGCGGGAAAAAACTCGGAATCAAGGTTTTTGGTCAGTCAGACTTTTGTTTTTAGACCCTATTCGAAACTTCAAGAAGACCTCCCTCCTTGATTATGTATTTTGATCTTGTCTCTGTTCGTCTTAGCTATGTTTGTTTTCACACCTCGCAATCACGTTCATGCTCAAATTTGCTGGATGGTATTGTTTCCGGTCGGCACTAGTGAGATGGTCAATCATGCAAGCTGTCAGCATGCCGAAAGCCCCCTCCCCTTCTCCCCAAGGAGGGGTGGGGAAGGGGGAAGTGTCATGCTGACAATACGGCGCAGGTTCGTGCAAACCCTCTAACGCTTCATGCTTAACGTTTGTTGCAGGTGGCGAAGCAAGAGGAAATCGCTTAAGTGATGGACTCGCGACTGCCGATGCCGAAACTTTGCGATGCGTGGCCGCCGACGAGGCCATGAGCAAGTGCGACAAGTGACCATGAGCAAGTGCGACGGATTCGGTTGTGTAGGTAAAAAGTGACCAGTGAAGTGATTTCAAGATGAATACGGTGCAGAGCACGGGCGGAGGGGGACAAGGTGTCAGCAAGAAGGATACTGGAATTGAGGTAAGTCTTACAAAATCTTGGTGTTCACTGCGAAAAATGCATCCTGTTTTTAGAAATACTTAAAATATGTCAGGGGCAACTCTCTTTATTATGAGCCTGCCTGGGCCATAGCGTCTCGGTTGAGGCTCGTTTTAATTGGCTTGAATTAAGTATTCCACTTGAGTTTGTTGGGAGATTTTGAAACAAATAGGCCTTTTTCTAGACTAGAACATTGGGGTTCGTAAAAATTTGAATTCATGGCCTTCTTTCGTCTTTTTGATACATGTTAACTTTTTCATTTCATTGGGATATTTTTAACCCAATGCTATGTCTATTAATTTCACAAAGAAATCTCTCAGTAAATCATGAATTTTGTCACTTTGTCGCCCATATACTGCGTTCCTGTCAGTGGAGTACCCTCTAATACTATGCTTTTCACAAGGTTAGGAGAGTAGGTTTTCCCGAAGTACTTAAGTTGAATCAACGCATGCGTCTTTGATTCGGAATTTTCAGAGGGCTAAGTCTATTTGGGCCTCATTGAAATAAAGAGATTACTTTTTGTTGCATGCTGTTCACTCACAAAATTATTCGATCTGAGTGTGAATGGCCGATTTTCGGCCTTGTTGGAACGTTTGAACTATTTACAGTTCATGTCACCCTCGTTCAAAATACATTTTTTAAAAGATTAATGACACACAACTGCATAGGTAAGGTTATGTGCCATTTCCGCTATGCTCTGCAAGTGCCAACCCTGATGTAGCTTACTTTACAGTTCAGTGGGCCATAAAAGTCATGACCCCTGCTTCCATAAGAAATACATGGAATAGCAGGGTCGTGGACTTTGTGATCCACTGTACTTCCAAAGTACAGTAGTTATTACCACCGAGATGTAAGCAGCATTAGGCTTGGTAACCATAAGTTAGATTAAAGTAGGTTACATATCCTATGCTGCCCTTCACTTGGCTTTGCCACGAACGCTCAACGCGAGAAGCGAAGAGTATTGCATTTAAAATCGAGGACGTTTGTTAAAGCTCAAAAAAGCTATTCTGCTTTTCTCCCGTAACAGTTTTAGCTACATTTGATTGCAAAGTTAAGGGAAACAGGAACGGATTTTAGCGGCGGTAAGGTCGCGCTTAGCTGGTCTTGGGTTGAAATGGAAGGTCGGAGCGGAGATAATGTTCGAGGAGCTCATTAACGAATATGTCACGTCACTTGGTCTTGAACTTGAGTCAGCAACAATGAAGAGGCTTGCTCTGGCGGGGCCCATCGCGTCACCCTTGGGAGCCTGCCTCCTTGACCCGGGCGACCCACACAAGGGCAGCCTGCACGAGTCCCACCCACCCGCATCGCATACCTCAAGGGGAAATTCCCGGGATGGGACAGAGATCTCCTAGTCGACAAGTCTTCACTCTGAGAACCCCTTACCTCTTCACCACCTGAAACAGTTATTTTTAGCCAAACACTAGCGGCTAAAATTCAGCTGTTATACGGGACGTTATTTTCGTTTATGTTTGTCAGATTTGTTTTTTTTCTCAGTATGTATTGTATGTAATCGTATGACACCTTCGGCTATTTAATGACTGACTTTTGACCAGTACATTTTGGTATATTATGAGTATATTATGGATATATTTGGTATATTATTGGTATATTATTGCGTTCACGCTTTTCTTAAAACAGTAAAAAGTGCACCGTAGGGTAGGCTAAAATAATTAGGTTCGGTTATGTCTCTAAGGGTTTGTCCCGCGTTACACGGATAACAGTTTTTCACATTCATGACTTGAGGTTTGAGTTGCACGGAGGAAAATGACTTAACCTCAACGAAACTCATTGTCGATGTGGCCTCTGCAAACCAGAACTGCTGTGGTGATGATTTTACTTATTGTTATGGTGACAACTTATAATGTGGTAACAATGAATATTGTGGTAACAATTGAAATTATCTCCACAAGAATTCTAGTATGTCGAGGCTATATTAACAAAACATTCTGTTGAGACCACAAAGTCTTTTTCTCAGAGTGCGGACGGGAAAATTGCTGTATATGTTTGTACATGTTTGGAGCAACACCTCAGTTGCCTGTTCAAATCGTACCTTGAGATCATTCAACTTGAATTAAGGACACACTTAGTGAGAGCATCCTCTGGTAAACACGCCAAGTGCAATAATTTGTATTTTTATACCAAATTAGCTTTAAAAAACTTTAAAAATAGCACAAAACATCAAATGGATACAAAAAAGGTTTTTTTTCATCTTCTTCTAACTTTGATTGGCACACCATGATATTGTGCCTTATACAAGGAGTTCTGTACAACAACAGCTTGTGTCGAGAACCAGGCCGTCCCAGTTTTTCTCCTTCACGTCCAGCTGTTAGTTCACAAGGCGTTATGCCTTCACCGATTGAATCGTTCGTTGGAGAGGCCCGCGACTTTTTGATCTCCTCCGTAGGCTTTGCCACCCTACCGGGAAATGAATACAAGTCTGGGAACTAAGGTCATCCAGAAAGAATTGATCTATCGGAAAATGTGAGGAAAAAATTAATGTGCGGCCTAAAAAGACATTTTTTAAGAATCTGTCGATGGAACGTTATTGCATCAAGGTCGTAGCTAACATTGTTAAAGCATGTATTGGCTGAATTTCAGAGTTTTGCCTCGTTTTCTTTCTAAGGTCCAAGAAATGAAAAATACTTAGCTATAGTTTTGGAAGATTAAAAATATTTTTTTTTAAAATATAAGACCAAACTCAATTCTTTTTAATGGATTAAAAGAAAAAAGAAGTGTTTTTAAAGTTGTATTTAAAGTAGTTTCTTCTGAGATGCTTTTCTTCAAGCAAATATTTTTTCTTAAAGCACAATCTTTTCTCGGAAAAAAAATCGAGAAATTTTGATTCAAAGTTTACCTAAAAAAAATACAACAGATTTGAGATAAGGACGGCTTTAGGATTTACAACCATCGAAGCGTCGAAAATTTTCATTCTGCGGCACTTAAAAAAGTTAAATAAATAATAATACAGTAGAAATCGTTTATAACGACATCGGTTATAACGACGAACCGGATATAACGACGGAATGATGACCAAAAGTTTGGCCCGCTATGACAATACATGTGAAAAAAATCGGATA
>Ga0058701_10003851_pt1 | contig 12028 bp, 4 predicted proteins | sample AgamicOrMae_FD_97039 | JGI IMG/M metagenome (GOLD analysis project Ga0058701, IMG submission 97039) | Agave microbial communities from Guanajuato, Mexico - Or.Ma.e | ecosystem: Host-associated > Plants > Phyllosphere > Phylloplane/Leaf | place: Guanajuato, Mexico | collected 2012-06-04 | reverse complement strand
TTAGGTAAGAACTTAATCGAACTTACTTTAAGTCAAAATATGGACTTAAATTAAGTCGCTTTGATACTTGATTTAAGTTTTCAGTTCGATTTACCGCTGGAACTCAGTCATATGCCTCTCTTGATAGAAGCATTAAATCCTGTACTTAAAACAAGATTTTCTCAACTTAAAAATGTTGCAACTTAAAGTAAGACCAGAAACCATACTTGAATTAAGCATTTGTTTTTGCAGTGATCCGTTTCCCTTTTATCGAGAAAAATGCGCTAAACACCATCTAATAGCAAAGTTTTTAAGAGTAAAATAGAGGTGTCGTGGTGGATGAAGGTGGGTTAACAGTTATTGCTCTATTTTTTTTATAAATGTTAGTAGAAATTAGATTGTCGGGCATGTCACATTTTTTCCCAAGTAAGACATAGATAGGTATCATATACATTTTCCATACTGGACCTTCTTGAATTTATCAAGCGCGGTTCGGCTTATCTAAAAGTGTTGATAAGTTTATGCCTTTTCTTTGTTAGTTTGACATAGTCCATGTTAAGATCAGTTTTTTTACAATCCAATGAACTTGGCGAAAGAATATTTTTACGTCCATAGGCCTCCTTGTTCTGACTAATTTTCAAAATCGGGGGAAAATATTGTAAAATCCAAAAAGAAGTATGTATTTTGCGCGATGCATAACTGGAGGTACCAATTTATCAGCCTCTTGCAAGAACTGCTCAACGAACCTTTCTAGATATACATTATTTATCATCTACGATAAGAAACATAATTAAGGCTCATAATTGTTGACCCCAGAAAATCGAAAAAAAGCGTTTTGTACTGCACTGTATCCACATCATGTGCATCTGGGTCCTTTATTTTTCATAATTATTAATTTTGCTGAGAGCTGATACTCGACAGGAAAATCTGACGTTGTTAGTGGAATATTGTCGCAGTGAGGGTACGATTTAGGGAAGTGGGCTACTTGTGCTGCCGTTCTTGTGGCTATGAAGTCGATCGGGTAGCTATGCCTGCTGACCATCGGAGATGCCCGCATCTCCTTGTCTCTGTCTCTCTCGCACGATAATCTCGCGAGCCACCGCCGCTATTATTCACTAACAAGAAGAGAGTTGCTGGTCGGAGCCGACCCCTCCATTACGACGATGACAACAACAACACTAACAGCAAATCACCCTCATACATACTGTACTGTCCTATACAACCACCGAAAACTTCGGTCATGACACTCTTGGGATTGCAATGATGTTGAAGCTATCCTGAAAACACACAGTTTTTCGATTTTTTTACATGCTCTGCATTACAGTTCACAATGGGTGTGATACCCACCAACACAATCACGCTTAGCAAGCTCCAGTGACCCACGTGCAACTGGGAATTTCAGTGCCGTGGCACTGGTCATTCAGTGAAGTTTCACTGGTTTCCAGTAAATTTTCACTGGTTTCCAGTGGAATTTTACTGAATTTCCAGTGGGATTCCACTGAATTTTCAAGTGAGACCTGGGTCACTGGTTCTTGCTAAGAGTGAAGAATAACCTCAAAAGAAGGTTTTTTGAGACTAGGCTTACTAAAGTTTTCAAAGAGCCATAGTGTTAATCCCTAAGAAAAACGGAATAAATACCATGCCTTGTAGAGAAGGACGGGGTGGTAGCGTTACGACAGATTCATACTGAAGCAATTTAAACAACTTTAGGCGTTGTGTGTGAACCTTATTAGAGTATTTTCTTGTCCTTCCTCGCGAAACGACATTGGCTGTGTCATAGGAACCTATGTTCGAATATGATTTCGTAATTATCTGCTGGTCATTGACTCGCACAATGTTATAATTTATACTGACATATTTTAACAGACAGTCTCCTCTGTCCTTCGTTTTATGATCGTGTGACTTATTGTTACGACTTAAACGTTTTTATACCTTTCACTTAATCTTTCGTAGGACATTAAAACCTCTCTTTCGGGTATGTCTCAATGGACTACCGCGGATATATTTAAACTAAAACATTTAGGCTCAAGACAGTTCAGGACTTGGTTTCTTTTCCTTGCGGTAGACATATGAGAGCCAATAGGTCAAATGAAAATCCACACAGCACACAAAATCTTTCCACGGCCGCAGCCCAAGATATACATGTAAGTTCGACAGTGCAGGAACATTTTGCAATCACCTTTGTGAGACCCCGCAAGGATAAATTTCCGAACAGAGGGAATTTGCCTATAAAATTTATTCGAGGGTAAAGCAGCAAGCTCAACTGCCGCACCCATTTTCGTGACGGTTAATACTCGCAAAAGAACACGGGCAGAGCAAGTTGATCGCGAAGGCAAAACTATCGTAGATTTTACTCCACGATTTATTTTTAAAAAATCCTCTCGAAGGTATCCATAGGAGGTGGGTAGAGTGATTTTTCTATTATGGATCGTTGACTACGAATATAGGAATTTGACTATGGATCGTTACACCAAACTGCATTTGAGGCAACATCCGAAGAGCCATGCGGGACTTCGGACATGTTTGTGTCGTCGTGAGCCTCGTCGTGAGCTATCCCTGCTCTTCAAATCTGGAGGCTTGACCTTTTTACTTCTCGTGTTGCATCCAACTGAGCGAAGCGACGCACAAGGCTCTGAGCCTAAGGTAGCCTGAACATACGTGGTCATATTCTTAAATGAATTGGAACGTTGAAAAGTGGACGTAGGAGGTGCTTCTTAACTGAGAGTGTGTCACTTATTTTCTCATTGTACCATGTGAGTTGCGAGCCCCTGAGAATTTCCTGAAATGACGATACAACCTGAGTACCATGCCTGTTGTCTACTACGGGCTGGATTCCTGGCTTTTCAGCCTGTAGTGGACAACACGCGTGGCACTCGTGTCGAGTAGGTTGTATCGTAATTTCAGAAAATCCTCAGGGGCTCGGCACTCACATGGTACAGAGACATCTACAATTCAAAGAAATGCCCTGTGTGCAAGTGGAACACTTCCCCCTGTAATATTGCTGCCTGCGATGACTTTCTTGTAAAAAGTATATGACACATGAATCGGTTTGTGGGTTTTGTAATGCGCGGAGGGTAGGAGAAACTTTGGCTCTTCATGGAATCGCTGCTAAAAAATGTCACGTGAATAGAAATGAATATATGACATCGCTAATTTACAAGTTTTTCGATCTTGTTGGGAGTTTTGAAACTAACAGTGAAGGCAATGAAACTCGTTTGGTTAGGGTTGAGTAAGGGTCAATTTTTGTTAAGAGTTTTTCGAGGTTGGAAACCTGCTTACAGAGACACCACCTCAGAACCTTACCTAATTCCTACTCTTGACTAGAAACATGACACAATGTCTTTTTATAGGTCAGAGAACGTTTCAAGGCATAAAAGTAAGCTCTCAACCAGGCTTCATCTAAAAATTTGCTGCATTAAACAATTATAAAAAAAATACAATAAAAGAATGAAGACGCAAGATGATGGTGCGTAGGCTTACCTACGATCAATTGCTAAGAAAACATTGTAACGGCTATAAAAAGCAGCCGTTGGAAGAGCGTTCCTCCGACAAAGCAACAAAACCACAAGGCGGTGGACAAGAGGCGTGCGACGACCAGTTCGGAAATTAACGATTTATCGTTTTTATTTAGTCACTTTCGGCCTCCCTACGGCGAATGCACATTAAGAGCGAAACGATGGATATTTTCAGTGGTAAAATGCTTTATGACTTTTAGCAGACGTCTCTTCCACTTTGTCACAAATGCTGTTGAGTCGATCCACCTTTATTCGGGCAACAGCGGTAAAGTACAGAGAAAAGACTCCCCGCCACAAGTGTCGATAAACGCGACCGCGATGTTATACTCACACGATCGAAATCAGGAAATTTTGGTTTATTCTACCGGACGATGAACATGATACACTATCGTTTGAATGCCCACCTAAGCAATATGAATAGGATTCCGGCGGTTTAATGCAAGTGCTTAGCATTTGTTGGGGGGTGTTGGGAAACAGTAGGTTTATTCCTCGCTGATCAAAACCATCTTATCCGGAGAACTTCCTAACCTCAAAGATTGCGTGCTACCATTCAATACATTCAGTTCGTTTGAATAAGGTACAATACGCTAATTTTTATCAAGTGTCGATTAGGTACCAGAAAGGAAACTTTGAGGTTATGGCACCACTGACAAATGAGATTCTTTTAAACGGCGACGAGCGAATGAGATGCTTTTGAGCCCCTTCAAACAAATGACATGTTTTTGAACACCCTGAAAAAAAAGATAGGGTATGTTCTTACTCAGAATCGTCAACTTAGGTATGTTTTATAATGTAAAAGTTTATTAGAGGCCAGTGTGCGGCTTAAAAAACACACCTACCATTTACAATGGTCTACCAACCGGCAATATCTCGAATCACGTTTACAATGACATTTATTATTGCTAAAAAATAGGTCAGCAGAGTTTAATGTTAAGTAGAGAAGTGACTTTAGGTCAGTTTAGTATGTGGTTTAGTGAGGTCAGATTTAGCGATGTTTGGTTATGCTAAGGGTACGTTTCATTACGCAAAGTTTAGGTTGTTGTTAGGTTAGACTAGGGTTGGTTGGGTGAACATACGGCACGTAGGGTCAGGTGAGATAAGGTGGCGATAGGCGAATCCAAGCCAGGATATGTCCTTCGCGTAAATATCTTTGCAGGTTGTTGTTCACTTAAAGTACCTACGTACAGGGTTCGTTAAGCTGACTGGGAGCCTGCTTTTTTGTCGATTAATTTCCGGGTTGCAGAAGTTCGTGCAACTTAAAGTTCACCCTCGTATTTAGGCGACCATGTTTGCAACAAACTAATATAGTTGCACTTACAAGACGTTGCCTGTGGGATAAACAAACCTTCATTGGGAGGCTAAGCTGATGCGGGCTGCTCTCCGCTGCCCACGTTTTTCTCAGCTTCGAAATCCAATCGGACTTTCAGCTTTTTCCTGTTAGGGGAATGACGATTTATTGGCTGCTATCCCGCCTAATTTGGGAAGCGTGTTGCGCATTGATTTAGTGGGTGAAGCGGAGGCACTGAAAATTAATCTCTGAGCTACTGGTTGAAAACTAGCATTTGCGCGACCCACGGCCTCTTGGAATACGTGATTCCCAAGATCAAAAGGCTAATGATGCGCTAATCCCTGGTCCTTCAAACAAGTGACCTGCGGACTTTACTAACGTAAGAATGTTTCAATATGCATTTTCAGCCGAACATTATTAAACAGGCCCGTCGGAGGTTCAGGGTTGGTTGATTTTCCTGTCTTGTCGATGAAGATCGAGTTTGAGATGGATCTAGGGAGACGATGAGAAGGTCGTTTTAAGGAAAGATTTAGGTTAAGTGCTTTGTGCCTTCCGCAGTTGCTCTGATCGCCTTATGCGATGAAAGATGCAATAAAGTCAACCTTCAAAATTGACAGTGCAGTGTGAATACGGAAACAAAAAGTGCATGGGGCACGCACGCAGCTAACACCCCCAGTCGTCAGCATTCAACCCATCCCTCCTGAAGACGACTTCAAGATGCCCTTGAAGCTGGAATCGGAGGAGGCGTGCCAAAGGTCGTTAAAAAGAACACGAGTCCGTTATTAGTCGGCCAAGTGCGCCTCCTGACGCCAAACCAAAGACAAATCGGCCCACTTGCCTGTTTGCCTAAGATAATTCAGCAACACTTCTCCCCCTGAGAGGCTTTGCACCCCGAAGATCCATCATCGTCTTTCGACGTACAGCTCGCAGGATTTGCTGATACCGTTGAATCACGAAAAAGACGTCTTCAGGGAATATAATAACAAAAGTCACGGTCAGAGTCGTTTTTGCAAACCTCAGGGAATTGAGGTCTCAACATCATCGTTTTTAAAACAACCTCTTGAAGGTTTGAGACGAAGTATCAGCAGGCGATCTGCGCTGAGGCGCCTAGAATCAGTTTCCGTCCTTTTTCTCTGGATCCCGACGGGAGCGTCAAAACAGCTGCGATCGCGACCTTAATGATTCCGTGGCTTGTGCCGAGTCACTCATCGTCGATTTCCACTCATTTTTTGTGAGTTGTGATGCCTGGTGCACGCTTTGATACACCTAAAGAGCGTGTAGATATTTTGGGTAAACTGAGATCTGAATTAGGCGGGCTTGATAAGAAATCATAATAAAGGTAACGTATATTCCATTTTTCACGGCTTGTCGAAAACCCGACCTAGACTTAGGGCAATATTTTAATCGTTATGGGGACTGTGTTGACCTTTTTTTTCGAAAAAAATAAATTGATGTTTTTAAAAATATAAAATTAGTAGATAATCAAAGTGATAAAAAGTTCGTACCGACATTTGCTTCAACGTCATCAAAAGTATCGCAAGGTCAGCCTGAGGGTGCAGAAAATCAAGTTTCAGATAGGATCAAATTTATAGAGCACACATTATCGATTTTTCAGAAAACCTGTTCTTAGCGAAACGTCTGTCTGTCTATCCGTCTGCCCCTCATTTAGTGTTCAATGCTCTCGCGTAAATATATCACGCAAACGGAACAAAGTTATCAGGAAATCGTCTGTTTTTTTTGTAAGAACTCCGGCCTATTGCACTCTCCTAAACCCTGGCCGGAGGGGGGGGAGGAGTGTCCAATAAAATGTCTTTGAAACAAAATAGATAGCAATCAAAATTGTGCACAACTCTCGTGCAAAGGGATAAGCCTATTTCCAGATCTCGAAGGATTGTCGGGTTAATCGATAAAATTGGTTTTTGCAACCTCTGATCGTGGAAGTAATGACTGGCGTCAAGCCTGTGTTTGTTTTGACAACCTTCAAGGTAACGAAATTTGATGCAAATAGCATGCGAATACTTTGCGCGTTCAGATTTTTCAACGCTTTTATCTATTTTTCGGATAACTATACGAACTTCACAAAATGATTTGTCCGGGCGATCAAATAATGGAATGATACCTACCTCCATGTTGAATGGGTTTCCCGATCTGCTGCAGCATCAGTCACCGCATCCTTAATCTGGAAGAAAAAAAAAACGAAAGTTTTAGCGATCGAGTAACTTCTTCGCTTGTATAACCTTTGCATAAGAAAATAGAGCGTCGAAAACAAAGCATAACACAGAAAACAAACATACACTGACGTTTCGGAAAAAAAGGCTTTTCAGAGACTGGCTTTATCTAAAATCCTTGCTTTAAATTTTTCGACTCGGCATTCGCAACGTGTTCATATTTTTATAAAACAAAGAAATTAAATGAGTTTACACCTTGCTTTGGCGCTGGACAGCATTGCGTGCTTTTCGAGGGGGTTCCCATAAAAGTGATTTAAACATGTTTTAAGACGTGGATTTGTAGCCTTAAAAAGAAGAGGATGTGAAGAGGAGCCACTCGAGAAAAAGTGCCCCTATCACGAGGAGCAACCCTTTGCATCATCATAAAACATAGTCAAACACGCCTGCTCACACTCTCATTCATTATAGTAGCCCACAGACCACTTTAATATTGGGGTGTTCCGTCGGTAACGCACCTGAATAGCATATACCGATACTTATAAGGTGTACAGTGGGCCACAAAAGTCATAACCGCTGCTGCATTTCTTATGGAAGCAGGGGTCATCACTTTTGTCGTCCTCTGTACACTGTTAAAACGAGATATTTGAATTTTCAAATCCGCTGATTGGAATTTTTATTCACTTCCCGGCCATAAAATTTCAAAATTCTTTTCTTGTAAATTTTCAAAAAGTTACTTAATTTTCAAATTCGGCTTTAAAAATACGTAACTTTTTGGAAAATTCACAAGGAAAGTATATGAAATTTCATAACCGGGAAGTGAATAAAAATTCCAATCACCGGATTTGAAAATTCAAAGATTTCGTTTTAACAGTGTACCTACAACTTTGCTCCTAAAAAGTTTCGCTCAACATTTCTGTTGGATGAGCTTCACCGGAAATTTTTAAAGTTTATAAGTTTTCATCTGTAGAAATTTACCTTTCGTTTTCGAGTCAAGCAGAGCAGCAGCAAAGCGAGGCACATGGTACTAAACTTATAACTTAATTTAAGTTGAGACCAATCAGGCCGTCAAAGTCTATTGGTGCTTACTTCTTATTCGCAGTTACTATGTGCTCGAGAAGTGAGCTGCACGATACTTGTTTACAACAATCACTCTGAATTCGAATAAGTAAGTGTCCATGGGATTCAGTGAAACTTCGCTGAATTTCAGAGCAATACTAAAAAAAATGTAGAGGCGCTATATTGTCTCAAATTCATTAAAATTTCACTGAAACTCAGAGACTATTACTGATTCAAGTTTAGAGTGATATGAACGGTATAAATATTCCACAACAGTTTTTGGTGATAATACGATACCTATAATAACGCTGAGTCTAGGAAATGTGACGCATGGAAAACCAGACAGAAACACATACGGACAGACACAGAAGTAGCAAACTAGTCGCCTTCATTCTTTTATGGTTACATGTTAGAAGCAAAAAACCTTTCTTAGATTCAAAGTCGTCTAATGCAGCATGGCTGTAATCCCATAGAAGATTGATGTTTAACATTGTAGATCTCAGTCGAATGAACATAAGACTAGGCACTTATTAACTACACAAAAATAAGTTCCCCCACCACAAAAAAGAAGAAAAAAAACGCGATTTTCCGTATTAAACCTAGAGTAAAAACCAGTCGAAATCGTAGTCTTCAATCAGCGCAAGATCTACGAGACCAACTCGAACTTGCCCTAAAGACATTGTAAAAAAAAGAAAAGAAAAAAATACGTGCGCAATCCTATTAGACGAAAAAAGCATAATCCATGCAAGCGTGTTGTGTCAATCCTCTATTCTCTCGTTAGTGTATATTGCAGTGACCCCTATGGCGGTCACGTGTCCTCCAAGAGAAACTGATTCATTTGTAGCCCGCTTCGCTTGCGCCGCGCCAGTCTCGCTTGCGGGACCGACGCGACGTGTTTGCGCGATTATAATAGCGCCCCGCCGCCCGCGTCCGCGTTCGCCTTCGCGTCAGGCGTCCCGCTGCGTGCCTCCCCTCAACAATTCTTGTTTGGGTATTTCTTGATTGGAGTAGCATGTTGTATGTGGGACCTTTCTCCCCTTTGATGTTCCTCCGATCAGCCTATTGTACGCTTTTTACTAAAAAAGGGACACAATGATGTTTTGATGGAGTTTGAAATGGAGCGAGAGTTTTTGGGTAAAAAAGCAAGATTTTTTTCAATGCTATGAACCCAACTATTTTAGTTTTACGCATAGTGTACAGCAAACGCTACCGACCATGAAATTACGAAAGACTAAAACCTCCACGTTGGTTCTAAAAGTCATTTAACTCTGGATTGGTGACATAAAAAATATACGCATTTTGGTACCAGTGAGTAAATTTTACTCATATTGTAATCATGCTAAAATTTTTAGGCATAAATGTGTCATGGAAGCCTTTTTTGCAACATCATCAAAGTAAAAAATAATTTAAAAAAAACTTTGACAGAGAAATTATGCACGATAAAAACATTTTCAGCAAATCGCTGTCAAAAAAAACCATTTTGGTAACAATGAGTGAAACTAACTCCCAATCAGCTGACAGATGGCACGCTTTCGTCCGATATTTCTCCGGAAGGACATTTTACGTTAATGCTGTCGCTAAAATTATGGGCCCGATAAATTATAATAGACGCTTTATTGAGAGTTTAGTTCAGGAATAATTTGGCGTAAGGAAGTCGGTTTTATTGCATACAGCTTTCGGCGTCCATTTATAACGCCGACTGAGTAAAATTTACTCCATGCAACCAATCCATAGGCTTTATGCTCTTCGGTAGAATGATTTTTTTTATTGGTGCAGTTTATATCAACCCCTAATCGCTATTAGCGAACATTGCAAAGGTAGTTTGCGAACTAGCAACTTTGCGGCTCCATAATGCCCGCCCCAATCCAAATTTTCCGCCCTTCTCCCCTAATCTCTCGCATCCGATTGGCTGTAGCATTTCACCCCTCAATTGGCGAAAGTGCAGCTGATGATCTGCGATTCCGATTGGCCCTTTCGCCTGCCTAGTGCCCTTCCCTCATTGAAAAGCAAACATGCGGAAGAATGAGATAAAAGATGTCTCGTCGTTGCGGCGCGCTGCGCTTTAAGAGATCCTGCCGCGCCGCTCGCGAATTCATTCTTCTTTCAAGAGGGCGTTTCCGGCTGCGAGGTTCGGATGGCGGGGAGTTCAAAAGGCAAGGGCGATGCCAAAAAAGGAGAATCACTTTCAGTATTGTTCATCATCAGGTTGATGAAAAATATTGTTTACGAAGAGAGAAAATCTCATTCAAGTTGTACCCGAATACCGTTTCAAAAAATAAATAAAAATAAAAAATTAGACATACTGCTGTTCAAAAATTGATTTACTACTCAAAGAAGTGGTCAACTGTTGACAGAGATTTCCAATACTGAACTAAAGTAAACACTCCACATCTCAATCAGTCGTTTTTTAACGATTGGTGGGGCCAAGTTTTCGCTCATAAGATGTCAAAAACGACAGGTCGCAAATAACCAATAGGATTTATTGAGATCAAATTAAATGAGTTAATTACTTTGACTTATTACTGAATCAGTTGTTTTTTTTGACTTTGTATTGGTTATTTTTACCTTTGTATTTTGTTGATTTTTTACCATTCTCAGGTAGAGCAGCTCGGACTCGCTGGTCAAAGTTGACCGATTCTGATGTACGGTACAGCGAAGCTGCTTCTTAATCTTTTGCCTAATCCAAAAGAGATTTATCTAGGCAACCTTTTCGGACTCGGACGACCATACGCACACTCAGACACGCAAAAAAAAAAAATACTTTGTCACAGTGACAAATATCTCTGTGAGAATTGACAATCGCGCTTTGTTCCCATAAAGACTACAACCGTACCTGTTCTAATAATCATTTTTTGTCGCTTTTACTATTTTCTTCACCATCACAATTTTTTTAATGACTGTAACCACATAAAAATTGTCGTCTAAAATTGTAATTTTGAATTTTTTTTTATTCTATTTTTTTCGTCAAGGCATACTGAAATCCGTTGTTATAGACGTTGTAGAGGATTCGGACGATCAGATACAAAGGCCTCCATTGTTTTGTGGTGTTTCAGAAAATGTACGTTTTAATTCGAACACGGAAGCAAGACTGTGTGAAAAAGTAAAAGCGAACTGGTGGTTGAGCCCATCAGTAGAGAAGTTGATGATGATCAACTTAACCTCGGATTCATGACATGGCAATGCCTTTGTTCGCGCGCATCTCGTTTTAAGACTACAAGCAATGACAGGCGTCATAAAAGTAAGACGTGTAGAACGTTTCCGTATTAGAAAAAGGCGCTTGCATTGTATCGCAAATGAAAACGGTTAGAGGATTTCTTTTGACACGGTTTAGCGAAATCGTGTAACTGCACCGCCATCATTCGGAGGAAGGTATACAGCACTTGTATGTTTTCCGTTGAGTAGGCTTTGGTCGGCTGGGACGATTCCGCGAGGACACCCATGTGCCTGTATTTCCGCTAAAGCTCATTACAGTGGCGAGGTGTCGGTGTCAAGAAGGCGTGCTTCCAACAGCTGCCGCATTGCTCAATGTCTGTCTGATGACCAACGTGAATGGACTAGGTCTCTCACTTTTCACAGGTTTCGCATCCGTAGCGAGGGACATTCAGTAAGGTGATACTTCACCAAAGATATTCGCAACCAACTTTTTTTTTCTTATGTCCAATACATCTTAGTTTTTGTTAAAATCACAAGTTTTGAAACGAGTAAAAAGTGAGGAAAGATTTTGGCTTTGGAGAAACGAAAGAGTCTCATGAGAACGACCAAAACATACTCTGTTTTCGCGTTCCCATCGCAATATGAAGTTCGCTAACTCTTTCCGAAAATGTCCGAAGACTCCCGATCTCATCAGTACAATTAGCACCGATTTCGGATTAGATCGAAGGCATTCGGAAAGATACCAGAAATAATAAAACATAAAAAATAAAAAACATTTTATAAGCTATGCTTTTTCTTGAAGTTTTAGGATTTGAGCTCCTTTCTACGCTAAGAGTGTACTAAAAAGTAGAAAATAAATTTCCTTTTAC